>Ga0123342_1003737_pt1:0-22500 | contig 24061 bp, 14 predicted proteins | sample Turbeawhitnodule_FD_89960 | JGI IMG/M metagenome (GOLD analysis project Ga0123342, IMG submission 89960) | Root nodule microbial communities of legume samples collected from Mexico - Turtle bean Mexico white nodule | ecosystem: Host-associated > Plants > Roots > Nodule | place: Mexico... | reverse complement strand
TATGTCTTTTCTTCTTGATTTTTCAAATAGCAAGGAGCACAAAAGCCTAAAGGACCACTTGAAGCACTCCGCCCTAAGTTGCAGGTGAAATGCATTGGGATGTTTTCTTTTCTCTGTTTATATGAACAATTAGTGACTTAGTTTTTCTATATTGAGGGTGCTATACATAACTGAGGTAATTTCATGTTTGTTTAACCCCTCCCTCCATGTCGTTTTAAGTTCGTTTCCATTGATTATTCAAAGCCCCAAATAGATTCAGATTAAATTGCAGAACCATTATGTTGAAGAATTGGTTTTGTTGTTTGGATTACATCTTTGCAGTGCTGCAAATGTGCTAAGTGCTTGATGCAATTAACTTTGATGGGAGATAGTGTAACAGTCTTTCTAGTTCCTTGTATTTGCAGTGAAGGTTTTTATCACAAATTTTGGGCTGAACAGGGAACAGGATTCATTATTCTTACGTGTATATAAAATAAACGTTGATCCACTACATGACTACATTTACATTGCAGTAAATGTGTTCCTATTCTTATCGTTGAAATTTGAATGAATTTTGTTGACATTGTTTTTCTGTTTTCTTATCTTCTTGGGGTCGTGCCTGTACTGGTAATCAGCCAACACAACAGCACGCTCGTTCAAGACGCTCACCTTATGCTCCAGCAGATGATAGTGAAGGTATTGTCCTTTTGTTCCAAAAGTTCAAATCTGTGTTAAAACTTGAAAATGCTTTAAGGTATCTCTGTTTTGACAGGCGAGGGCGGCAGCAGTAATATATCAGCAGAGGAAGACAATGGCACTGAAGATGTTGGTGGTGATGCTCCTCAGGACCAAAGCCCCCGCTAGTAGCCATAGGTTTGACCAATAATTATTCATTTTGACACAGTGATTAGAGTTGCTTGCGCTAAAAAACTAGAAGTTGGGGTTTTGAAGCAGTCGTAAACTATGAATTAGATATAACTCTTCGCAAGTATGGGATTATATGACGTGCTAGAATTGCACTATGAGAGATCTTGATCTCTCTACATTCATTTGCGAAGGCACGATTGTGCCATTTGTAACATTTGACATCTTACAAAATATAATCATCTGCAATAAGATTGGATGTGAAACTTGACAATAATTTGTTTGTAGACTATCAGCATATAATCATATTCAACGCATATGTGAGTAACTGATAAACAGGTCAGTAAAGTTATGTTGAAATCAACAGTAAACTTCTAATCATGTTGGTTTTGTGTCAGAAGGATTACCAAAAGACAAAAGTGTCATTTCTATAACACCTACCTACACCCCCATATTGTCCATGCTCGCTGATCCACTTATGCTTCAATTTCTCATTGCGTTGTTTTTATGGTCCATATTCACACGCCGACACTGTTGTTGAGACTGCCAGTTAGGAGGTAGTAGTTAAAAAGGAGTCAAGACACCTTGGTGTTGTAATTACATGATGAGGTATCATGAGTGAGCTGCATTTTATAAGTACATTGCATGTGTTTGTTTACCCAACAATATTTTTATAGGTTTAGTTCACGATAAAGGCTAAGGTGGAAAACCATGCTATATTCTTTACCGTGAATTTCTTACTTACACTTGGATTCATCTTATGAATATGCAATTATCGTGCACCATCTTTACATTTTTTATTTTTCTTTTTCCTTCTCACTTTTCCCTCCTTTCTCTTTCTTCCTCCGTTCGGAACCATCTTCCTTGGTTCTCCCAACCGCTTGGAGGTGATTTGTGTACCAAGGGTGAACTTCCCTCATATTTTTCATTATTTTCTATCTTTTCTCTCTTTTTCTTCTATCATATTCGTTGTGAGAATAATGAACATTACAATAGCTTAAGTGAATTGTATAAAATTGATTTAAAATATAAGATTTGTATTTACTTATTTATTATAATTTAGTTATTGAAAGGTCGTCAAAAAACATTTTCTATTGTTGGGTAACATGAGAAGTGGTGGTGGTGGATGGTGATGAGACTGGCGAAAACAATGGAGGAGAAAAAGGAAGGAGACTAACAGGGAACTTTGGGGGAGAGAAGGCAAAATAGCGCGACCTCTCGAATTCATCTCTAACACCATGTTTGTTTCTAGGTGAGTCCTATTCTTGCCAACAAAAAGGAGGGAGACACACGTGTTTGGTTCAAGTCAACTCGAAGAAATGCGAGCACTGATTTGCGGGTGATGACTATGGTGTGAAGATTAGCCGAGAAAGCCAACTAGACAACATGCAAATGAGTGAAGTGCTCTTTTTTTTCCACTATGCATGGCGGAGATTCCTGCATCGCATGCACATGGCTCTAGATTCCTTTGTTGACTTAGCTTGAGACATTGAATAGGACATTAAAAACCCGTGAATGGATGCATTGGCTTCATAGTTATATCGTTATTCCTTCTTAGCTTTGTGCTTCTAAGGTTTATGAGTTGTTTTCGTTCTATATTAAGTTCATGAGGTTGGGTCATTTGTGCTAAAGATGTTGGTGGAGGTCCTCATTTGTTAACAAGGCTCATTGGTGGAGTTGGTGTGAAGATCAAGAGGTAAGTGGGTTGATAAATGAAGATGATATGGAGTTTGGAATATGATTGAAGTTAGGAATTGATTATGAGAGGAGGTGATAACCAATTATGCTTTAAAAGGAAACAAATAATTGATTTTGTGCTTCAACATAATCGATTAGGTTGAAGCTATGTGTTGCATTTTTGTTCCCTTTACTTGCATTGGAGTGACCTACATTGTAGTGTTTAAAGTGAATGTAATGTAGGGTCTACTTTACGAAGGTGTTGCTATGTGTTGTTGTAGTTTTCAAGCTGGTTGTTGTGGTGATGATTGTTGTTGGCTTTTGGTAATGGTCTGGTTGTTTGTTGTATTCGTGTGATCATCAAGAAGTAAGCTCTAACACACTAAGAGTTGCATTCATGTGTGATTACTGCACATCATCCATGGCCAAAACGTGGTCTGTAGGGTTGATATTGGTATCAAAGGGCCTACATGTGAGCCATAACCTTTATGGTTAAGTAGTTCCTTCTTTGCATGACATTCTTTGAATGACATTAGGATCCACATATGTTTACTTGGTTAAGTTAACTTATATATGAATTAGGTGTATGAATCTTGATGTTCAATGAAAAAGAAAATATAATTGTAATTTATAAATTTAATTAAACAATTTATATAAATCTATTTTAACTAATGCTTAGATATGATGATGTAAATATTTTGTATTTACACTAATTTTGAAAATATTTTAATTATAAAATATTAAATATTATTCTTGTCTACTGCGTATTTACATTTAAATAAAATTATTATACGTAAATTTACTTAAGTAAAAAATATTAAATATTATGGGTGTATTTGTGAAAGGAATTTGACATTGCACATGAAAGACATTTTTCATCTCATATTTAAATGAGGAAGACATGGATGACAATGTTGTAGGTGAGGACTTTAACTTCATTTCATAGTTACAACTACAATTACAAATGCGCATGGAAGTGGTAGTACTTACGATCCTTATCATTGTTGTTTAAATATGTTGTGTGTTGGAGATTTTGTACTAGATAAAAAGTGTTGTACACAGGAGTTGATGTTATAATGAACAATGTGGTGACATTATTGGCATAAGACTGGAAGCATTCATTTCATATGACATTCTTATTACAAATATTATGGCTCACTATAACATGAACTTATTTATTAATGCGTCCTTGAACTAGATTGGTCACACTATTTTGGTGAAAAAATCTTGAATTAAATGTCGTTAATGTTAACAATGTCTAACAATATGGTATGGTCAACCATGATGATGAACAACATCCTCACAATCAAGGCCTACTATTACCTGACTACCATGTTTATGACATTAGATCACAATTGATGCAATCCAATTTGATGGATTATGGAAGAAGAATGGAGTGGCAACAAAATAAGAGTGTTGCACCGAGAAATAGAGGTGTTTTGGTGAAGTATTGAGAAAAGATGCTTGAATTTAGAAAGAGGCTGAGCCAACTTTCTAAGGTTCACTAGGCCTTCGAGACTCTCTAGCAAAAGGAGATTTGGGAGAGAATGAAGTTTGAATATTTTGTTTACTCATTCAATATTATCAAATATGAATACAAGAGTGTAATAAACATCTATTTATAGACTTCTATGGTGAAGGTAGCTTAAGTTTAAGCTACCTTAACCTTGGTTAGTGTAGCTAACCTAGGGTGAGTTCTTTATGCTTCTTTGAGTAGTGTCATCTTTTTATGAGCTCTAGAAACCCTTGTTTGTATGTCAAGTGAGGGTTTCTAAAGTGTACATGTTTTCTTTAAAGTTTACTCTAGAAAGTGGTTCAGAAATACAAGACCTAAAACTATTCTACTTGTTTTACAATCAATTTATTTATGATGTACATGCTTCTGCTCTTAGTCTTATGGTGACTTGGAACTTGTGGATGTTCATACAAGTTTTAGAATTGTGTTCTTCTATTTCTTTATTTTTATCAATATTTTTCTTTTCACTTTCTATTTTTGTTTTAAGTTTTATTGCATCCTCCCGTACCTTCTCAGGTATAAAAGGACATAAAGTGTATTTATGATTTTGAAAATGAAAAGTGATTTATTTGAGTGACCTTTATGGGAAGTATTTGATCAAATTGTCAAGATCAACCAAGTATAATGTGTCCAATTTTCATAGAAATAATGTCACATACAATGTTTGCTTGGTAATTTCCTATGTTAATAGGCACACTTGCTTGGTGTTTGACAACCACACCATCATGTTGATTAATCCAATCTAACTTGTAGGGTGTAGGGTGTGGATGTGTTTTAAGATATAATTTTGGACTAACTTAGAACTACAATAAGAACCACTATCCCTAATTAAGGAACAAATGTGATAAAAAAAACTTTACATCTTGTGTGGAAAATGTTTTCAAATTTGTGACTGATCTATTTCTAGGGGTTGACTTTGAAGAAGTCGTTGAACTACTAGTAATTCTCCCGTACAAGGTTGAATCTCTTCTTCAGAAGATATGACTTTTTCTTCCCCAAAGGAAGAAGGTGAAGTCTCAAGAATTTTAGTGTCTTGTTCTTTTAAAATCAAAGTTTTCTTTTGAGTATACGCAGACGAGTAAAACCCTTTTTCAAGACACTTAAAACATTAAACTTGTTTACTCTTAACTTTTTTAGAAGACGAAACATAATTATTTTTATCTTTGGGTTTATTTTGTGCCCTATCCCTTTCTTTTTCATGTGGTTTTTCTCGTTCATATGAATAATTCTCTTGTATATACTCTTTTGTGGGATAGTAAGATGAAGAAGATCTCCTAAAAGATTTTTCTTTTTATCTGTTCCTCCACTCTAACACAAAGTTGAACTAAATCATTAAGATCGTTATAAAGGAGGAGTTCAACTATATCCTAAATTCAAAATTAAGACCACTCTAAAAACAGACAGTTGTAAGCGGAGGTTCCTCAAGAATATCAACCCTTAACATTAGTAACTCAATTTTTTGTCTATATTGATTTCCAATTTAATCTTTCTGAGTGAGCCTATGAATTTGTTGTATGAGTTTTCTAGTATAGTAAAATGATATGTATCACTTCCTCAAGGCAGATCTAAGTCCATTCCAATATTTAATTAATGGATTATGGTGTAAGCTAAGATCTATAATGTATGCAGTCCACCAAGTCATGGAAGCATCATGAAAACTAAGGGTTCCTAATAGACAATCTAACGCATCAAGGAAGTTCTAAACTCTATTTTTGTAATTATTTACCACGAATTGTTACCCTCAGTACATCAAAATTACCTTTAAACTTGTCAGACTACACTGATTCTCTACCTAACGTGTCTTCTTCTAATTGCACTATTAAAAAGTTGGTTGTTTTGCATGTTGACTATGTTGATTTCCTTTATTCTCAATAAAGGAAAATCAAACATGACCAAAAGGAAATTGACCTCTGGAGTTTCCAAAAAACCGAAGTCAATTACAAATTCAATGATTGTTACCTAATCGATTAATTACATTCTTCTTAAAAACCAATCTTAGTCATATCACATACGCTTTCTATTAGGCATTATTGCATACTTCTTCCATACTTGAACTCTATAAAAAATATCTTCTTCATGATCACCACAAAGGAAGAGTTCTAAATCTAGTAAAGAAACTTCACAAACTAGGTTTGGACATTTGGAAACCTGGTTCTTAGGAGATAATGAGAATATCATTGTCTTCTGCCATGAGATGAGCAGGAAACTCATCAACACTCCAAAACTGCTAAGCTTCAACTAGCTTAAGGAACAATAGTTACAAGATGTTAGCAAACTTATGAAATACCAAAAGCTTCAATGATCTCTAGAACTCAATGGTAATATATTTTCAGATCTTGTTAAAGTTTTCTATACTAATCTCACTTTTGAAGGGGAGAGTCAAAGGAGTATACATGGTCATAACTCCTGATGTTTGGACATCTATAATTGGTATAAAGTTTTCTAGTGCATAAGTTGGTAAAGGAAACACAAGTGTTGTTGAAGACTTTAACAAAATGCAATTTTACAAAATTTGTTTGATGAATTCACACTCTAAAATTTGTCTTAAGTTGAATGAAAGATTGATGCCTTTCATTACTGCATTGATGCCTTTCATTACTGCATTGATGCTCACACCATGGGAGAGTAATTATGATGTTCTCACTGAAAAAGACTTAGTTATGATATGCTGCATCATAACAAAGATCAAGATAAATTAGATATGTGTAATGAAAGACCACATGCTGAAATCCAAACAATTGTCAAATTATAGGTTTCCTTAAGTCATTCTCATCTCAAAGTTCCTTCAATATTTTGAAATTAATCTTGAAGAAGAACTTTCTGAACTGTCAAACTAAGTCATGAGATAAACAATGGAACTCTGGTCAAAATGGGATTTATCAAGACTGGTGACAAGTGGGTAAGTTGTGATGATGTTGGTAGTTCATCTAGTCTAAGTGGCATTGGTCATAGTGATGATGGTATGCATGCATTAATTTCCTACATTCCTCTTGTTAATCATGGTGAACCTTTGTCTTCATTTGAAAGGATGATGCTAAATCGTATATACACCATGGCGAGTGATCAAAGAAACCATTATGAGTTCTTTGTTGCCAGGTTTTAACATCTAAAAGATCAAATTGAAGTTGTTCAAAAACAACTTGCAGAATTTCAATAAGGAAATGATGACTAGGACTTGCATTTCATGTTGAACATTTTTATCTTTATGTTGAACATTGTTATGATTCTATTATGTATTTTCAATTGTTTGATGCTTGTCTGTTTTCTCCCTAGTATTAGTTTCCATTTGAAGAAGCTAAAGGGAGGAGAAGTGTATGGTGTATGGTTGCTATATTATTTTTTGGATTGTGTTTGCTTGTATTTTTTGCATAACGTCTTCATCAAAATCAGATACACAATTATTGGTGGTTTATCTTCATCAAATAAGTTGAGTTTGTAAGACTTGAAGACTATAGTGAGATAATTTTAATAAGTTGATTGATATATTAGTATGTTAAAATGCTCGCAATTGAAGTCTTTATAGACTGAAGTGTATATTTTAACTTGTTGATTTATCAAATCAATTGGTTAAAATCACTTTAGAACTTCCAAAGTTCATGAAAATATTTTTATCAGAAATAACCTTTTGTCTAAAACTTAAAATTTGTTTTACATAATAATGTTGATGACTTAAATTCACTATTTTAATTCTTAAGTAAAATCAACATATTATTTCAAAGTGTTAATTTGTTAAAATTGACAGTTTTAAATCAAAACAAATATGGCTTTCTGAAAAGTTTCAAAGAAGAAAAACAAATAGATTTTTTTTATACTTCATAGAGAAAGAAAAGTTTTTCAAATGAGCTTTTGAATCGTGGAGAGAATGTTTTAGACTTATTGGATCATCATGGATTGAAGAAGATTGTTTTTCTGAGTTTTACCAGAATTTAAAAGGTTTTTGTGCATAAACTCAAGTGTATTCATTCTTAATTCAAAAACTCTAAGTGTGGTGGTATATGAAATTAGATAGGGTGTCTAAGTTTCGTAGTGGATCTTATTGTGTGTGTGTTTTGAAAAAGCTCTTGTAGGCTTTTCTTGATTGATTTGTTTTAATCTTGGATCTAGTGAATTCTCAATTATTGTGGCTAGTGACTGAACGTAGCTCTTGAGAAAGAGTGAACCAATATAAAAATTTATGTGATTCTCTTTCTCTTTCTTTTTACATTTCTGCATTCAGATTTCATGCAGTAATTCTTTAACATCCATAAATTAAACTGATTGATTAATTGATCTGGAAAAATTTAACTGATTAAATTTTCTTGGTTTCTTATGGTTAACTACATTTTAATATGTTGTTCTATATTCTAATTGGTTGATTTTGTAAAAATATTATTTTAACTTAGATCTTTTGCGAAAAACATTGAAAGTTTAATTCATCCTCTCCCCCCTCTTAAACTCAACCAACGTTTCTAACAACATGGACAAGGAAGATTTTCTTGTTATATCTTTATTCCTATGAGATGTGCAGACTCAAATGAAAGCTTTTGGGCATCATCTCTAGCATACATGTATGAAATATGCATCAAATGTTGATCATCATAAAAAAGAGAGATTGTTGGTCTTGAAGAAAGCTTCAAGCCACAAATGAAGATCTTTTTGATGATCATGATTGAAGATGAAGATGTTATAAATGTCTTAGAGTTGCTTTTATTGTAATTGTTGTTTGAGTGCTTCACACAAAGGTATTCACAAGATTAGCACACAACAATGCTAAAATGAGTTAAAATGTTTTTTTGAAAAGAGAATAACTATTTTAAAAGCTTTTAAGAACATAATGAGGGATTATGTTTTTGTATAATCGATCAAAATTGTTCTTAATGAGAGTCAAGATATGATAATCAATTATCTTCTTCTTAATTGATTAAAGCATAGAGTTGGAAATCCTTGTCTCAACACTTTAATCAATTAACATTTGTTTTAATCAATTAAAATATAAAACATTTTTAATTAATTTTCAAAAGAATAATTGATTAAAAACTTAAAAGAAGCTTATACTTTTCTTTCTCATATTGTAGGAAATTGTGAGAAAGATGTGAATACATTATTATATTATTGTATTTACAGACAAGACTTTGCAAAAAAAAAGAAGATAACTTGTAAAAGAAATGTCTTAAATCTTTATAATTACATTTTGAGTGTTACAATTGGAAGAAAAGAAGAAAATTCTAATCAACCTTACTTTTATATTAAACTTTTCATGTCATAGGATAAAAAATCTCCTTACTTTATTCTTTTCAAGGTGCACAAAAATTATGAGAGAAATGAGTTTGACCCACATGTTTCGATTGTTTTTAATCGGACCAAAGAATAGGTTTGAGTTCATGGGTTTGTAAAACACAATTTTACTATTTTATCCATCCATAGCCCAAAATAATGTATTTCAATCGAAAAACATTTAAAATGAGTTTTAATATATTCTAACATTTAGATTATTGATATATTGATGGTTTATCTTGATTCTCGTTTTCCTAAAATTTTAAAATAAAAATTTATAAACATCTTATTTTGAGATATTTGTATCTATTAAATTCATACTCGAAATCATATATGAAACAAAGTTCACTGTAAAGTTAATAGTTGTAAATAAAATTATTAATTTACATTGAGGTTTTAAAGTATTTACAAAAGTCAACATAATAACTTAACCAGGGATTTAATTACAATTGTTAAAAATAGTTAGAACTATTGTGTAATTGAGAATTTTTTTAAGGACTAAGTTGCAATTAAGTAAAGACCAATTTGAAATTTATTTAAAAATCTTAGAGATCAATTTGAAATTTTAAGAAATTTTAAAAGTTTATATGGAATCATGAAAAATACTTTTGGAATTAATAGAAAACCATCAATTTAACTCTCGATAAATTTATACTAAATTTTCAAGTAAAACATAACAAATATTAATTTCTATATTATTACATAAAAAAAAAAAAAAAACAGGGTGTTACTAGATTCTACCGTCCGCCATTATGCAAAGATGTTCTTCCTGTACCTATGTTCCTTTTTCACCTTCATAAATTTTTTATATTTTAAAAATATACTGTAATATTTTGAATTATATAATCTAATTTTTTTCTAAATTTTTTTTTTTTTTAAATTTGTAATTAGGTATCGGATTATGTAATCTGGAAGCCTATTTCCAAATATATGATTAGTTTTCAGATTAGATAATCTGGAAGTCTAAATTAGCTTTCAGATTATGTAATCTGGTAGCCTTTTTTCAAATGCATGTCCGAATTACTTAAGCTGGAAGCTACTCTCAAATCCAAACTTTCAGATTATATAATCCAAAATACCATTTTTTAAAAATATATTTCAGATTACATAATTCGTAAGCTATTTCCAAATCCAAGATTAACTTTTAGATTATGTAATGCAAAATATGGAGGTGGCACAAGGTATTTTCATGTTTTGTATGGGATAACAAAAGAACATATGGAGGTGCAAGAAGAAACAGTCTGCAAAGATTACTTCTCAAAAGTTTTTTCTTGCACCCCTACATTTTTCTTCCTGCACCACAACATTATTTGAAATATCAAAATTATCCTTTTATAGTTTTGGATGATTCTGGAATAAGAGTTCCATAAGCAAAAAGTGTTTCCGAAATAGGAATTCCGTAAGCAAATGGTGTTTTTCAAAATAAGAAAAAATTATTTCGAAATATCCTTTCCAGAACACATTTTTTTGATTTATGGACTGCTAAATCCATAATTAATAAAATGTGCTTCAGAAAATATTTCAGAAATATATCGGAAAAAACAATCCAGATGTCAATTTTAAAAGATGTAAAATAAACTTCTTTGAAAATGATTTGAAGAAATTTATTAGAGTGCAGAAAGAAACAGCCTTAGTTCTCCCCTTACTGCATTGTTGTACAAATATATTGGGGTGTTTCTTTCTACACTCCTTTTTTTTTTCTTGTATCCCTACATTCTTTGAAACATCCAAATTAACCTTAACAGTTTTGAGTGATTTTGGAATAAGAAAAGATATTCCAAAATAGAAAATCTGGAAGAAAAAAAAATTATTCTAGAATATCATTTTTGGAACACATATTTTAACTTTTAGAATGATAAATCCAGAATTTATAAAATGTGTTCCAGAAAATATGTTCCAAAAAACATTTCAGAAAGAATAGTCTGAAAGTTATTTTTAAAAGGGGAAACAATCTTTTCCGATAATAATGGGGTGCTGGTGGAAATTTCTTGGGACCAAGAAGAAACACCCAAGATGTTGTTGAATGGCGCCCCATAGTTCAATTAGCCTTTGATAGGCTCAAGACTGCCATGACTCAGGCTCCTGTTTTAGCTTTGCAGAATTTCACCATCATCCCATTGCTTTCTAATTGCTTCACTTCTCCACTTATACCCCTGTATCACTTCGGTTGTTAAAAAACTGCGGCAATAGTGTGCTAGATAAGCCATCACCATTCACCATCTTGGGGAACTTGATATCTTCGGCAATTTAGACTCCGGAGCAATACTATACTTGGCTACAAGGTAGTCAAAATCAAGATCATACAGAATCATTATATCACACTTGAAACACATAATTATACTTCAATTCTATATGATAAGAAAAACGGCAAACAGTTAGCCAATAGAAGTAATAATATAATATTAATAAACAGTAAGCCAGCTTCATTCTGATTGCAATGTCTAAATCATCATGAGATGTAGTTTCACCCTCCAAAACTTGGATTGAAACCATGTTTTCATCCAAATCCAATCCTTCATTCTACCCATGTTCATCTTCCATAATCTACTCATCATACGTCGAACAATGTTTTGAACTAGTTTTCTAAAGATATATTTTAATTCTGCTTACAATCAAAGGTGCTACATTTCTGGAGCTACGGATTCTCATCTCACAAGACTGCATAGTGGCCAAGGATAACCAGAATATTTAGCCCGATTATTAAAATTGTCAATTTCAACATCAGTCATAGCTTATTCATCCTCATCTTTATCCATGGTTGTTAGACACTCCATTCAACCTCATTTCGCTCTCAAAATCACTTTAAATCCATGACTATAATGGCATTTGCATTTGAGGGTTAAGGAAATAGCCTACACCATGAAAAGACATGAGAAGTTACTTATCCCATCTTTCATGTTCCACAAAGCAATAATTAGCCAAAATATGTTAAATCGAGTTAGTTCTCTGCTTTCCGTTTCAAAAGCACTAACTTCATAAATAAATATATAGATTAGTCTCCTGATCACATTAACATAAGATTTGTCCTAAATTCGTTCTACTTTATTATAGTAGCTAAGCTTACACATCCATTATCACCATCTAGGATACCAAAATACAGAACACATTTTCGTTCTTCAATCATTTATTTTTTCATTCGGAACTATAGTTTCCCTTAAAACCTATACTTTTATTTCTGTCCAGTAAAATATGTATCTCACTCCACCACACTGAAGGAAGCAAAAATGGAACACGAAATTTCCTTTAAATAGATCATTGCTCCAACATGTAACTACAACTGCTTACGTAAATCCATCATATTCATTTATTAGACAAATTATCAAGATAAAAAGTCAATTCTAACTGCAAAATATAAAATATTGTCCTAAATAAAATCAGACAATAAACACAATATATCCTAAACAAACAGAAGGAAGTGAATAATCCAGGATTTTAAATCGCAGTCCAGTTCCGATTTCGTTGTAACCTTGATATTGTAAGGAATTGCAGATATTGCAGCCACAATGATGCTGCATCCAAAATTACTGACAGTTTTTAAATACTCGTAGCAAACCGTGAAAGAAGTATGGATTAATAGATGAAATTAAACCTAGATTTGAATAGTTTACACAAGTTCCTAATAACTAACCAATGTAAAAAGGAAATAGAAGAAATTGAAAGAGTGAAAGTGAAGATAGAACCGTTGAATGGAGGATTCAGGAGGAGAGGTCTTTGGCGTTGTTGAAGAAGGCTGCGGCGCAGAGAATGGAAGCGATGAAGGCGATGAAGGCCAAGCCGATGAACAAGGAAAGGCCCGCAACGAGGAAGTCCAATAGGCCCAATCCCACCATCACCAGAATAGCCATGTTGCTGTTGAGGTGAGAATGGGATCATGTGAGGGATTGGAAAAGAAAGGAGAGAACGTGGATGGATGTGTCTGAACTGTACTGATAGAATCGACCGCGAGAAAGAGACATCGCAGTTTATCAATTGCGTTTTCTGGGTCCGATCTCATCTAAAGGACTAAATGTAATTCACGTGTGAAAATCAGTGCACGTGTGAAAAGTTGTTACACAAAAAGGTAAATAAGGTGGCTAAAAGTATTAATATTTTAAAATTTTGTGGGTACTTGCGAATTTGAAAATTTTGTTCAAATTCAGATGAAAAAAAATCAGTTTCTCTCCTCCTTTTTTCCCTCTCCGTTCTCTGTTGTCGTACGCTATTTGTTTGCGTTGATCATGGTAGGTGTGGTGTGATTATCACGTGTGGTGGTGGCACTGTGCGGTGGGTGGCGTGTTGGTTGGTTCCGCGAGTGGTGGTATTTGTGGTGGGTGATAGATTTCACCTTCTAGCTTGAAGTTTCAATGGTTGAAGGTGAAATTGGAGTGGTGGAAACAATGGAATTGGAGGAAGGACTCTCGGTGGTTGAAATGGAGTGAGAGGAGGATTTTCTAGATGAGAGGTTAGTTCAACTCTTATAGGAAGGAAGCTAGGGTTTAACCTTATTAGAAAACTATCCTAATGAAGACTCTTGACAGTATTTTTTATTCATTTTATAGTGAAAATACATTGAGGGGAAAGTCTTATTTATAGCACAAGAGTTCTTCCATTAGGAGATAAAAGGAGAAGGAAATTTGAATTCAATTTGAATTGAAATCTACTTCAAATGCACTGTATGGAGTAGATTTGGTGTCACTTGTTCACTTATACTTTTCACATTTGACCACATATCTAAAATAAGGGAGGATGTGTCTCCTCTTCACCTTAGATCGACCAAAGATTTCTATTGAGCATTTGGAAGCCTAATTGAAACCCTACAAGAAACCGTAATCTAACTTTAATATACTTCAGTCTAAAATCCTAAGCTACTTGGCCCAAATACAATACTCAATTATTCTACACTATTTGGCCTAATACAAGGCCAATGAAAACTTATTCTACTATGTACAACATTTACACACCAAAGTTTGTCCCGTGATGATAAGAGCTTGGGCCTGCTGAGGTCAGCTGAGTCCCAATCTTTCTGTATTCTTTTGGCCATGATTCTAGTGGTTGATCCCTTAGCAATGGATCTTCCATCATCCCCTCCCTTTTGAAAAAGATTTGTTCTCAAATCTTAATGGTCTACCTCATCATCAGTACCACTTATAAAAGGAATAAGATCCAATGCGTTAAAAGTGATATGCACTCCATAATCCTCAAGCAAATCTAACATATATGCATTGTCTTTCTTGAGGACTTGAAAGGGACCATCACCTGGGGGTTGAGTTTAAACTTCCTCTTTTTAGGAAATATGTATTTTCTTAAATGAAGCCAAATCCAATCCTCTTCGTCAAAGACCACTTCCCTTTTCCCCTTGTCATTCTATTTTGTGCAACTCTCAGCTTGTTGTATTTGATTTGTAACCCTCTCATGGAGTTTCTTGACAAATGTAAAGGGACAGTTGACTCCAAAAGCAGCAAGGAGGGAGGGTGAATGGAGCCTGAACTCATTTTGTGTACCTAAAAATAAAACAAGCACATCGTCTAACAAGTAAAGGGAAAAGAGAAGTATGCATAGATTTATACTGGTTCACCCTACCATTTGGGTTATGTCGAGTTCTCTTAAGCAAATTACTTAAGAGCTTTTCACTAATCGAGTTTTAACACCTCTTGAGGACAAGTGTTTGATAAGGGTCAAAATGTTGTAAAATTCATTGTACATTAGGCATGCATTTTTCATAAAATATGTGGAAGAAAGATCTGAAAAGCATGCTAACCCCTACAAAGTTAGTTGTGTTCTGAAAAGAAGAAGAGAATAAGAAAATTGCAGAAAAAGACAAAAAATAACAAACAAAGGAAAAAGCAGAAAAGGACAATCCGCCCAACGGATAGAGAATGGCCCAGCAGATTCAGTTTAGAGAACAAGTCCCAAGAAATCCATAGTACAAAGAGTTGAACGAATCTAAATGGTTTGAGCGCATAGAGTCCTTCATCATGAAGAAAGCTCAATTTCACTTAAGAAGTGCTTGAAGCCAACATGAACTAAACTTAGGAAGAAGGGATTTCGCTTGTAGCCAAGCCTAAGCCAAAGGATACTACATGGCTAAGAAAGCAATGTTCTCAACTCAGGTTGGATAAAATCCCTAGCAAGTCCATGCATCTAAGAATTCTAAGAAGCCCAAAGATTACTTCAACATGAAGAAAGCGAAATGGCATGCGCGGAAGACATATATGTTGAATCTCTTAGAGCTCCTTTCTAAAAATCGATAAATAGGAATCTCACGGCTTAATTCAAAGGCATCAAGAGGGACGAGGGACATTAAGAGGCATTAAGAGAAACTAAAAGGGAGAAGCCTCAAGGCTGAAGCTAAGACAAAACTATGGAGGAAAGGATCAAAAGTCTAAGCTAGCCAACAACAATCAGGAATCAATGTTTGTTGTTATTTAGCTTCTCATACTTGAACATTCACTATAAGATTTTACTATGAGTTGCTAAAGTTACCCTATTGGGATTGAAAAACAATGTGATATTTCTTAAGTTAGTATTGTTTATGAATGTTTATTTTTATTTGAGATTCAAATTCTTTGGGTTTGATACTATACTTAATGGTGAGGAACGACTATTGATGCCCTTGGAGCATGAATGAGGTCGGAAGGCAAGTTCATGTACCCGAACCTTAAAAAACCAAGCATATTTATCAATGGTCACAGAGCGCGGAGTTGAGAATATAGTGAATTGTTTCATTTCAATGCAAAAATAAGTTATAACATGCGAGAAATCATCTTGGTTTTACCATAAGGAATAAGAAACTTGAAAAAACATAGTATTTATAAACAACAATAACAAGAGGAATTCAGAAAGCTCTTTCAATCCCAAGATTTGTGCTATATCGTTATCCATTTACTTCAGTTGTTTGTCAATGCTTCACCTTTTGAGCTAAATATTATAATAAGATTAATATATATAGTTATTCATAAAATATATACAATCAATCTCTATTTTCACATCACTTGATCATGACAAGTTATTTCTACTGTGATAAACATTAATTCCATGTGTATACGATAACGCTCAACTGTACTACAATTGACTCGGTCCGCTTGTCGAGAATTTTTTTTTAAATTATATCCGCCACCATCAAGTCTTTCAGAAGTCATTGTCGGGGAGTTAATTGATTTATCAGGTAGCTATATCTTTCATTTTGAAAAAGTACATATCGTAAAAATTGTGAATAACTAACTTTTCATTTGTAAATATACCCTTAACTATTTAGAGTGGACTAATATTTTCTAACACACTAACCAATTTTAGTTTTGTTTTATTTTCATTTTTTGAAAATAAATATATCTCCTTGTGAAAGAACATACATGCATGCTAACAAGAGGCAAGTCCTCTTCATAAGATATTTTGTTTGAGCAGAATATTGAAAAACTCTTAATATCAGAAAGAAGAAAGTTCAAACAAAAGCAAGGAGATCAAGAAAAAGGATCAGATCCAACCTCATCCAACTATCAATCTCATACATCCTTATCTGAAGACATGGCTAAAAATAGAAACAATGAAGGCAGGAGGATTGTTAATCCTCCAAGAAGAACTTTAGGAGATTATGTTTTGCCACAAGGACCAAGATACTTTTCAAGCATAGTCATTTATGCCGCAACCAGATCATTAGAATTGAAGCCAACATTTCTTAGCTTAATCAGTAGCCATCAATTCATAGGAATGGATCATGAGGACCCATATACTCATTTATCCACTTTTTATGAATTGGTATGAAGTATAGGATTAGAAGAAAGTTGGAATCAATCTACTTAGATTTTTCCCTTTCTCATTAGCTGGCAAAGTAAAGAGTGGCTTAAATCCTTCCCCAACCATACCTTGAATAGCTAGAGTGATATTAAAGAGAAATTTCTAAACAGTTTTTTCCTACTCTCTCACTTTATAAAAGCTAAATCTGATACTTCCACCTTTAGGTAAGGACTAGATGAGCCCTTATGTTAAGCTTAGGAGCTCTTCAAGACATTATAGAGAAGATGTCCAAACCATAGTTTTGAAGACATCATCCAGCTAAGTATCTTTCACAATGGTCTAAGGTCTCACACAAAGATGATTTTAGATGCAGTAGCATGAGGAACCATGTTGACGGTTGATGCAAAGCAAGCAACCAGAATAATATATGCTTTAACTTCAACTGATTATCAAGTACAACATGAAAATTATGTTGGTTTGAAGAAGGGAGTGCTAGAACTAAACACAATCGATGTCCTAGCTCAAAACAAAATCCTGACCCAGTAGAATGAAGCCCTCGCAAAGCAAATGTTAAAGTTGTCTCGTCAATTTCATGTTATCAATCCTCCTCAATCTCTTAATGCACAGGAACATAAAAGATGTTGAACGTACCTACGTATGAAAAAACAAAGCATGAAAGGATTTTGTTTCAAGAAATAAAGAGCTTTTTAAGGATGTAGATGTCAAACAAGAGAGCCCGCGAGATTTTCTTCTTCAAAGTATGAGCAACTGAAGGAAAAATAGGGAGTCATACAATGTATAAAGTGTAAAACCAATCGTTTGTAGTCACATGGAACAACGTGTTCAGAGATGTGACGATTGAATGATCCTGTAAGTCTAATTTATTTATTCTAAAAACTTTTGGGTTTGTCACTAGATGAGTCTCTTCGCCTACTTGGCTCAAGGTTAGGGTTGTGTACCTTCTTAGAATTTAGGGATTAAGTATAGTTGACCAAGCTCGTGGTAAAAGGGACACTTCATGATACTTTTGAGAAATTTAAAGTCTAAGTACTAGGTAAAAGCATGTCGTCCATTAAACAATATGTTTACTAACATCGAGTTACCTTTTAGACGATATGTTTGTCGGTCATTGATCACTTTTTAAGTGATGAGTACGTCGGTCATAGGACATCACTTCAACTAAAACTAACCAAATAGACACGAAGAATGATTTTGTTACCGAAATTTTGGAAGGTTGAGTACTTAAATCCTTAAATTCCAAAACTAATTTTTTAACACATTCAATTCTCTTGCCTCTCAAATCAGTTTTACAGTAAGTAAAGCTATCTAGCCAAAGCACCTAGGGGGGTGGATCCGGCACATCCTAGATTGGAAGAGACATAAGGATACCCTTTGGACCCCAAGATTAATCTTCGAGTGGTCATGTCGATTTTAAACTCAATTTTACATCATGTGTTTTATGCCAATCTAGCAAGTGTTTTATAATCACTTCGGCCCACTTCGCCGTAGGTGGGGAACCGTTATCACGTCAAGAAAGAATCATTTGCATCCTCTCATCTCGCCATTATTTCAGATCTTTCAGACATTCTTAATCGGTTCTACTCCGATGACGGCATAAATTGGGAGGGTAACTTCCCAAACACTGTTCTTCATCCATGGCAATAAACATGTGTTCTGATAAACCAAGCCTAGGAATCAGCCCCCGCATTTCATTCTCACACGATCCCAAAAACTCAATCCCAGTTGAAGACCATCTCCGACGAGACACCACCGTGTTAGAGGCCAGCTCGGAGTTCGTCTTCTGTGTCACAAACGGCGTAGCCCAGAAACTCTCTTCGGCCGACGAGCTTTTCTTCAACGGCGAGATTGTTCCCACGCAGTTAACCAGAGTTTTCATTCCTAATGCACCACCACAAGAACCGCCTCACCATCAACTTCATCAGCAACAGCAACAACAGCAACAGCAACAGCCACCCTTTTTAACGACGCGCAAGAAGATGCTGAAAGAGTTCTTGTCGGAACCCGAAGATGACGACGTGGAAGAAGAGAGCCCCAATTCAGCTTCTTCCTCAAACCTTTTCTGGCGTAGCAGCAGCGTCAACTGTGACAGCGCCACACGTGGGAAGGGCATGCTTCGTTCTTCTCTGCAGTTTCTGTCCCGAAGCTATTCAACTGGGTCAGCACCCAACACGCCAAAACACGCGGTTATTGCAAGGAAAAGCGTGGAGAAACATAGGCTGCAGAAACAGTCCTCTGGTTCCTCGATGTCGTTGTCGTCTTCATCCTCAGCGAGTTCCAGTGCTTATTATTTCTACGATTCCTGTCGAAAACCTTCCCTCAAGAAAAATTTTGGGTCCGCTTCTGGTAAAGGGGTTCGAATTACTCCAATTTTGAATTTGCCACATCACAAAGCTACTAGGAGCATCTTTGGATTTGGTTCACTCTTCTGTAATGGGAAAATAAAAGGAAAGAAATAGAAAAAGGTAACAAATTCTTCTTCTTTTTTTTCTCATTTTTGTACATTTTAATGCATCATTCATCGCCAAATCCTTAAAGTACAAACGGTTTTCTGCTGCACATGAGTTTTGGTTCCTGCACTGTCTACAAAGCATACCTGTAAATTATCGAATATGATATAGAAAAAGAAAAATAGGAAGGTTTTAAAACAATAAGAACTAGGTTTAGACGGATAATTAAATAAATATATACATTACAAGAAAATGATGAAATAGAAACAAAGATCAAAATAATTTAGTTGCAATAGTAATTAAATTAGAGACCATTTTAGAAATTAAATAAAAAATTAGTTTTTAAATTAGTTTTTTTATTGTTAAATAATTTCTAAATTAGTATCTAATTAGCAACAAGGTTTTAACTACTAATTATTTAATTTTTAAATTTGGTCTCTAAAACTTTGGTTGCTGATTAAATACCAATTTAAAAACTATTTAACAATAATACAAATTAATTTATAAATCAATTTTTTTATTTAGTTTCTAAAATAGTCTCTAATTTAATTACTATTGCAACTAATTATTTTGGTTTTTAAAAATTGGTTTCACTTCATGATTTTCTTATAATGATATATATATATATATATATTTTATTTTATTTTTTTTATATTATCTTTTATTAAGAAAATATAATATTTTATTATTATAAAGGGTTGTAAATGAGAAAAATATAGCATCAAAGAAATTTTTTCAATAATAAGTTTAACCAATAATGTCCGAATTTTTTTCCCCTGCTAATACTATTTTCTCCTTTCTTAATTCCACCAAATATATAGCACACTGTGTGTATTATTTTATAAAGATAACACGACTGTTAAATGGTCGAATTCTGACGCATTTTTGTGTTATGGAATCGGTAAACCCAGTCAGAATTAATTTTTTAGTTAATCAAATTTCCGTCTAGAATTTTTAATTTTTTTTAACGTAAAAGAATTTTAAAATGTAATAAATAAAATGTAAATAAATATAATAGTTATATAAAATGTTAATATTAATTGATTTATAATGAAAAAAAATGAAGAAAAGTTAGAAATTAATAAATTAAGTAATTAAAATGTAAAAATGTAAATGATATTTGAAAATTTTGAAAATAATAAAAATAATAAAAATAAATCCTTGTTGGCGAATTATATTGAAAAATTAATAAAATTCGTATTTTATAAATATGATGGAAGAGATTAAAACATTCATTGATATATTTTGAAAAAAAATATGTAAATGTAAACAATTTAGCAACGAAGTTTTTTATAAAAAAGATTAAGTTATTAATATTAATGATTTTTAAATATAATTAAATAAAACATAAAATGAAGTAGTAAAAAGATAAATTCGGTTTTGAATTGAAGCCACATGCATAAGTTATTGATTTATTAATTTTATTATGTTAATGACACTACAAAAATATAACAGTTTATTGATGGAAAGTTGAGCTTCGAAGGCTTGGGGTAATGGTTTTTTAATTATGTATTATAATATTTGACAATAGGAACATCACTTTGGGAAACCTACCTTATTCTGTGATGTTCACTTCAGTCATAATTCTTTATGATTTTAAATGACATTTGAACTTCTTCTGTTTGCACAATTAAGGTGAACTTGTTAGATCTTTATGTATTGGTCAATAATCTTTATATTTAAGTTTCCCAAATATATTGGTGTATAATTTATTTATTTTATCCAACTTGTACATAAGATTAATGTATAGTTACATGTGAGGATAGAGGGTAGATAAATTTTTTTGAACTTTCTATTATTACATCACCTTTCGTCTGGTCTATCAACATTTTTTCTAGTTAGTTGAACCCATTACAAAGATAGTTGCACTCAAGGAAGAAGGAGAAAAGAAAATATCTATAGAAATCTTGCAGAAAAGGGTAGAAGAATAACAAACTTGGACCCGGCAAAAATAGTCAATCCACCCAACGAATGAAGAAAGGCTCAACTAATTGAGTGCAAATAACAAGTTTCGAGAAAACACTCAAAACGTTGAGCGTTTCTATAATACACTAAGCGGGTTGAGGCCAAAACAATCGAAGAAATACATAACAAAGGGTTACGTGAATCCATAAAGGCTGAGCACAGAGATTCCTTCACCATAAGGAAAGCCAAAATTCACTAAGGAAAGGCTTGAAGCCCTCATGCACCAAAAATGGAAGGAAAGATATTTCGCTTGAAGCCAAGCCCTAGCCAAATTTACTTCATAACTAAGAAAAGTAAAGTGTTGGGCCCATCTTTGAGTGAATCGTTGGCAAATCTTGGGTTTGAGAATCCCAAGAAGCTTAAGAAATAAGCTTGAAACCTAAAAATATTTCTTCAACTTGAAGAAAGCTACTTTGCTTTGGATTGGTTTGCGCTGAGTGAACACCAAATCTCATAAATCCCTTGGATGTCCATTCAAAAATTCTATAAATAGGGACCTCGGGGCATCATTCCAAACCATCGAGAGGCCTTGAGATTGAGAGAAATCAAGAGGAAAGCCATTGAAAGGCAGCATGAAGTAGAAGATAAGCCAAAAGGCTTTGAGAAAGGTCTAAAGGAGAAAGACTCAAGGTTGAAGCTTAGACAAACTCTGGAGGAAAGGATCCAAAGCCTAAGCTGGCCAACAACATTAAGGATTCATGTTTATTGTTCTTTAGCTTCTCACACTTGTTATTCACTGTAAGATTTTATTATTAGTTGTTAAACCTACCTTGTTGGGATTGAGAAGCAATATGATATTTTTTAAGTTATTTTTGTTTATGAATGCTTGTTTTTATATTGAAATCGAATTCCTTGAGTTTAGTAGTATGCTTCATGCTCAATGGTGATGAACAACCATTGATTGTCCATGGAGCATGAATGAGGCCGGAAGACGATTTCATGTGTTTGAACTGTTGGAGATCCCACATCGACTAGAGATTAGAGCCTTTCATTGTATATAAGTGGGTGCAAACCTCAACCCTATGAGCCGGTTTTATGGGGTTGAGTTAGGCTTAAAGTCCACTTCGT
>Ga0123342_1003736_pt1 | contig 24063 bp, 18 predicted proteins | sample Turbeawhitnodule_FD_89960 | JGI IMG/M metagenome (GOLD analysis project Ga0123342, IMG submission 89960) | Root nodule microbial communities of legume samples collected from Mexico - Turtle bean Mexico white nodule | ecosystem: Host-associated > Plants > Roots > Nodule | place: Mexico: Nepantla... | reverse complement strand
GGGTTGCATTACCTAATTCTTGATGATGGATTAGCTTCACTGATCTTGGTTTGAGAATTAATTGTGATGGGGTTCGGCCATCGGCCACCTTCTCATGGTGAGGGTCGGCCATCGGCCAAATCCCTGTGGTCTTCGACCGTCCCAGTTAGGTCTTCTCATGGTGAGGGTCGGTCTCTCGGCCAAGTCTCCAAAGGTCTCGACCACTCGGTCTCTCGGCCAAGCCTCCAAATCTCTCGGCCATTCGGTCTCTCGGGCAAACCGACTAGGCATCGGGCAGCCAGACAGGTCCTAGCCTCGCCCAGTACCGGTACATATATGAATGAAACCATATGATGATATGATTGTGATGTGATATATGGTGTTTGTAAGCATAGTTACTTTCAAGGAGGGAATACTATGTTGAGATGTTTATGTTTTGTATTAAATTTGATTTTGAAGGAGATGGTTCTACCTCTATTGATATTGAACTCACATAGAGGAAAATATTTGGTGGTAAGAGTCAAAGGGGATTCTTATGACATAATGTTGTGATGTGGAAAAAAGAATTGTATATGGTAAGTCATATGGATTCAACCAGTCACATGATTGGATTCGTCCTATTATGTAGCATTGTTGTGTGAGGCAACTTAGTAAAAGTAGTGTGATATGTGTATATATGTTGTGATGTTAATGTTGATGACTTATGACATGAAAGATAGTCAATGGATTGAGAGTTTGACTTTTGATTATGATATATATGTTTAATGAATGAACTAATTTATGTATCCATGAAAGTATATGGATGAAATGTGAATATAAGTGTATAAGATTTTGATATATGCATGTATGTGAGATTTTAAAACACTAACTTACCCTTGTTTTTTGTGACATGCAATTTGATGCAATCATCTACATTTCAATTATTAATAATATATAAGCACTTTGTTCTAATGATCTACCTATCAATAATAATGAAATAAAATATGAATCAAATTAAATATACTACTTAATGTATTAATAGTTTCGTGATGCATGTTAGATAAGTAAAATCATAATTTTTTACTTGTTATACTCTTAAGTAAAAAAAAGTTATTTCATGACGGTTGATTATAAATGTGTTTGACATAATAACAAATGTTTGATCCAACAATTAATATCATGAATTCCATCGACATATTTTACATACAAAGTAAAAATAATCATATTAATTTTATCTATTATATTCGAACATCACATAAAAGTAATAAATTAAATTTATAGACACACTTCAAGTTAAAGACTCATTAGATTAAAAACAACAACATAAACAATAGAGTAATGAAAAAATAAAGATTAAACATAGATCCAGATACAAAAATATTGGATCTAATAAGTTTTTGAATAACTTTGAAAGTTAAAAGTTACCCTTAATAAATAAGTTTATATTTTTTTTTATCTATTTTAAACAAGAACAAAAATAATGGCAGCAAAAATAAATTTTAGCCAAATATTCAAGATAAAATTCAACATACTACTTAAACAAACATCATAATATTACATCAAATTAACAAAAAAAATTTAGTACGAATAACCAAATCCTATTTGTTTGATAAAATAAATTAAATTTTAGAATGCATTATAATTCTTAAGTAATGTAATTTCATTATTAGTTGATTACTAGTTAAAATAAGAGTATAATTAGTATATATATATAATTTAGTTGTAATCAAGGTTATAAATGTCGTGTTTAGATATTATTGATGGAATATATTGTTTGGTTGCAACCAGATTTAGTAAGATCTAAACTAAGAGAATTGTTGAACATCTTAGGAGCAACAACACAATGTCCCTGCACATTTCCCTCCCACGTAACCTATGAATTTGCAGTGAGCATCACAGTCAAGAAATTGAGTACATGTTCCGTGACAATTTGGCGGTATATGTTGACTCCTCACACCTACATTATGGATTGTTCAAAACTAAAATTAGGAACAATTCACCAAAACCAAAACTCAAAGATAAAACACACACGTGTTTCACAAATATATGTTTTAAAACATAATTTATACATACCAGATGAAATCACAACAACAATTGTTGCTGCAAGAAGAACTTTGAACAAAATCATCCAGATTTGTGAATAACCAGACATTCTTACAATTTTTGTTGTTTTTGCTCAATATAATTTATATGATATATCTATATCTAGCTATGTACATTTGGCTTTATATACATGTGAATTCAAATTGGGCATATCTAATACTTATTTTCATAATAATTTAATATAATTGAATACTTATGAGTATTAATGTGTAAGTTTTAAATATTAACTAAAAAATATAACTTACATGATTTTCTTTAATTTCCATTACATAAAGATCATTAAATATAAATCAATTTTAGATGAAAAAAACAATTAGTTACTTGATTAAATTAAATATTATTTTAGAGACTAAAATAATTTATTGGTATATAAAGTATTTTTTATTATTTATAAACTACTTTTTAAATTGATATCTAACTAATTACTAAAATTTTAACTATCAGTTAATTTAGATTCTAAAGTTGGTATCTAAACCCTTGGTAATTAATTATATACTAATTTAAAAACTAATTTATAATTTTTATTAATAATAAAAATTATTTTAGGTATTAATAATTTTTGTAATCTCTAAAATAATATATATTTTAGTCAATATAGTAACTAATTATTTTTTGTTTCTTAAATTAATTATTATCTAATAATTTTTTTTATTGTTTATAAAAATCAATGTATCTTTTATGTTATCATTGACGAAATATATTAATTCAGGGGATTATTAATGTGTAGCTTTTAAATATTAATTGAAAAATAAAAATTTATATGACTTTTGTTAGTTATTAATTTTGTAAAATTCTGTGTATCATTTTAAAAATTCAATGTATCTTTTTAGGATATTGTCATTAATGAAGAGTTAGGCATCATTATATAAAATAAGTTTATATATGAACTATTAATGTGTGATATTTAAATATTAATTAGAAAATAAAAATTTACATGACTTTCATTGATTTTTAAAAATTCAATATATCCTTTAAAAACTAATTATTACTGTACAAAGAATAACTTTCATTTTAATATTTATAAATAGCAAATTGATTCTTTATCATTAAAGTGATGAAATTTGTTTAATACAATTGGGTTATAATGTTGATATTTAAAATTACGAATATATAAGGATGGAAAGAAAGTATGAATGAATTTAAAGTATTATAAGTGTTTCTGTTGGGTTTTGTGTATATCAAGTTAAAAATAGGAAAATAAATTATGAATTTATTTTTTTATTGTTTGGAACAATTTGTAGAACTGTTTCCCTATTGCACCATATTAGAACATTGATGTTACATTACATATTCAAAAAAAAAAATTACCCTTTAATAAATTTATCCTTTTTTTTATCTTATTTTGACTTTTGTTATTGTAATAGATGTAACTAATTTATATAGGGTGCAAAACAATATTATCAAAGTGAATAAAAAAATTTAAATAATTTTTTTTATATATTCTATTTTTTAAATTATAATTATTACTTTATTCTAACAAAAATATTTGTTTTACAATCGGTGACAACTGTGATGTGACATTTTTCTAAAGAATTACAAAATTAGAAAATTATTCTTATGATATTTTAAAAAAATTATTTTGATAACTTTCTTTGTGATTTTAGATATTGATTATTTTCAACTAATAGAAAACATTATATACAATATCATCAATACTTGTATATATAATAAAATATATCACACTTAAATTTAAAAAATAAAAAATATAATTAATATTTTTATATTATTAATTATTAAATAATTGTTTTTTTGAGATATTAAAGTCTTTTTTATTCAATTTAAATGAGACAAATGTTTGGTGTTAAAAAATTCAAAAAAAAATTCTATTAAAAAAAATCTCATAATTGCTATATTTAAGAAAGTAACATTTTTTTTTTTAAATAAAAACTTTTGTATCACTATGCAACTTATCTCAGCTAGGCTGACACCTCAAGTTACAACAATCATTTACCATCACATGAAAAAAAGTATTATTGAACAAAAAAATAAAAAAAAAATACAAAAATAGGGGGACTAAACCAAAACCCATATGTTAACAAAAATGATACATAGGTAGACTATACATATTCATAAAGAATTCTAATAATAGACAAGATGGAATCCTATTATACCAAAGAAAAGGCTCTCTATGATTAAAATTAAAATTAAAAAAAAATTTCATAATTGCTATATTTAAGAAAGTAACATTTTCAAGAACTAACCTTTTCAATTTTTTATGTTATGATTCCAAAAAAATCATTTATATAGAATATATGCAAAAAAATATCTTAAAATAAAATGAAAATTTAAATAATAAAAGTCATATATTATTATTAATAATATATTTTGTCAATTCAATTATTTATTTATAAAATTTATAATTTATGAAATTTATAATTTTTAAGCATAAAAAAATTGCATGTCTAATGTCTTTTTAAAATAATTTGGAAATTTAAAACATTGAAAATGAAAAGTTATAAATAAACAAAATAGTTATATTATTCATATATTAAAACTTAAATAGTATTTTTTATTGATCATTTGCATCCTTATTTCCTTGTTAGAATGTTAATAAGTATTCTTTAAAAGTTTTTTTCTAAATTATTGCGAGAAGTTCATAAAGTTGGACCTTGTAACCTGATTAATAGAGTACATACGCATAATACACTAACTACAACCAGAGAAAATCATGAAATAAAAATCAATTTTAGAAACAAAAAAAAATTAATTAGTTGTTATAGTGACTAAATTAGATATCATTTTAGAAACTAAAAAAAACTCTTTGTTTCTAAATTAGTTTGTACTATTGCTAGTTTATTACTAGTTAAAATAAGAGTATATTTAATATATATATATATATATATATATATATATAATTTATTTGTAATCAAGGTTATAAACGTCATGTTTAGATATTATTGAAGGAATACATTGTTTGGTCGCAACCAGATCTAAACTAAGAGAATTGTTGAACATCTTAGGAGCAACAACACAATGTCCCTGCGCATTTCCCTCCCACATAACCTATGAACTTGCAGTGAGCATCACAGTCAGGAAATTGAGTACATGTTCCATGACAGTTTGGCGGTATATGTTGACTCCTCACACCTACATTATGGATTGTTCAAAACTAAAATTAGGAACAAATCACCAAAACCAAAACTCAAAGATAAAACACACACACTTATTTCACAAATATATGTTCTAAAATATAATTTATACATACCAGATGAAATCACAACAACAATTGTTGCTACAAGGAGAACTTTGAACAAAATCATCCAGATTTGTGAATAACCAGACATTCTTATAATTTTTGTTGTTTTTGCTCAATATACTTTATATGATCTATCTATATACATTTGCCTTTATATACATGTGAATTCAAATTGAACATATCTAATACTTATTTTCATAATAATTTAATATAAATAAATACTTATAAGTATTAATGTGTAAGTTTTAAATATTAATTAAAAATAAAATACATGATTTTCTTTAATTTGTGTGACATAAAAATCATTAAATAAAAATCAATTATAATGACTAAATTAGAAACTATTTTAGAATTTCAGTACGGACAAAAAATCAATACACTATTTACAATACTAATAATTATATGTTTTAACTGATATTATATGTTTTAACTGATTTGATCGGTAAACTTTTCTCACTGTAAATTTCAAGCATTCAAAACAACAACTAAAAAAAAGAAATTGGCCTAGAATCTACCACCCACCACGATCCAATCCTAATCTGCTTTTAATAGTTTGATACAGACAGTAATTGTTTGTAGTTAATAACCTGACAGACTGAATTTGATAGTGGTTATTCCCAAAGGCTCCTTCCGTTGGGTGGCCAACACTGTAATAAACAACACAGAATCGATTGAATAAAAACAAATTCGTGTGTATAAATATATAATATACAAATAGAAAGACAGAGTTTAAGGTTTTTTTTTGTGTGTGTCGATTCTGCTTACATTGGTGATTAAAATAAAGTGTGATTAATTAAAGATAGAATTACCCTGGAATGATTTGATTTGAAATATGAGAGACGAAAGAAAGGATGAAGAAGAGAGTGCGTGCGTGCGTGTGTTGTTGTTGTTACGGGTGTGTGTGATTACAGGTCACCGCCTCACAACCGCAGTTTTTGCACGGTCTTACATGTAATGCTCTTCTTAATCATCACATTACGTGGCTCCTTGGATTTGGTGGGACCCACCTATTCTACTTTTCAATTTCCCAACCCCTACCACTAGTACAATACACACACTCCACTTCACCATCACAGACACAACTCATTTTAAATCAAATCGTATCTAACGCCTAATCCGACAAATTTCCTTAAAACCAAACAATTTTATAATACTAATAATTATAAGATCCACCAATATGCCACGTGGGTGTTGCGGAACAACTTGTTTGCATTGCATTGCATGCATGCAATGCAAGTGTTTCAAGAATTTCTATTGCCTGGAGCCACACTTTGGTGGTGGAATTTTAATACAATATTAGTATGTGGCAGTGATAGATACAAGAGTGCATAAAACAAATGCCACAATTATTACTAAAATAAACTTTGGGAACGAATAAAATTCCACTCCTCCTCAAAAGCAACGAGATACAACTGGAATGTCTGTCTTTCTCTCACCTGGGGGTTTGGGATATTTTTATTTTTTATTTTTTATTTTTTTGGGTTTGAATTTGTTCCTTGGAGACCTTTTGGCAAGGTGGATTGGGATCGGATTGGTCCAGTGATTTTGTTGTTGACGGGATCTTGTGTTGGCAGAGATTGGTGGTATAAGGTTTGAAAGTAGCAACATTGAAGAAGTGGAATGGGAATAGGAATAAGAGAAGGAGAAAAAGAAGGAACAAAATCTAAAGTGGGAGGCAAAGGAGGAACATGTAGAAAAAGGGAACCGTATTGTAGGAGAAATCGCGCTACCTAAGAAAGTTAACATGTTGTCAGAATCATATAACATCTGAGACCACACTCTGTAACATCTAATTGTCTCCTCTATGGAGGTCTAACCTTCTCGTCAACTGGTCAAACCTGGTCTTAAACCACTGTGTATATGCTATGCGCCTTAAAAGAACATTTCTTTATCTTTCTGGTTTTAAATTTACTATTATATTCTCATTTGTCGTTCATGTTTGGAAGTAATTCTGTGAAAAGTTCATCAACATCAACACACAAGTTTTTTGGTTTTTTAATTAATCGTTAGCTACTTTATGTCAAGTGGGTATTTCTTCATTAATTGATCCCTTGCGTGCTATTCAAATTTTCATTTTCCAAACTGTGTTAATTAATACAAGAGTTTTCAATAGGATCCCAGATACAAATAAAAAAGAATTTAGCCTATTTTTGGGTCAATTTTGTTGTTGGGAGCATCCATCATCCATCATCCACATGAATAGCAACAATATGAGTGGGAAATAGTTTGGGAGTTTAAGGAACACTTTTTTGAAGGAAAAAAAGAAAAAGAAGAGTTTAAAAAAGAATGGTGAAGTGAATTATTTGCAAGAGTGAGTCACCGACGTGGTGAGTGTTATGTGTCTAAGGTTGAAGTGGGCTAGCGATGGCAACGTAGCGTTGGATCCTATATATGTTTTACGAGCTTTTTTCGTTAGGCCCCTTTTTTTTATTGGAGCTTCCCGTTGGAATTTTCAGCTGTGTACGTAAACATGGAATCATGGTTTGAACCACTTTTGCAGATGATCACGAGATTAAAGACTATATACAATGTGTCTTGTGTTGTTGCTGCGTCTGGTCTTTGGAGCACCCTATTCCAATCATTTCAAATTTAGACTATAATATTTTTATTGTTATTTGTCTGTCTTTTTGTATTTTATTTTGGGTTTCACATGATTTGAAACTTGGATTGGAGAGTTGATACTCCCCTGGGGAATATATTCTATTGACACAGATCTGAGTTCTAAAAATTTATCTAATCCTAGTTTTTGCTCGCAGTTTACAAAGCAAATGGTGAGCATCTTTTGGAAAGCGGTGGTCGTCCCGTTTGTGGAACTGTGCTTCATCAATCTCTAGACGATCTGATTCTCACTCTCAGTGAATGTTTTTGAATCTTTTTCATCGAATGGGATCGATATGTTCCAGAGGAGTTTGTTTGTTTGGGCTTGGCTTTGCTTTGCTTGGGTATGATGAGGTGGGGCACCTCTCTGTTTTTTTCTTTTTAAACCAAACTCTAGTTTTGGATTTTCTTTTATTTTTTCTCTCGCCCTTTTCTTTTTCTTTTCTTTTCTTTTTGCAATGCCTTCTTCTATTATCTTACTAGCTTTGACCCAAACAAACAAAAACACAGTGTCTATTGTATTGTATTGTTTTCCATTTCAACACCTTTCTCTCTCTCCCTTTCGATCTCCTCTTCCACCACTACACCTTCTACTGTAGTCGCATAAGCAACTGCTCCCAAAAAGCAATGTGGTGATGAGGTTCGGATTCGGGATTCGGAGCATGAGGTTACTATCATTACGAGCTTGGCTTTTGTTTTGGATTCACGTGATTCGCACGGTACGGCACCCAAAACTGCTTGTTGTTGTGCTTCTTCTTGCTGCAGATTTGATGGATTGGACGCCCTATAACAACCAACGGAGTCTGCGTCTTTGGAGGAGAGCACTGCTCGGTCATTGTTCTGTTCAAAACATATCCATCCATCCATCCACAATTTTCACATCCTCCTCAACCTGCGTCACACTCCAAAACACATCAAAATTCTTACACTTATATAATAACATATTCAATAACTTTAAGTGTACCAATAAATAAGTGGCTGCATACTGAACACCATCTTCGTAAACAGAGTCCCATATTGAAAAAAATATATATTAATGGAGATAGCTTAGCCATTAAGCAGCGTGGTGAGAAGGGTTTATGGATTATGTGTGATGGGTTAGTAATAGTAATATTGGGATTAGAGCGTGGTTGAGGAGGAGAGGGAAAGGAGCGTGAGAATAATGGGGTTGGAAAGTATTCCATTTTCCTTGGGAGGGTGGCAGTGGCAGAGGCAGAGAGGCAGAGATACGGATATTGGGTTTGAGACACTAAAACCTCGTGATCGGAAAAGGCAGATCCATGGAAGACTGTTCCCGCTTGTCACGTGGGCTCTTTTGACTACCCATTACCCAATGACCAAAACTAAACAACACTCTCACCGTCTCTCTCTCTCTTTCTCTCTTTCTCTCCTTCCATTCCACCTCACCCCATTCCTACACTGCTATTCTACGCTATGCTATGCTATCCTATAAATCCAAACTACTCCACCCCAATTATTGCATCACCTCACACACACTGCCACACTTCCTTCTTCTCCCTCTCTCTCTTGGGCCCCTCTCTCTGCTCACCTCTTTACAATTAACAATTATTATATCCTTTAACTTCTCTCTCATCAAACTCAAACCCCAACCCAACTTTACATATCATATATCCCTCCATTTCCTATATTAAGGACAACGTCGACTGCACCTGCTGACTGCTATTTACATATCTTATAACCTCACAAACCTACCAGACAACACCCGCTTCTCATTTCTCCCCCTCACTCCCTACCATTCAACTCCTTTCCTTTTCCAATTCCATCGACACCATTACACCAAGGATGCATCGCTGTTGCAGTGGCTCCCAGGGGCACGTCATGGGACACTGTACATGCGGCATGTTCCACAGCCAAACCACCTCCTTCTCCATGCTCTTCTCACTGCCCAACCACAAGCCACCCTACCAAGATTCCGATATCTATGATTATTCCTTCACCCCCTCATCCTCTTCCTCTTCCGTTGACTGCACTCTCTCCCTCGGAACTCCATCCACCCGTTTCTCCGAAGACGAGGAAAAACGTACCCGCCACGAACGTCGCTCGGTTTCTAACTTCTGCTGGGACTTACTACAATCCAAACACAGCCCTCAATCCCAAACCAAATCCTCCCGAACCTCCAATACCACCTCAAACACCGACCCTCTCCTCGCTCGCCGCTGCGCCAATTGTGACACCACCTCAACTCCCCTTTGGAGAAATGGCCCCCGAGGCCCCAAGGTAAATAGTCGCACTTATTTTATTCGTGAGAAGATTCAATTCATTATAAACATATAAAAAAAAACAGCTTTTTGCATATCTTTTAGTTTAATCAATATTTTCATTTTGTTTCTCCGATACTGAAGAGTGGTTTTGTGACTTTGTGTGTGAATTGCATTGCAGTCACTGTGCAATGCATGTGGGATTAGATTCAAGAAGGAGGAGAGAAGGGCGAGTGCGGCGGCTGCGCCGCCGCCGCCGGCTTCTGGCGGCTTGATGGAATCGGCGCAGGTGTACAACAACTCGTGGTACACGCACCCGCAGAGTCAGAAGATGCAGTGTTTCTCGCCGGGGATGGCGAGCGAGTTCCGTTTCGCGGACGACGAGAATCGAGACGCCGATAACGGCATTCCGTTTCTCTCGTGGAGACTCAACGTCACAGACAGAACGAGCCTCGTTCACGACTTCACAAGATGAACGTTGAAAAGAAAAAATAAACAGCATATTATAATGATAATGATAATATAATAATAATAATAACAATGATGACACAGGATATTACAGAAGGAGGTAGCTAGCTAGCGTGGTTACCTGGACTACGGTCAAGACCAACCGAGCACACAGGCAGTTATACGTCAACGTTTTACGATGATGTTTTTGATTGCGATGGTTATGATGGTCTCGAATCGTGGATATTATGTTTCTTTTCACCTTTTCCGTTTTGTTTGCTTCCTTTTCTCGCCCTTGCATAAGATGGTGTGAGAATGGGATAATTCTATATTCTTAGTTTGCTTTTTCTTTGGATTTATTTCTTTAACTTTCTCTCAGTTACATATAAACCTACTTTTTTGTTGTCTCACTTCCCCTCTTAGTTTATACATATATATAGTTGTTGTTGACCATCACGTTTATGGGCCGTTTTGAATCAATTAATTGGAAACAAGTTATATTATAACTCGAACTTTCGCAGGTGCATCTCATGACTCGTGACCATTACCTCCTTTGAACAAACTGTTTCTTTATGCTTAAGCAGAATCTGAAATTTTAAACTTGTTGTTTTCGATTTTCTGATTTCTACACAGACATACATAGAAACAGTGATGTGCGAACGCGAGTGGGACATGGGTGCATTTAATTCGTTTGAACCAAATCCCACGGTCCATTGTGTCAACGTTGGATCACGGTTCTCTCTGAACCGGACACTGCGGTTCAGAACAGCAAATCTGAATGTCTTTTAAGAAGAAATCTATGATTTTTTAACTAAAAATCATTATTACTACACTCTCATCTCACCAAGTTTTAAGCATATTCAACATGTTTTTTAATAAATAAAAAATTACTTATTAACTTTTTAAGACATGGCAGACCCTCGTTTAATTGTTACACATTAGATTGTTTCCTTCTTTTTTTAATGATGTCTGACAAAAGCATTCTGAAAATCACATTTAGAAAATGCATTATGAATCATTGGTGAAGTATATTAATGTTCAGTTCTTAATTCATATATAAATTTTTAAACCAGTATCGCGCTTATTGGTAAATGAACTGAAATAATTTGGTAAAAGAAAACCAGCATCACACTTGTTAGCTCTTGTAACCTTTTTGTTTTCCCTTAGTTAATAAAGTAGTGTTTCTTTTGCGTAGCAGTGGTCAGTGTATACAGTGAGATAATCTCTATCTTCTTGGAATACCGCATTGAATCTAATCATCCAATGAAGTTATGTTGCAGCAGCTGGAACTGAGAGCTTTTCATCATAGAACCTAACATCATAGCTGCTGCTAAGTCTTTTTAGTTGGTGTATATAAGAATTAAAATCACCAGTGTTAACAGAATGACAAATCAAACCTTAAACCTTCAATTTGTCTTACAGTTATGTGTGCGTGTGTGTCAGACTTTTATTTTTCATTAAACTATGCCTTTTTCTTGTGTTAATTTGATTAGGACTTGTATACTTATTTTTTCTATCATTTCTTATTGATATACAATTATAAGTTCTTTATTATTTATTAACAACGTCTTAACCGACCAGGATTAATGAGCCTTGTAGACATAAAATTTACTTTGTCAGCATGTCAGACTATTATTAACGAGTAGCTGCAGATGAATGATTTTTCATACCAACAAAATTAGTTGAGTTAGGTCTGAAATTTTGCTGAGAAAATGGACTTCAAATTTTAAAGAGCTATGCATATATACAAAATGTACAACCATGGTTTTTTTTTTTTTATTGCTCTGCGTTTGGGGTGTATAATCATTGTACAAATAAATGAAAATAGTTTAGTTATATTGAGAATCATGGCACTAAAAATTAAAAATCATTTTCTGAGTTTAATTTGAGTTTAATCTTGGTGAGTATCACAATTAATTTTTAATTGTTTGTGGTTTTTTTTCTAAAACGTAAATTGTTTATTTTTAATACTGAATCTATTTCAATTTCAGTGCTAATAGTTTTCCAGATAAAATCAAAAAGGATTAACAGATATAAAAAAGTGAGATGATTTAATAGTTCTTCAGTGAAAAATAATGTCAGAAACAAACACCATTAATGTGTATTTTTTTGTTAAATTTATTTTAGGTGTCACAGCGTTATTAAACATTGTATACCTTTTATTGCATAATTTATATGATAATCAATTCAATATAAAAAAATATGATTATCAGCTAAAAATTTAAATACTAACACATTAAAGGGGTATAATAATTATTATTCTTGTTAATATAATTATTAATTTCGATTACAAATTTGAAGTGAATACATAGTATTTACTTCAGATGTACCTAGGAAATGGAGCACGTGACATTGTACCTAGGAAATCGTTATCTGAGTCAGAATTTGGTAAACTATCTTAGTTAATTTATAAATTATTAATAGAAAATCACTTAATAGCAGTTAATTTAGAGAAAAAAATAGTTAAGTATTATGTTAATAAGTTAGATTTTATTTTATAAATTAAAAAGCTATTAATATTAGAAGTAGTTTCTATAGTTTATACAAATATTATAAATTGATTTTTAGATTAATATCTAACATTAACTTACTAATATTTCATTTTCTTATATTGCATAAAAAATGTTAAGTAATTTGACTCATTGTATCAGGTTAGTTAGAAATGGATTTGGTGTATTACTAGCTAAATGTTTGAAGTCTTTGACATCATATTGTTCACAAGTATATAACTACAAAAATTGGATATATTCGGGTTTAGATATTGAATACTATGTAATTTTTAAATCAAATGGATTATCATTAATTTAAATCTTGAAAGTTCATATACTTTAATGTATCCAAAAAATATATAACTAATATATATTAAAGAATATAATGAGACCTTACGTGCATAACATTTATTTAAGATAAAAAAATGTATATTTTATTTCATCTTAACAAAACCTACTGCCATAAATTAAAAAGGTGTTGTTCTAGCCAAAAAAAATAAAAAATCTCAATTACAGCATTTATTTAAGCCATAAACACATGGAATTTTAGCCAGGTTTTATTTTTTCCTTTTTCTAGTCTCAAGTATCCCTTTTATGTTCTACTTTTTTTTCTCCTTTTCTATCTTTGCTTTTGTTTTAGTTTTTCTTCAATATTAAATATCGATTACACATTTAAAATTAATTTACAGTGTTTAAGCTATTTTAACTGGAGGAGCAATAACAAGATTACTATATTTAATGTTTTTCTTTATTAAGATTCTTCCCATATCGATTTGTATCTTACACTATAAGAAAATCATAAAATAAAAATCAAATTTTAGAAACCAAAATAATTAGTTGCAATAGTAACTAAATTAGAAACCATTTTTTAAACTAAAAAAAAAAATTGGTTTCTAAATTAGTTTATATTATTGTTAAATAGTTTATAAATTGATATCTGATTAACAATCAAGGTTTTAACTACCAATTATTTAGATTCTAAATTTAGTAACAAAAATGTTGGTTTATAATATATGTTTTTAACACTCGAACCCAACCTATTACACCACACATCTCCTCAGCCTGAGGCCCAAGTCTTAGAGGCTTATTATTAGACTCGACCTATAACATCACACAACCCCACCTTCAAACCCGAGCCTTAAAGGCTTACAACTATTTTCACATTGATCGTCATGAGTTTGACTAATCAATAAAGTTGTATCTTTCCACGTGTCAAAAAAGTCCATTGCTTCAATTAAAAAAAAAAGGCGGTTATGACTTTAAACCTTTCGTCGTGCAGTATTGAGTTTGACACCAACCAAGTTCTTAACTTGGAATTGTCTTATGGCAGATTCTCTCTACACCAAATCATTTTGGACTGCACCCAATATATGTAAAGGAAAAGAACAAAATACTTTTAATGAAATGAAAATTAGGGTTTAGGTAAAATGTGCACCCAACCCAACAATACACCCTTCATTTTTCTGTGGTCACTGTGAGACAGCGTTGCGAAAGCTTGGAAACTTAAACAAAGAGCAAAAAGCAACCCAAACACCTCCATTCTTATTCTTCTCGTGATTGTGGCAACATCAGAACTCAAAAGCAACGTTGAGGCACTGCAACGACAACAAACAAATCCACCGGAGAAGGAGACGAAGCCACCAGAGAAGGGTGCACTGTTAGGTTGGGTGCACATTTTACCTAAACCCTAATTTTCATTTCATTAATGGTATTCTGTTTTTTTCCTTTGTGCATACTAAGTGTCATCCAAAATGATCTGGTGCAGGAAGGATCTGCCTTGTTTTATTTGAGTGAATTGAGCATTGGGCTTTCTTCCCTAAAGATATCAACTGAACATATAATAATTATTCTCATTAAAAACCTTATGGGAAAAATTATCAATATAAATACCTATAAATAAAAAGAAATACATGGATAAACTAAAATAGAGATGAAGATTAGTCACATTCCTTGTTCTTGGTATAAGGTCATTGTCTAATGATTTCAAACGATATGAACGCCTTTCGATTACTTCGCGAACACAATATCATTTAAAAATATCAATTGAGCATATAATAATTATTTTCATTAAAAACTCCATGCACATTCTATGTTCTTGGTATAAGACCATTGTTCAGTGATTTCAAATGATATGCCCAATTATTTCATGAACGCAACATGATTTCACTTAAACATAAAGCTCGTGACATTTCATGTCCAAGATTTGTGTTCTCGCCGAGATGAGGTCGGTCGAAATTCGAGTGAGCTCCGAGTAGTCTCCCTTCAAGCTCTAATGATTCAGTCTCTAGGAAGTGAGGGGGGTTCCACCTACATAAAATACTCTAACGCTCAAGTTAGTAAGAACATATCAATTTCTCTGTATATAGTGAATATAGTGCTAAATTCAAGTTTAGAGTACTCTCTGTGAGTGATCATGTATTTATAAGCCTTCATGGGCTTGAATCTTTTATCGGTATTTAATGTGACATATTAGGGTATCCTTTCATAAAATCTAAATATATATAAGTAGGAGTATCAATAATCACATTAATTGTGCATTTATAAGATTGACCTTGGATCACTTAGTAACTTGGAATATGACTGACTAAATTATAATTTGAAATATAAAATTGTTTCTCTTTATCATCGTCCATCTTATCACTTATATTTATAAAACAACGCATGATTAATTTACATGAGCTAGTGTGTCCCAAAATGTTATAGAAAAAAATAATCTAAACTGGAACATTACAAAAACTTAAAAATCTCTAACCATGTTTTATCTTCTTCTTTTTTTCCCACTTTTTCATGCCTTTCATGCTTTACCCATTTTCCACATTTTCTATCGGATTCTTTTTTTTATTCTTTCTTCAATCAATATTAAATGTTGATTAGAGATTCAAAATCAATCTTAAATGTTTAAGCTATTTTAATATAATGAGAAGATAACGAGATTGATATAATTAATGAGTATTATTCTTTTAAAAAAAATCATATAAACTTTTATGCGGTTAGTATAAGTTTTAAACCATTTATTCCTAAGGTGTTTTTAAATAAAACTCTACATTATCTTTATGTAAGATAGATTGAATGCTGATAGCTTTAACTTTCTCAATATCTTGGCAAGGAACATTTTTGGGTCCACTATGGACTCAGTGAAACATTTCGTGACACCGTAACATCTCCAGATTCTTGTCGTTGTTGAGGAGGAGGTGAGCTCCGAATCAAAATCCGGCAGAGCAAAGAGTACCATGTGATCTCCAACCACAACAAAAAATCCCAATTGTTCTATTCAAGATGGATGTCTCTCTTGACCAGAGCATGTAGTTGAGTTCAGTTAAATTCCGAAGAGTTCTACCTATTAAAGATACTCCATATAGACCGAGTTATAACATCTCTGCGTTTAGTCATTATTATGTCTTAATTAAATGATTAATGTTAATTAATTGAGATCCTTTTGACTTGTGCTCCATGATAATGTTAGATACACAGGTCGAGAAATAACCCACAAATGACCAATCATTAGGCCAAACCCATGATCTTACTTACATGTCCCCTGTCACAGACGTAGGTCAATAAGACTATGATGAGTTGAAGGTCGAAAGATCAGACATTGTCATCTTTATCAATAAATATATATATATGAAAATTATTGTTTAATTAAAAATGTTACTATTGATATTTACAATAATTATTTAAAAAAAATATAAGTATGTAGACAACGTTAATGTATTCTTAAGTTTATTATTATAAATTACTTAGTCATTATTATTTCGTTTAATTTTTATTCTTTCGTTTAAATTTAAAATGTTTTTAGCAGAGAACAAAAAGGGTGTATCAATTAATTAAATTATATATTGATATGAAATCAAAATTTCATAATTTTGAAAAAAAAGATGCAAGGTTCTCGTCAAGACGAGTCTTGATGATCAGATGTGACATTAAGATCATCTTTTTATAAGTCGTAAATCTTGATGTTGGAAAGTCACAAAGTAAGTGACTAGAGAGACTCTACCTTCAGAAAATAATACTCCAACAATTATAAAATATTTAAGTGTAATATGTATTAAAATATTTGAGTATAATATTATTAAAAACATATGAATTACCTTAATTTATTGGAGCCTTACTCTCTTTATAGAGATTTAGGGGGATCTTATTGCACTTATTCAGTGTAATATTATGTAAAGAATAAAAAATATTTTTAATATTTGTTAACAGTTATTTAAGCATAATATCGTATCAAGAATACAAAATATCATAACATAATTGGGTAACAAAAATATTATCAATTAATATATCTTAATCTTTCTTTATCAGTTATTTCAGTCTAATATAATATAAAAAATAATAAATATTAAAACATAATTAAATAACAAAAATATTATCAGTTTTAATATTTTCTAATCAATTATTTCAGCATAATATCATGTAAAGAATAAAAACTATCACAATCTAACTCAGCAATAAGAATTTTTCAATTAAAATATTTTTAATCTTTCTTTATCACTTATTGAGCATAATAGCATGAAAAAAAAATATCATAATATAATTGAGTAATAAAAATATTGTCAATTAATATATTTTTAATCTTTCTCTATCAATTATCTCACATAATATTATGTAAAGAATAAAGAATAAAAAGTATAATAAGAAAATTTATTTGAGCAAGAAGATAATTAATATATCTTTAATCTTTTGTATTTTTGTGAAAACAGAAAAAGTAAATACCTGATATTTGCCGAAACGAAACCATTTCTACTGTTTCACCCATCGCTTATCCCTCCCTCTTTACTTCGCGCAAACGCAAAGTAAGAGTCAAAGTCAAGGGCCTCATTCTGCCATAAACCCTAAACCCATTAGTCATTCTGCCGCGTCTCCACCACACTCACGACGATGGAGGCCGAAGCTATCGCCATGGAATCAACGGAGTTAAAGGTGTCGGAGCTATTGAAAGAGGTCAACCTAGATTACACTCCTCAGTTCACTAAGCTCGTTGACAACACCGTTTCTGCCATCAAAGCCTCCATTGACAAAATCCCCAACGATTTCAGGGTCATTATTCTATTCGCCTTTCTCTCTACTTTGATTTTCGCTGCATTCAACACTAGTATTTCTGAATGCGCGTGAATTCGCAGGTAACTGCGGATTTAGCATCGCGCTTTGTTGCGGACATTGGCGCCGATAAGGTCGAGTTTAAGTTTAAGAAGCCAGAGTTTATTAAGACTGGTGGAAGTTACTCCATACAGAGTATTGCGAGGCCTGAAGTAAATGCTGATCTAATTATCAGGTTACCAAAGGTACAATCATGGGAAACAATAATAGTGATAAGTAAATTTACATATTAATTAATTGATGTTTGATTTAATTTATCAATGTGAGGCGTGTGTTTCTGCCTTCGTAACCGTTTTCAATTGTTTTCGTATTTTGTTAGGAATGCTTCCATGAGAAGGATTACTTAAATTACAGATACTATGCCAAGAGGTGTCTGTATTTGTGCTTGATAAAGAAGTATTTGGAGAGGTCTTCATCTATTGACAGGGTTGAATGGTCCACTATACAGAATGAAGCCAGAAAGCCCTTGCTCATTGTGTACCCAGGTTTGCTTTCCGGGTCCGAGTCGCTATTTAATGTAATGCCTCTGAAATAATGTTGGTTATTCTAACAATGAAAATAATTGCAGCTGCGAAGCTTGTTGAAGTTCCTGGTTTTTTTGTAAGAATTATTCCGTCTGCTAAGGCTATATTTAGCATAGCGAAGTTGAACTTGAAGCGCAACAACATTCATAACTTGAGTAATGGTCTGTTTTTACAATACCTTTGTTCTATTTCTCCGAGATTGTTGCTTCTTCTTTTGACAGTGTTTTGATGATTGATTGTTGATATCTTGAAGGGATTGATCTTCAGGCTACACCGAAGTACAACTCTAGTATTCTGGAAGACATGTTTATAGAGGAGACTGACTTCATCAACAAGTATTTTGTTGGATGGAAGGAACTAAGAGAGGCTTTAATCCTGCTTAAGGTTTGATATTTGATTGTTTTTGGGTATTTATGTGTGGGATTCAATGAATAAAAATTGCACAGCGAAACGCTGAATCAACTTGTCCTCATTGATATAGGTTTGGGCCCGACAAAGAAGTTCAGTATATGTTCATGATTGCCTGAATGGTTTTTTGATTTCTGTCATACTGGCATATCTTGCTTCTAAGCAACATATTAGCAATTCAATGAAGGCAACTGAAATAATTCGCGTCACCTTGAACTTCATTGGTATGTGTATAGTCTCTCCCTTACATTTCAGTTCATTTTTTTCAGCACCCCTGGTCATGTTAGTGGGCTAAGATTGGTCTGTTATGAGAGTTAAGCTATTCATATTGGTGATTACGGTTGTCAATGCATGTGTACTTACACAAATTAAGTATTGTGTAATATGTTATGTTTGTGATACACATCCATGTTTGAATAAAATGCTATGGAAAACATTGTTTAGTCTTCTAAGAGTCTAAAATATCTTTTCTTTTGTTAGAGTGTTATGAAAACATTACTGTTACTTGTTTGACTTCTCTTATATGTATTCTCAATATCTTTATTTTTCTGGTGTGTATATTTGGTTTGAGTTCTGTCATCGAAACCTATTCCTTTTCTTTTCCATCCAAAGGAATTGCCAATAAATAAGAAAAAAATGTCGTTTTGCAATTGGCTGCTGACTCTAAAATTGGCACAGATTGGGAATGGGGCTTGAATATGTATTGGCACAATAGATAGCTATTTATTAATGATGGTTGTTTTGCAGCCACCTCAGAGTCGCGGAGCCGAGTGTTCTACTTTCCAAACGAAGGCCAGATCCATATTACTAAAGAGGTCTGGATCTCTGCTTGTTTTTTTTCCTTAATTATTTTTACATTTGTAATTCTATTTTATGTATCATTTTGATCCCATGTTTTATGTATTTTTTATTCTTTTGTTTTGTTGTTTTGATGGTTGTTTGTTAAACCTAATTTTGAAGAATTATTATTTTTAAAGCACTTGAAAAAAATGAACAAAAAGCTATTATTTATTTTTTCAATTTTTAAATAAATCGTAGTTTGATAATGTAAAGTAAAGCTTTTGACGCAAAGAAGCTTTGTTGTGTTTTCAATTGCTTAGGCTCTAGTTTTAATCCTTAATGAATGGATCGCACAACAGCTTATATGATTAAATTGTTTCCTGGACTTCTCTTTTCTCATGTCATATGTTTTGTTCACCATTCCTATTTGCAGCAAAAGATTCAACTTAAAGAGTCATTTCCAATTGTCATATGTCATCCTTCTGGAGGATTCAATCTAGCTTTCCGAATGTCTAGGAATGGTTTTACACGGGTACATAAGAACCACAAACCAACTTCTTTTTTCAATATTATAAATGTTGTAGTTCTCAATTTGATTATGTATTTATTTTGGATATTCTTCCCTATTCAGCTTCAGGATGAGGCTGCTATGACACTTAAGTGCTTAGAAAAGTGTAGAGATAGTGGATTTGAAGAAGTTTTTATGACCAAGATTGACGATGCTGTTAAATATGATTACTGTATGAGGTAATGTTTATTTAATAGTTCTTTGTCATTGACAGTGATTGGCAGCTTTGCTTCTTTGATTGTATTATGGGTAGGGTATTGTGGGTTGGCCTCAACCACGAACCTGCCCAACACAATCCAAGTACATTTTTTGGGTTGGGTAACGGGTTCATGAATTTTAAACTCGAGATCCTAACCCAACCTGACTACATAATAAATACACAATTAAAAATATTATTTGTTTAATAATTTTATCATAGAAATAATTTTATATTCTATCCACGTGTGCTTTTATGATTATTTATTGTTTTTATACTCCTTCAATCAATAGGATTTATTTTTGTCTTTTAAAAAAGTTTTTTAAATGTTGATTAAAAGGTTAATGTATTGGATAGATATTTTGTTTATATAGCTAGATTTATATTAAATAAATAAATATATAAATTATATTATAATATAAGTTAGGTCTACACTTTGTAAGATGGTATCAAAGTCTATTCTAGATTTTTTAAAAGGCCACTCACCATGTTATACCACACCTCACCTTACAATTTACAAGTCTGTTTTGTAGGGTTAAGTTTGTCTAAACTAAACCACTTTGTTAAAAAAGTTTATAGAAATATGTATTTTTGAACATATAAATTGCATTTTAGATTTATAATAAATATTTTACATCGTGATACAAGATTGTTTTTAATTATTGGATTTTTTAATATTTGTATATACACATTTTTCATATTTCTTTTATCATCGTATCTAAAATGTATCAAATCCTTAATTTCCAAAAATTGTCATATCCAAATGTGTTGTACTAAGTATTAATTGAGGTTTCACAGATGAACACCGCCGATACAGGTGGATAGGCTGGAGATTTGGATTGAGAGTTATAAATGGGTTTAAATTGGAGCAATATTTGCCTGGTAGAATTTTAAAGAGGGTATTTAAGGTTGTCTGAGATATGGTGGTACTTCAAATCAAACCAATTATAAGTGTAATCTGTTTATAAGGTTTTGTATCATCTTAATTTCCACTGGTGACTCAAAGGTGTTTGAATATGTCAATGTTGGTGAATGTTGGCATATAAACATGGATATGGAATGTGAAAACATATTAATCATAATGGTGTAAAGCCTTTTGGCACTTATTTTGATGCTTGTGCTTATCCTTGGTACCTTATAACACGTTGGAGACTTGTTAACCTTTTCCCCTCTGCCTTTACTTTTCTCTGAGTTATATATGCTTGTCTATTCAAACACTTTATTTTATGACGGGATATTATGTCCTTTAAATAGATTTAATTATGGCTTGCTTCATGTTATAAAAACTGTAAGTTTATATTATTACGTGTTTTGATCTTGTAGAATAAATTTGAAGGGAAAGAAGGAGGTATGTGCAATGGGATTTTGTTTGGATGATGAGTGCTGGAGATCATACGAGGATAAAATACATGGTATTTTATCTAAAGGGTTAAATGATAGAGCAAAAGTCATTCAAGTTACATGGAGAAATACACAATGCCAGTGGAGTGTGGACGATGTATGATTTTAAGCATGAATTTCAGTATCCCATTTAAAATGTGCTTTCAAGCTTTGCGTCTTGTGTTCTATTTCTAACTGAATTCACAATCTCAGGGCTTGTCGGTATTTGATAAAGAGCCCTTGTTCATAGGAATTTCAGTGAGTACTTTGGAGAAAGCATATAGGATGGTTGATATTGGCCCAAATGCCGAAAGTAAAGAAGAGGTATATATTCTTGTGCTCATACCCACTTTTCTTTTTGCTTTCCCATTTGGGTTGCTGAATGTAATGCAATGTTCACCCATGATTTGAAGCAGGCTCTTGAATTTCAAAAGTTTTGGGGAGAGAAAGCAGAGCTTAGAAGATTTAAAGATGGCAGAATTGCAGAAAGCACAGGTGATGCATCTATTGCTATAATTCATTTTTTATCTTTTATGAGCATCACATCACAACTTTCCATGTTAATTGAGATAAATTATCTTGACAACTACTGACATGGTGATGTTTTCTCTCCTAAAATATTTTATAGTATGGGAAAGTGAGCAATGGGCTAGACATCTTGTTTTGAAAAGAATAGCTGAGCATGTACTTAGTCGACATCTTTCTTTATCCAAGGAAAATATTGTAGTTGTTGTGGATCAACTTGATTTCTCTTTGCTTCATGGTGCTGGAGGTAATGACTGAATTCTCCCTTTTCCGGTCTCATGCCATATGCCTACTTGTTAACTGCTGCAATGCTTTTGAAATGATTCACCTACAGATCCTATATCATACTCTGGTAGTTTGCTTGCGGCATTTGATGTTTTATCAAAACGCTTGCGTCTTATTGAAGACCTTCCTTTGAAGGTGTCCAGTGTACAGCCTTTAGACTCTGGTATTTTACCCTCCTAGACAAATATTTTAATTATTCATGTATAGGCTCCTTATAGTTTTCTTGTACCATATTTTGAAGTGATCTGTAATGCTTGTTGGTGTGTGTTTTTATTGTTAATTAAAACCTTGAAAAAAATTGCAAAGAAAAAAAAGTATAAGGAGGTTAAAGTTAATGTTGCATCTCATTCAAGCTTCAGCTCAACTAATGTTCTATACTTGTTGTCATTTAACAGCTTTCAGGTTTACATCGGTCTTCCCTCCTGAACCTCATCTTCTAGCTAATGAAAAAATTGAATCTCTCAGATTGAGTAAGTTTGTTCCATCATGCGTTCAAGCACTGGAAGTTATGATTCAGGTATGGCTTAACACACCAGTTGTGCTTAGTGTCCTGGTGTTTTTACGAGACAATTGAAGAGCTAATTCTTTTGCCCTTTACAGCTGGAAGGTTCTGGGAACTGGCCAATGGATGAAATTGCAATTGAAAAAACAAAATCTAGCTTCCTTTTTGAAATTGGATCGAGGTAGGCTGTAGATCCTTTATTCATTTCAGGATCTTATTCTTTTTTTTTATATTTATTAAGATGTGATAATCTTATTATGGCAGTCTTCAAAAGACGTGGGGGATGACATGCACTGCCACTGAGGATAATGTGGATGTGTTAATGTCAGGATATGCTTTTCGTCTAAAAATTTTGCACGAGAGAGGTCTTAGTTTGCTAAAGAAGGAAAGTACGTACTTCCACTTTGTATATGATTATGATGATTTAATTGGAAATGCCACTTCTCAATTTAACTTATCAAACCATTATAACATGCAGTTGGGGATTATCAGGCTAAGCAAGTTCCTTCTGTTGACAAGAAACTTTTTATCCGTAGTCAGCATGGTAACATGATCAATGGATTACAAAGTCGTTATCCAATATTTGGACCAGTAGTTAGGTGAATTTTGTCAGATTTCCATGTCAAGCTAAATTTCATTTATAATCTGAAGCTCATGTAGATCTTTTATGTGTCTAGACTTGCAAAACGATGGGCTGCTTCACATCTATTTTCAGCTTGCATGGTAGAAGAGGCTGTCGAACTATTGGTTGCATATCTTTTTCTTAATCCTTTGCCATTTGATGTTCCCTG
>Ga0123342_1003735_pt1 | contig 24063 bp, 10 predicted proteins | sample Turbeawhitnodule_FD_89960 | JGI IMG/M metagenome (GOLD analysis project Ga0123342, IMG submission 89960) | Root nodule microbial communities of legume samples collected from Mexico - Turtle bean Mexico white nodule | ecosystem: Host-associated > Plants > Roots > Nodule | place: Mexico: Nepantla... | reverse complement strand
TTTATAAAATTAATTTTGAAATGTTAATTTAATTAATATATGTGATCAAATTAATTTTAATGATAAAGGTTGATTTAAATATGTATAACATTAAAATAATTACTTTAAAATATATATTTTTGTGCATTGATTTTAGTATTTTTCCACTTAAAAATAAATATATTTAATCTTTTAGTTTTTTAAAATTAGTAATATTTGTAAGGAAAAAAATGTATTAAAATAAATGTGGTAGAATTAAATAAAACCTAAATATTTTAATATTAAAATTAAAATTTTATATAAATATTTTATTATTAAAATTAAAATTTTATATAAATATTTTTATATTAAATGAAAAAATTCATATAAATATTCACTGTTAAAGAAAGTTTATATAATATTTTTACTCATACTTTATTTTAAAATAGTCAAAATCACATTTATAAAATTATTATATTTTTTTATATATATATAATCTTTTAGATGAAGTTAAAATTTGTCTATAAATTTAAATATTAATTTAATGTATATTCAATTATTTTAAAAAAAATTAATGTTACATTAAATTATTTGTTTTTCAAAGTGACTAAATAAATAAAATAGAACACTAAAAGAAATAGAAAATAGAGTGTGATAAAGGTAAATCAATATCACTATCTCAACTATTAAAATCATAATTTGAATATTGGTTAGTTAGAAGATTAAACAACTAAATAATCACAATGTTAAAATAAAAAAGTATTAATAAAATTAAAATATATATTTTAATCATTCAATTTAATTAAGTTACTTTTTAATTAATTAATCGATTAGTTTAATACTTTCAATTCATTCATATATATATATATATATAAATTCTCAATCTACATCAATTTTGTATTTCTTTCATACAATGGTAAGATTAATCTAAGTGGAAAAATAATACAAATCAAAGTCGTAGTATTCAAATTTTAGTGTCACAAACTCGATTACAGAGTCATCATCAATCATCTCATTAACTATGAAATCTGATATATCCAAGACATGGTAAGTTGGGGAGTAGAGAATAATGAAAGAATGACACACATAAAGTTTATAAAGATTTGTCACGACACACTCAACAAGGATTGTAAGAACCTGAATGATTTTGGATATGAATTGTGTATCAATAACGAGATCAATGATGGAATCTACCAATTATCCATCATTAAGGTCATTATAACACTCTAAACTAAGTTTGAAAACATTGGTGAAAGAATTTGTATCAGACATAAAGTTATCTAAGAAATCCTAAAAAAATAAAGAATTTTTAAATGATGAATCATCCAAGTTAAACACGAGTAAGGAAACCTAAATATACCCCAACCGCTTACTTAATACACTTGTTTGTGCAACCGATTTTGCATCTAGAGTAGAAAGTATTTGATAGATAATCTCATCAGGTAAAAGTCTGTCTTCCTATTTACTCCTCCACTCTTACTTTTTGTTTCCTTTTTTGCTGAGCTCAGAGTTTCTTCTCTTCTCGAGGGTGAGACGTTTGTTCTCTTCATTTCTCTGAATTTTCTTCTCTCTTTGCTTCGCTGCTCCTCAGATACCTATTTTTGTAAGATTACATGTTACTTTTTCTCGTATCATTTTATTAACAAATATTATTTTTAACTTTATCTCAAAAAAATTCAATTTTTTTATTTTGATTTTTTTATTATATTTTGTTTTCTATGTGATAAAAATATTTAACAAATAAACCTAGAAAATAAAGATGTAATTATTAATAAAAATAATTTAAAAAATAATTCTTTAGTTCAATATTTTTATATAAATTTTAATTTAATATTGACTTTTTTTATATTGGTGACATTAAATTAACTGTGTTAATTCTTTTAGAGAAGATACTCACACTCTTTAAAAGATTAAATTAGTAATATCTTTTGTATTTTATTTACTTATTGTACCCATATCTTAGTCTCACACAATCTAAAATTATTATCAATAATAAATCTATATTTGAGTATGAGTACTCATCTTTATTTTATTTTTCTTATCTGTGTTTATACTATTTAACTTTAAATACAAAAGTTGCAATATTTTTTCCTTTTAATCTCCTATTTCTCTTAAAAATACTTTTTTTTTCTTTATGTCTAGATACAAAGTTCAAATTCAATTAATTCATTCAATTTTTATCTTTGTTCATACTTCCTTTTTTTCTTCCTTCACACTTTCAAATGTATCTTTTATGCGTGATCTAATAATTTGAAGCAAACCTGATTTCACATGATCAATTTAATTATGGCTCAAAAGAATTTAGAAAAAAAAAATAATTACAATTTTAATAAAACTAAAAAATAAATATTATTTTATTAAAACATTTACACGTGTTAAAATTTATGTTTAAATAGCTATATTTAAAAGTTAAAATTAATTTGGTGTCTTAATTTTTTTTTAAATATTTTATTTACTTTTTTAAATTATCAAAATAATTCAATAATATATTAGTTGTGATATAAGATTATATCATACAATTTTTTTTATCTATTTAAAATATAGTTTGAATGACACCTGACTTGTTTACCGTCTTATATTTTCTGAATTTTGATTAGCCTTACACACTGTACATATACAGACAAATACGAATTAACAAAGTTCATATATATTTTTATTTTTGTTCTTATTCAATTATTGAAATATATATATAATAAAGTGAAAGAATAAATAATAAAAAATTATTTTTGAAATAATTATATATATTTTTCAGTTTATTAGTTTTTATTCTATACATAAATAAAATTCAAAATCATTGATTGAAAAAATATACAACATTTATATTGAAAATTAGTAATATTTGTAAGGATGAATAAAAATATTAGAGTAGAAGTGTTAGAATTAAAATGACATTTAAATATTTTATTATTAAAATTAAAAGTTTATATAAATATTTTAATATTAAACTAAAGTATATATAAATATTTTACTTATTTATATTTTAAAATAGTCAAAATCGTATTTGTGAAACTTTTATTTTTTTCTATCTTTAAACAATAATTATATATGTGTTACCTAGTTGTTAAAAGTAAGTAAAAAATTGGTGTAAAAGTATATTCGTTTTAAAAATATGTGTGAAAAGATATATTTTTGTGATATAATATTTGATAGTAATATATATATTATCATATAATTTTTTAGGTGATGTTACAATGTTTCTCTTAAATTAAATGTATATATTTATTTTAATTAAGGTTAATGAGAAATTCTTGAAGTAATGTCATGATGCTAAATTATTTGTTTGTTTCAAAGTGATTAAATTCTAGAACTTATGTTAATGTTATTTTTTGAAATAGACATCTTTTTAATTTTTTGTAAAATAAAATATAAAACTAAAAAACTACAAAATACACTATCTCAACTATTAAAATCTTAATATGAATATGTGGTTAGTTAGAAAGTTAAAGAATAAAATAATCACATCTTAAAATATATATATATATATATATATATATATTAATAAAATAAATAAATAAATTTTAATTATACAATTAGATCTAAAGTTACTTTTTACTTAATCAATTGATTATACTCTAAATTCACCCGTTGATATATATATTTAAACTCTCAACCTACATTAATGTCTACTTTTACAAAGGTAAGATTAATCTTAGTAAAGAAATAATACAAATCAGAGTTACAATATTTAAAATATTATAGTTTTGATGTCACAAACTTGATCAGACAGTCACCACTAAACACCTCATCCACTCTGAAATCTGATATATCCAAATTTGTAAGTTGGAGAGATTTTGAATCTCAACTTTATCATAATAGTTGCAACCATGAAATTCAAATACTCAAAATTAACACAATCTTTAAATGGATCAAGAGAATCTTCTAGTCCACACTCAAACCAACAACTACAAAAGTACAAATGCTTAAGAGAATAAAAGTTAAAAGTTGTGGTATGAGTACGTTTGAGAATAGTGAGAGAACGACAAAAAATAAAATTTTCAAAAGATTACTCACGAAACACTCAACGAGAATTGTAAGAACTTGAAAGGTTGTGATTGTGGATATGGATGGATATGAGTAACATGGTCAATGATAGAATCTATCAATTGTCCGTCGTTAAGGTCATTATGACACTCTAAACTAAGTTTGAAAACATTGCTAGAAGAATCTCTACTAGACATAAAATTATCAACAAAATCCTCAAAAAATATAGAATCATCAAATGATGAGTCATTCAAATTGAGCACCGGTAAGGATACCCAAATATACCTACATCATTTTCTCAAGATGTTGGTCTGCACTACAAACTTTACATCTAGAGTAGAAAGTATCCTAAGTATGATTTCATCATCAGGTAATTGACTCAATTTTTCATTCTTTGTTACTCCACCACTCTTCTTTTTTCTCTCATTTGTTGTCGAGTTCACAATTTCTCTTCTTGAGATTGAGACGTTTTCTCTCTTAATTTCTCTGAATTTTCTTCACTCTTTTCTTTCCTCCTTCCTCAAATACCTATTTTACAGGATTACATGTCACTTTTCCTCATGTCACTTTGTTAAAAACCTATTAAAGTAAAAAGTACCCTAAGTATGATTTCATCGGGTAACTGACTCAATTTGTCTTCCTTTGTTACTCCACCCCTCTTCTTTTTTCTCTCAGTTTTTGCCAAGTTTACAGTTTCTCTCCTTGAAAGTGAGAAGTTTCTCTCTTTATTTCTCTGAATATTCTTCATTCTTTGCTTTCCTCCTCCTCAAATACCTATTTTTATCTCTTTGCTTTCCTCATCCTCAAATACCCATTTTTACAGGATTACATGTCACTTCTCCTCGTGTCATTTTGTTCAAAACTATTAGAGTAGAAAGTATCCTAAGTATGATTTCATCGGGCAACTGACTCAATTTGTCATCCTTTGTTACTCCATCACTTTTTTTTTCTTTTTTCGATTTCACAGTTTCTCTCTTGAGAGTGAAACGTTTTCTCTCTTCATTTCTCTGAATTTTCTCCACTCTTTACTTTCCTCCTCCTCAAATACCTATTTTTATAGGATTACACATCACTTCTCCTCTTGTCACTTTGTTAAAAACTATTATTTTTAATTTCATCTCAATTTTTTTTTCAAAAATTTATTTTATTTACTTTATTTTATTATATGTTGTTTTCTATTTTTTTCTCCTCAATTTCCTTAGATTATGATTATGTAAATAAGAAGTGATAAAAATATTTAACAAATAAACTTAAAAAATAAAGATTTAATTATTAATGACTCACAATAGAGTTATGATAAACTTGCGAGACTTCTTTGTATGCATATATGATACATGAATTATTAGACTTAAATTGTTTGTACAAAATTGAGTTATTACTTAAGTAATATAACTCATGTATCATATATGCATAGAATAAGTCTTCTAAGTGTCATAACTCTATTGTCAATCATTAATAATTAAATCTTTATTTTCTAAGTTTATTTGTAAAATATTTTTATCATTTTTTATTTACATAATTTTAATGTAAGAAAATTGAGGAGGAAAAATAGAAAACAAAATATAATAAAAAAAGTAAATAAAATAAAATTTTGAAAAAAAAAATTGTGATGAAATTAAAAATAATAGTTTTTAACGAAGTGACACGAGGAGAAATTACATGTAATTATGTTAAAATAGGTATTTGAAGAGGAGGAAAAAAAAGAGTGAAGAAAATTTAAAGAAATGAAGAGAGAAAACGTCTCACTCAAAAGGAGAGAAACTATGAACTCGGAAAAAAAGGAGAGAAAAAAGAAGAGTGGTGGAGTAACAAAGTAGGATAAATTGAATCAGTTACCCGAAGAAATCATACTTAGGATACTTTCTACTCTAATAGTTTTTAACAAAGTGACACAAAGAGAAGTGACATGTAATCCTGTAAAAATAGGTATTTGAGGAGGAGGAAAACAAAGAGATAAAAATAGGTATTTGAGGAAGAGTGAAGAAAATTCCAAGAAATGAAGAGAGAAAACGTCTCACTCACAAGGAGAAAAACTGTGAACTGGACAAAAAACGAGAGAAAAAAGAAGAGTGGTGGACTAACAAAGGAGAACAAATTGAGTCAGTTACCTGATGAAATCGTAATTAAGATACTTTCTACTTTAATAGTTTTTAACAAAGTGACACGAGGAGACATGACATGTCATATTGTAACAAAGTGAAGAAAATTAAGAGAAATTAAGAGAGAAAATGTCTCACTCTTAAGAAGAGAAATTGTGAACTCGACAACAAATGAGAGAAAAAAGAAGAGTGGTGGAGTAACAAAGAATGACAAATTGAGTCAACTACCTGATGATGAAATCATACTTAGGATACTTTCTACTCTAGATGTAAAGTCTGTAGTGCAGACCAACATCTTGAGCAAAAGATGGAGGTATATTTGGGTATCCTTACCGGTGCTCAATTTGGATGACTCATCATTTGATGATTCTATATTTTTTTGAGGATTTCGTAGATAATTTTATGTCTGGTAGAGATTCTTCTAGCAATATTTTCAAACTGAGTTTAGAGTGTCATGATGATCTTAATGAAAGACAATTAAAAGATTCCATCATTGACCATGTTATTCATATCCATCCATGTCCACAATCACAACCCTTCAAGTTCTTACAATTCTCGCTGAGTGTGTCGTGAGTAATCTTTTGAAAATTTTATGTGTGTCGTTCTCTCACTATTCTCAAACGTAGTTACATATCTACTTATACCACAACTTTTAACTTTTCTTCTCTTAAGCAATTGTACCTTTGTAACTGTTGATTTGAGTGTGGACTGAGAGATTATCTTGATCTATTTAAAGATTTTGTTACTTTTGAGTATTTGAATTTCATGGTTGCAACTATTATGAAAAAGTTGAGAGGTTCAAAATCTCTCCAACCTACAAATTTGGATATATCAGATTTTAGAGTGGATGAGGAGTTTTGGTGGTGACTATCGGATCATGTTTGTGACATCAAAACTATAATATTTTAAATATTGTAACTCTGATTTGTATTGTTTCTCTACTAAGATTAATCTTACCTTTATTAAAGTAGATTTTAATGTAGGTTGAGAGTTTAGAGTGTTACACTAATCAATTGATTAAGTAAAAAATAACTTTAGGTCTAATTGTATAATTAAAATTTATTTATTTATTTATTTTATTAATATTTTTTATTTTAAGATGTGATTATTTTATTTTTTAATTTTCTAACTAACCCAATATTCATATTAAGATTTTAATAGTTGAGATAATGTATTTTGTAGTTTTTTTAGTGTTCTAGTTTACTTTATTTTACAAAATTGTCTATTTAAAAAATAACATTAACATAATTTTTAATCACATTGAAACAAACAAATAATTTAACATGACATTACTTCAAGAATAAAATAAATATATTTTAATTTAAAGAAATATTGTAACATCACCTAAAAAATTTATATCATACGAATAATATATATATATGTATATATATATTTACACCAATAGTTTACTTACTTTTAACAATTTTAAACCAAGTAACATAAATATAATAATTCTCTAAACATAAAAAAAAACAGTTTCACAAATAATATTTTGACTATTTTAAAATATAAAATAAGTAAAATATTTATATAAATTTTCCACTACAACAAATATTTAAATAATAACTAAATTTAGAAATAAAAAATAATTAGTCACTATATTTACTAAATTAGATATTAATTTAGAAACGAAAAAAATTATTAGTTTCTATTATTAATAAAAATTTATAAAATAATTTCTAAATCTGTATTTAAATTATCTATCTAATATTTTAGAATTTAAATTGGTCTTTAAAAGACTAATAGAGACTAATTTAAAATATAAAATTGTAAGTAGCTAATGGTTAGATATCAATTTATAAACCATTTTATATTTTTTTTAATAATAGAAATTATTTTAAATATTAGTAGTTTTCTTAATTTATAAAATAATCTTTAATTTAATCAAATAGTAACTAATTATTTTGATTTCTGAAATTAGTTTATATTTAATGATTTTCTTGTAGTGCAATACTATTATTAATTTTATTAACAAAATAAATAAATAATAATTTAAATAATATTAATATTATTATTAATGTTATTTTTATTATTATTAAATATATTAATAATAAGAAGAATATTTATAGTATTAATAATAATATCAATTTTAGAATCAAGATTTGATTTAAATTTGAATTTGCAAACCAATGGAAACTTGTGATTTATAAAACAGAACAAAACTTATTGTACATAGAATTCGAAAACATATTTTTTTTTAATATATAATGAAATAATTAAATGTGGTTTAAAATATTCACAGTTTAGACTAAAATAATTTTGTTTGAATAATATTTTCCAATATTAATGACAATTTTAATTAAATATGATTTAAAATACACACAATTAAATATCACATTTTTATTATTTTAAATCATATTTTTTTAAATATGATTTATTATTTTTTTAAAATTATTGCTACAACACTCTAACTTAAATGTCCATGATTCAAAAAAGGGTGATTTATAATGATTTTTAAGTCATATTTCTATTGTCTTTTTCACTTTTAGATCACAATTATGTGCCTATAATCACTTTTAATTATAGTTTTATTATTTAGTCCACACATTGTAAAGATAACATTTTAAAAAATATGATATAAATAACTTTTAGATTATAGTTTTATTGTTTAGTCCACACATTGTAAAGATAACATTTTAAAAAATATGATATAAATAATTAATTATTTTATAGATGTGGTTTTTAAGTAGTTATTAATGAATTTTTTTCTATATTTAGACAACACTTAAATTCTTGTGGTATAGTGTATTGTTGTCTAAAAAATAATAATTGTGTAATAGTGTATATATTTCAAAAATATTTATGAAGAAATATTTTTTTATAATATTTTATAATAACTTATAGAGCACTAAAAAAAATATAAAATAGTGTCCTAAAAGTGAGTGAAAATCACTATCTCAAATATTAAAATGGGTTAGTTAAAAAAGTTAAAGAAGTAAATAATCACATGTTAAAATAAAAAAAATATTAATAAAATTAAAAATTCTAAAAAAATTAATTATACAACTAAATCTTTTATATATATATAAATATATATATATATTTCGAATTATAAGTTTTCAAAATTATTTAAATACAAAATACATGTATAATTAAAAATAAAAAATGATTTCTTAGTCTTATTTCACGTTTTACATTCAACTTCATCTTAATACTATTATAGTAGTGATGATTTTAGAATTTTAAAGAACCATAATATATATATATATATATATAATTTATTACATGTCAAAAACACTAAAAGTATAAATAATAATAAAAAAAAAACATATTTGTTGTCTATAAAAAATAAATTATAAATTAAATACTTAAACATTAGATACTTTTTGAAAGATTGTATTGAGTTTAATACCTAGGATATAACAAATTATTTTTAATTTAGATGTCAAGTAGTCATTTACATATGAGAAGTAATTTCTTACCCACTAATTTAGTTCTTGACGAATTTTTATAAAACAAACTTCATCAACTTTAAAATAACTAGTTTCTATTCCCTTAATATTCTTTGTACTTAAAAAAAAAACTAAAAATAAAGAAAAGAGAACATCAAAATGTCACGAGAGTTTCTCAATCAACAAATAAAAGAAAATAGAATATTAAAATGTCACGAGAGTTTCTCAATCAACAAATAAAAGAAAATAGAGCATCAAAATGTTACGAGAGTTTTTCAATCAACAAATAAAAGAAAATAGAGCATCAAAATGTCATGAGAGTTTCTAGATCAACTAAAAAATCAAGTCAAACACCTCAAAAGAACTAAGAATCAAAACATCAATTTCTCTCAATCGCAATAAAACCCTAAATAAATTACATGAAAAACCTTAAAAGCAAAATTAGAATGAAATGAAAAGAAGGAGAAGAAGGAAGAAACTTACTTTAGGCAAAAAGAAGACTTCATCCTCTCACTCGCTTAAACTGTTGGTGGCACAAGATAGTTAAAAATGAAAACTTAGATTCTTTGAAGAAGATGAAAGAGAAAGGAAGAAGATGAAAGAGAAAGGAAGAAGAGAGAATGACAAAGAATATGTTTCTGATTTTTTAAAGTAAGAAGGATAAAGAATCTCTTAGGGGAACCCTTATCCTTTTAAGCTTATCCTATCACTTTTGTTTTAATGTTGTATATAAATTTAACCAAAATAACAAAAATTCACTATTATATTGTTAACTACATAGTCATAAACTTCATAAATATTTTTTTTATTAGATTAAAATTAAAATTTACTATCACTTGTTAATTATTTTACACATCTATTTTAAAATTTTTAAAAAAATGCACGTTCTTACAATTTTAAGTTGATGTTAGTCTAAAAAAAGGTTTTTTTTAATATCAATAAAAATATTCTTAACTTTAACAAAAAATAAATTTCTAAGAATCATCTTTCGAAAAATAATATTGTCTTACATAACAAAAAAAATTAGAGAGAAATGACAACATATTCTTTATAACTTAACTAACGATACATACATTTATCAAAACTCAATCTATGAGAGAAAATGAAAAAAAGAAGATAGAAATAAGTGTAGAAAAAAAGAAAGTATGAAAATGATCAAATTCATAATTTAAGCAAAATTTGAAATTTTATGATTTTAAGGGATCAAAATACTTGATAAATTTTTATAGTTTCATTTTTTTAAAATTTTTTCTTATTTAGATAACATATTTTACCAAAAAATATTTTTAAATTCTCTATAAAAATGATTTATCCTCTAAAACTTCTCCATTGAAACATATAATAAAAATTAATCCAATGATGAAAAATATAATTTACTTTATTTACTCGTGATTTTAACTTTTTATTTGAAAATAAAAATATTTAATATGTTTATTTTGTAATATTATTCTTTTTAATTAAACTATGTTTAACCCACTTATACCCATTCTAACTTATATTTTGAATGTTTAAAATATGTAAGAACAGGGAAGTTAATGTAAAAAATATAATTTAAATACTTAAAAAAAAAATTACATTAGTTAGACATATCACTTTTAAGTTCATATTAATATATTAACAATCAATAGTTTAATTTGGATTGGCAACTCTTTTTTATTGATAAAAAATAAAATAAAATAAAATAATGAAGATATTTTAAGAATGTCACTACCCTTATACAAATATTCACTTGATATAAAAAAGCATCAACAAGTAAAACATCTTACACAAAATATGCCTAAAAAAGTGGAACCTAGTTACAAAATATGTTCTATTCTTAATAATTGTGTTAACCGGTCCAAACAAATTAAACATGTGTTGCACAATAATTAACACTAATTATTCACAAAAAATGTACAATATAAATGTAATTCCATTAAGAGTGAATAACTTTTGGCTTCTTCTTTTATCCTATATGCATGAATGCATTCTTGTTTTCGACTCAACTTAGAGAAACTTTAGATATTTTGTCCACTACATAACATGTGCTCCACCACAACAACTGCCACATTAAAGTGTTGTCCTCTTCCTGGCTACATACAATATGTATTGTCCTACTATTCATACATCTCTCATGCAATCAAACAACACCTTGTATAGTAAAAGCACAAAGATAAAGCGAAAGTTGTAATGTATAAAGATAAATAGCTCTTATAAATTGGGGACCCTGTGCCTATAATTTTAAACAAGTTAATGGGTCAATGCACCATTGAGCATAACATGTTATCCATGAACAAACTTTTAGTTGTGTCACGTTGAAAATTTCAACCAAATCAAGAAAGGTATCCTTAAATCTATGTTGTTTGTGTGTCTCCAAATCTCACTTATTTTCCTTATCCACCTACAACTCCACATCCTATTTCCAAACATAGATAATCTTAAACTCCTAAATAGAGTTTAGGGTAAATGATTGACAATTTCCATATCTTTATGTCACAATACTCACAACACAATATTTTCTAGCTTTATACATCTGCAATGCAAATTAACTTTAATTGATCCAACCACCTATGCAGAGGGTAATAACATAATATTCCATAATTGGTCCAAAACCATACTATTGTACTCATTCTCCTTCTTTAGAGTTGAAATTTGTTTTTCTTTAGTTTAACATAGAAGAGTGTTTAGGATTTCATACTGTAACGTGGTAAAGTGTAACAATATCATAAATTGGAGATTGCATGGGGAATCGTCAAAACATCTATGTTCAAAGTGTTTGTCGGTTTCACTTTTGTCTTAAAAAGGGGTCACTTTTATTTTGCTTTAAATAATGAATAAATGCAAAAAATTTATACTACATGTTCCCTTATTGTCCTGAGAATGATGCATCTTGTGATATGTTTTCAACTTTGTAGATTCCACCAAGGATTAAGGTCAAGCTCTACACCATGCACACATATTTTCCCTTACATACTTTGCACACACCTTTCTTTTTTCTGCTGCAGCTAACGACTTTAAAAGTTCTGCTTTGGATAACGAGATTAGGGTTAGGGTTTGAGAATATAGAAGAAAAACATCTTTTCAATTATATGGAAGAAAAATAAATGAAAATAGAAAAAAAAAGTTTAAGAATTAATGAATTTATTTTTGTGTTTCTGTTTTCTTGTTTTTAACCTAATTGTGTATCAGCAATTACAAACACAAAGCTTGATGTTCTGATTAAGAGAATAGTGTAAGTGTGGTGTGTCCATAGACTTTTTATTGATAAAAAATTATTTTCAACTGAAAGTTTAACTTAATCATTATCTTTTAGTGACATTATTTATTTTATTAATATTTATTTTCCATCTATAAAGCTCCAATATGAGATTCCGACTAAAAAAATTGAATTTTGCCAATCACACACAGAAGGAACAAAATTGAAATAATAAAAAATAATGAATTAATCGAATCATTTTGGTTATGGGACGTAAAGAATTCTCTTGCCATCTTCATTTCTAACTCTATCTTTTATTTATTTTCATTTTCTCATCGTATTTTTAAATAAAAGTTACTTATACAATATTTTTTACGGATAAAAGCAAAGTTTTATAGGGTCTTAAGATTAAATTCTTTAAAACTCAAGTCTATTAAAATGGTAGTTTTATTAATAATAAACTCATATATAAACAACTCTCATTAAAAAGAATATTATAGAAGCAAGTTCAAATTTAAAAATTCCAATATAACGTGCAAATTTTCTCTCGCTCATGCTAAAAAAAAAAGAGAGTGAATGAATTATGTAAGGAAAAAAGATGCTAAGTTTTGTTCTATTAGATTTAATATAAGGACCAATAATTTGGATGTTAATAGAAGTAAGTGATATTATTTTATTAGTGATAACTAAATTTAAATTACATTTACGCATAATTAAAATAATGATTTATGTGTATGGAAGATTTAAAATAGGTTCTAAAAAATATAGGGATATTGGATTTTAGTAGTGTTGGGCTTTAGGGATTATGCTTCCTAGGATCAAATGAACATGAGAAGGCAAATTCTTCCTGCACCACATCAATTTTAACCTACACCATATCAATTTTTTAAATTTCCAAAACTACCCTCCTGCAACATATCAATTTTAACCTCCACCATATCAATTTTTTAAATTTCCAAAACTGCCCTTATTCCAAATTAAAAAATCCAAAATAATAATTATAATTGAGAAATAAAAAAATACATGCTGAAAAAAAAATTCTGAACACAAAACTAAAAATACATTCCGGATAAAAAATTTCAGAATTCAAAAATATGTTCTGAAAATTGAAATCTAAAATATTTCACATAAAAGATTCAAAAATAAATTTTCCCATTTTTGTGTAAGGTTATTTTCGTCATTTAGGAGGGATATTTTTGTCATTTTCTAGAGCTGATTAGGTGCATGCTGAAATTGATATGGTGGAGGGAGAAATTGCCACATGAGAATCGCTTCTTGGACCCAAAGATTTTGAGCCTACACCTAAAGAATTTCTGAAATTTTAGAATTGTTTTTTTCTGGAATTGAAAATCTGGAATAAAAAATACATTTAAGAAAAAGTAAATCTTAATAAAAAATTTACATTTTGGAAATGAAATTCTAGAAAAAAAAATCAAAATATCAATGTAGAAAAGCTTACCCAGAATATAAATAATACATTCCAAAAAATAAATTCTAAAAAAATAATCTAGAAACATACTCTGAGAGAAGATTTCGGAAAATAAAATTCTAAAAATATATTTTGGAAAACTATTCCAGTAAGCCTAATGTGGAAAAGTGTTTTAGAAACCAAAATCTGAAAATGCATTTCAAAATATAATTCAGAATACATTTTGACATGTACTCTCACTCCTATTTAAAACTAAAGAGGACATTTTTGTCATTTTTCATAAGACATTGGATGCAAGTTCAAAAACACTTGGTGTAGGTAGCAAGAGCCCATGAACATCCCTTTCTCTTTTTTTCTTGGCTAATTCTCCCAGCACCAGACCAATTATGACCTACACTCAACACTGCAAAGAAAATGTCTATTTTACCCTTATTTTTCTGGATATTTATATCCGCAACACAAGTAAGACAGTTATGGATATATAAATTCAGAACTGAGATGTGACTTCCGGAAATGACAATTCACAGCACAATAATGTTTTTCAGATGTTAAAATCCAAAAGCGCTTTTTTTTCATTTCAGATGCAAAAATCCATAAAAGATTACAAGAGCAATTTGGGGTTTAAAAATAAATAATGGGTGCAGATCAAAATTGATTTGGTGGAGGCCCTTTTTGTTTTACACTTTTTTCTCCTTCTTCTCTCCAATAATAAGTTCAAAATTCTTTTATCATATGGAATTCAAGCTAACAAGAGTTGGGAAAAAAAATCCTTAGAACCTTATCTAAGCTATTTCCAAACTCCTTTTCTAATAAGACATTACATGCATGGATGGTAGTTTAAGATGCATAAGATTATTTTTTTTAGTAGTGAACTCATTGGAATATGTTTGGTTTAGTTATTGTAGTTGCTTCATTCTCACCTTAAAATTCCAATTATTTTTCCTTAATAAAACAAGAGAATCTAAGATAAAAGAAGTAAACTCTACCTAAACTTTACAATTGGATTTTAAAAATATTGCATTGAGATTTCAAAATTTGATATCTTGACATCAAGATAATACACAAATTACATTGTGAAAAATGGATTGAAAATTATGTTTTTTTTAGCACTATGACCTAGAATGAATAATGTATTTATTGAATTGAATATAATTTCTAAGTGTTATTATTTATTTGTTACTGTATGTAATTAATAAAAAGTTTGAAATATTTTTTTTTATCAACAATAAATAAATATAATTAAACAAAATATTTAAAAGTGTCTAAACCCTTTTTACAAAAGAAAACCAATTTAAACTAGGCCTAAACTTTTAAATACTAAATCAAGTTGATCTTATTGATGTTTTTTTTTAAGATTAGGTAATGCATATTCTTATAGTTTTAAGGTTGTTAATTTAGGAATGATTTATGATATCTTGTAAAATAGAAAGGTAAATTGGTTACTTAGGATGCACAATTGAATTCTTTAATAATTTACAATGATGTTGGAGTTTTATGAAGGGTTATGGGCTTTTATGTTAGGTAAAATGCATATTCATCAAAATGGTGTTTTAATTTATTAGGATTTTGATGTTTTGGTTATAAAATTTTCATTCAAGCATTCTTGGAAAAATAATTATCAAGACATATAATTTGAACCACACAGCAGAACTCAACAAAAAAAACATGAAAATAACATTTATTTTAATAAATAATATATGCTTAAGCTAGAAGGCCTTACTTAAACAACATTTCTCTATTTCTTAAAATATTTTTAGTTTAGATTAAAGTATTTTCACATTTAATAATCATAGTTCATAATATATTATATAAATTTGAATTTTTTGATTATATTCATTATTGAATGTATAAAATAGGACGAATAAATACTTATAATTATATATGAATGAAGATATGTCATATAAAATATTGATATTTTAATGTTAGATTATTTATTATTATTATTATATATATATATATATATATATTAAATTACTCATATTTTTCAAAATTCTCTGTAGTTAATTATACTTGCTAGTTTTAAATGCAGTATTGTTTTGCATACATTACACCTAGCCCAAAAAAAGTGTTGAAAGGACAAATAATTCATTTATTAGAAAAAACATTAAGTACTACAAAAGGAATGAAAAACATTTTATTGCTTGAATTGGATTTTGTGTTTATCTTTTATTGAGAAAATTCCTCAAAATAATTAAAGTCAAGGAGATTAACCCTATATATATATATGAACAGATTTTTGTTGCATAAAAAATTCTAAAAAATATTTAAATAAAAATTAAACTATTCTTTTATAAACTAATATTATTAGTTCATGCATAAATTGCCTAGTAAAATATAACTTTTTTTTTAAATCATGTATAAACTATTTTAAACATAAAACAAAAATGAAAAAGTTCTTACAAAAACATTCATATGAACCAAGTTTACCCTAATTTAAGATAAAACTAAAACTTAACAGGTAAATAGGAAAGCCATCCATCTTGGTTGATAAACGATGACAAAGAGAACTCTTCCAATTCCCAATTACTAAGCTTCTTCACCCACTCAACGCGCCCTGTACTATTTGCTCCTGCTCCACTGCAATCTACCTCAGCATAAGTAAACCTGGACCTGTACCACCAAAATTTAACATAAAAAAAATGTTCTAACATAATCACTTTTCTTGTACCAAAAGTGATTAATCATAACATAATCACGTTTGAACGATGAAAGAAGCAATACTCTTGGCCAGTGTAGCCCCAAGCATCCCATCCTTCAGGAGATATCACTGAAGAAAAGTAGGTTCCAAAAAATATGACTCTTGAATAAGGTCCATAAGCTCTTCCAAGGTTCACTTTCCCGTTTCCAACAACACAGCCTGTTCTGAAAACAAAACCACTTTGGTCTTTTTCAGACCCTCGAGATTGTGCCGTTATAAAACCTGGAGGAGAATTTCCAAGGGTAGCATTAACTATGCAATCCTGCAAGGAAAAAATAAATAAATTAAATTTATTTAATATTTTAAAAAAATAATAAATGAATTCATAAAAAATATAAAACATAAATATAACCTCATAGTAAGATTGACCGTTGCCATAAATAAAGTCAACTTCACCTTCGATGTAGCAATTTTTGAAATAATGGCGACCCTTTGCATCAAAGAGAGTATCTTGATAACTCACGAAACCACATTCAACGAACACGGATTTGTCACCGTAGATCGCTGCTGCAGGAGCAGGTTCAATGGTTTCTGACCCCACCAGATTATACGAATTCTGCATTTCCCACCAATATTCCTGATGTTACATCTTTTACGTTTATTTTTTCCATTCTTAACTTGTTTATTACATTTTAATGCTATATTTAAAAAATATTTCTTAAAATGCTTTATTTAAAATATCATATAAAATAGGAAAACATTAAAAACAAAATCTCAATTAATAATTAAAACTATTTTTGATACTGAATAGGATAGAAATAACTAAAATTTAATTTACTTAGTTAATACATATTCTCTATTAGAAATTTCAAGATACAAAGAATCCACATTAAATAAAATAATTCACCATTAAAAAAAATAGAAGCAAGTACCTCGAAGGTAATTCCGATAACAATTACGTTGGATGGGACAGAAACAAATGTAGCACCCAGGTGGTCGTTTAGTTTGTGATTATTTTGATTTGAGGTAGTTGTAACGGCGGCAGCGCGGTGGTAGCCACTTGATGTAACGGTGGTTATCTCTTTGCCCTGGCCTTCTAGAAATATGCATGCTTTATCTTCTGAAATGGTAACTTTCTCTCTGCCCAGTTAAAAAACACAGCAGTTACTACGAGTAAAAATATATTTTAATATATAAGTTACTCATAAACAATCTAATTAATAATTTTACTGTAATGTTATCATCTCTATAAACACATTCCTCTTTCTTCAACTTTTATTTTCATTCAGAACTATACAAATGCTGAACTTAGGGTTTAAATTAGTTACTTTGTGTAAGTGATTTTATCTAATTTCTGATTTAAACAATTCATCTGATAAAAATCTGATTTGATTAGTAATTATACAAGTATAAATATAAAGTATAAACAATAACGTTACAATGTAACAGTGAAAGGAATTGGAATAGTGTGAAGTTATGAATTTTAACTTTACTGTAAGTATTTAAATACAGAGAAACGTTACAACTTACATGTATATGCCAGGATTAATGTGAATTTTGACCCATTGATCATTGTTTTCCTTTATGGAATCAATGGCAGATTGAACGGTTCTGAACTCTCCTTTGCCTTGTTGATCAACTACAATGGTGTGTACGATTTTGTTCCCCATGCAATCCATGGCTGCACCGCCACAAGAACAACAGAGAAATAGTAAAAGAGGAAGAAAGAGTCGCCGAAGAAGCATTTTGGTGTACTTATCAAAACAGTGCTGTGTAATTGATATATAAACAACACTTAGGAGACACAAAGGTCGTTTCTACCCACTCCCATCTCTGATAATTACCACAAAACCACTTGACTAATTAATATTTTCTCCATGCTATATGATAAAGTATTTGAGAGCATTTATTTCTTTTCTATTTGAAACTTCTGACTAAAAGTTATGGAAAGAGATGAGAGAGGTAATTAACTAAGGAAAAAAAAATCAAAATATACATAATGAGTAATGAAATACAAAAAATACTTTTTGTATTGTTCTCAAATTAAAACTGAAATTTTATTTCAATAATATATGAGAAAAAATATTTGTATTAAAAGATTATATATTATTGAAATGAAACTTTAAACCTAATCATATAATAACATAAACCATGTGTACAAAACTGTATGTAAGTTTTGTTTACAAGAGATAAAGTAAGAAATGTAATAAGTAATTAAGACAAATAAGTTCTATGATTAGTAAAAAAAAATAAAGAATAAAAATTTATAATGCATTTTGTGCAAGTATGCACAGTTTATTATAAAATAAAAGTTGGATTATCTGAAGTATTTATTTTATATATATATATATATATTTTATTTTATTTCTGGTAAAAAAAAAACTGTGTGTAAAGTGTGAAATCAAGTTATTTATTTATTTAAGCGAAGTTGGTATTTTGGATAATATATATGTATACATCATAATTTACAAATCTAATAATTGAATTTTGATATAGACAAATTGAAAATTCATCTAGTTATATGAATTTTTAGTTAATATATATTTAAATATAATTTTAAAATATAGTTTATGCATTCCATTAAATTTATGTAATATAATTTCAAATAATTTTAAAATTTATATAAAACTAGTTTTATGTACTAAATTTCATTACTGGTAAAAATAAAAATGAATAATTATTGTATTTTCAGTATGAACATTTTTTCAACAACTCTTTATGTTCTAAAATAACTATAACTATAATGAGTACAAATGGCATTTGTTAAAAAAGTGATTCACCTATATCAAAATAATTAAGGTATTTCTAAAAAATTAAGAAAATAAGTAAATAACTTGACTAATATAACATTTTGACTAATGTATCTTTTGTATCTATTCTTTATTTAAATGATGATAAATAATAAATCATATTAATTATATATATTTGACAAAATTGGAAGTTTGAATGTGATATATGAAAAAAATAATGTTAGTGCTTTTTAAATGAAAATTATAATGACATTCATTAAAAAATTAATTAATAGAATTTTATTTTAATTAAAAATAATAATAAATGTGTATTATTTACGTAACCAATATTATTTCAACTTTACATTAAGCAGTTAAGCAGTATATGTTGTAATATATTTTAAACATTTAAGAAAATGTAGTAACGTATAATAGCAAATAAATGTAATATTTTGTAAATAATTAAAATTTTAATATAAGAGTAGAAAAAAATGTATATATTGAATATGATTGTTATGATTTTTTTGACGCGCAATGGTCAAAATGATGGTTTAACAATAAAAACAAAAGATGGTATATTTTCTTTTCTTTTTCTTCTATATCTTCACTGTTTCTATTTTTATTGGTAACAAACATAATATAAAAAAATTGAGAATACTTAAAAAGAGTAATTATATTTTATTATTTTTTATAAATAAATAGAAGTATTTAAAAAATATATTGTATCTTACTATATTATTCTACTGATTTGTCTTTCAAATATATAAACTCAAAAATATTTTCTTCTTGAACAAAATGAATTAGACATTAATTTGAAATACATAAATTAGTTTTCATAGTACACACTGTTAAATACAACCTTTTCTTACCTCTATTATAAAGTTTAATATAACGTTTCTAACAAAAATAAATAAATAAAATTATTGGGACGTTTAAGTAATTTTTAGGATATCAACTTAATTAAAATTTAGTGAAGTTGAGTTTAAGAAGATGATTTGACTAATTTATGGTTATTAAAAGATAATTAATGATGTAAAACTACTAATGGAAAAATCAACGACTGTTCCAATTTCTTTTTGAAAAAATCAACAACTATTCCAAGTTTTCTTTCAAAACAAATACAATTTAAAAAAACTATTTATCGTATTATTTAAAGAACTTAGGAAAATGAACCTTTTTCGAAAGTTCCTAGTTTCATTAAGTTGTATAACATATTTAAAATTATCGTTTATGTAGTCGTTGTGAAAACATATATTTTATATAGATGAGTGTATTTACAAATAAAATTTGCATGTATAGATTATAGGAGATACTTATATTGTGTATTTTTGTACTTATTACGTTATCAACAATTAATTTACTATTATTACGTTATCAACAATTGATACATCCTAATTCACTATTATTTCATTTTTTTGGTTGATATTAATATAAAAATTCACCTTATAATAAAAGTATTATATGGATGAAGTTAATTCAAGGATCTTAATCTATGTTATCTTTGTCTCAATTAACATTTAACTTGATGTTTTACTAATAATAACAGAAATAAAAGTAAGACATTAAATAAGAGATTCCTATTATCTCAATTAACACTGAAGTGGATGTTTTATTATAATAATAATAAAAAAAAGTAAAACACGATGATGATCCATGCAAGGCCACGTGTGGCTTTATTTAGATATAGTGCATGCTTCTCCCTAAGGAGGAGGAGCTAAGGAGCAGTGTAACCTGAAAAGAAGAGTTTGATAGTATTTAGAAATTACATTTTATTTTAAGAAAATACATTAATATATATGTTTGTAAAAGATATATAGAAAAGAAATAATAATATAATAATAATAATAATAATATTATTATTATTATGATAGAATAATAAGAACTTACTTCCACACTGGGTTCCAGAAGGAAGTGGCATTTTACACTCATTGAGGACATAAACGATTTTTTCCATGCTGTAAAACATCTCATATCTTCCAAGATATTGGCAGAGACACTTGACATTAGTATTTCCCAGTGCTTCGCAGCATTGCTGAGATGGTGGAGTCTTTCCTCCGGACCGTTGGATGTATCTCCCACATTCATTAGAAACCCTAAACACATCACCACATTCAGTTTGTGCGGAGATCAGTGGCAAGTTCACCATCACCATCACCACAATCCCACACACCAACATTGTTCTTGCACCTGCAAACATTCTTTTTTCCATCTTCAGAATTAACATGAACATGGATGCAATAGAGGGTTTCATATCACAAATTTATACCACATTCAAAAGGGCTTAAGGCATTTTTTTTCAGTAATCAAATTAAAATGTGATTAAGTTGTATTTGACTTTCTTCCAAGGGCTAGTTCAAGTAGCATACTTTTTTAAGGGCTTAAGCCATTTTTTTCAAATAATCAAATTAAACCATATTTACCATTTATTTTCTGTAATTAATTCAGTATTTGAATTTCTTCTAAGGGTTAGCTCAAGTAGTACACTTCAATGACTAAAGGGTTATTGGTAGATATATTGGTAAAACTAGGATGCTATACATCTTATAACTTGTTGTATATTGGTAGAACTATATTGTTGTAGATGCTTGACTTTATAAAAAGAAGAAGGAAAGATGTTGTGATCACTTACCCATAACCATATATTAACTTTGGAATTTTTAATAATAATTAATGTGAAAGTATTTTCATCTGACTTTTAGTATATAATATCTTGACAAATTGTAAGCAAATGTATCTAATTTCAAAATTGAATTTTGAAGAATTTAATACATATAAATTTTGATTTGAAATTTTAATTTTTTTAAATGGAGATTCATTACAAAATAAATTACTAAATGTTAATTAATTTATAAAAAAAATAATTGATTAATTTAGATACTATTCTTAAAATTAAAAAATTATTGGTATATAAAATAATATTTATTATTAATAAAAAAATTAAAATAACTTTAAAATTGATATTTAACATTAATTATTAAGATTTTAGATACTAATTAGTTTAGATTTTAAGTTAATTATTGATATAGATACCAATTTAAAAGTTTTTTTATAAATTTTTAATTAATAATAAAAAATAATTTATATATAAATAATTCGTTTATTTATAAAATAGTATGTAATTTAATTAGTATAATAATTAATTATTTTAATGAATTGATATGTAATGATTTTTTTTGATTATTTTATACGAGATAATCAATAATATAAGCACATGATAATTATGTGTAAAAGGTATAGTTGATTATACATTTTTGTGAATAAGGTATTGCTTCTCTTGTTTAAGTAAACCAGTTAAGATATTAAATTTTCTTCTAGATAGTTGTTGTTTTCAAGTTTCTACTTGTCTCTCTATTATGTTTTCAAAATACACTAATTTTTAAATATTTAAAAAATTCTTAATTTATTTTTAAAAAGTTATCAAAATCTTATATTTTGAAATCACATTAGCAAAAGACATAGCAATTACACATGTATAACTCCTTTGACCAGTGTAAGAAAAAAATTATGTTTCATAAACTCTAATATGAAAATACTAAAATACTTTTTAATATAAAGAACAAATTAATATGTTGAGTTCAGTGCTAGTACATCACTACATGACACTATAGATGTTACAATTATATAATTGATAGTTAAAACTTTATTACTAATTAAATATCAATTTAAAAATTATTTAACAATAATATAAATTAATTTTTATTTTAGTTTTTAAAATGATCTCTAATTTACTATAATAACTAATTATTTTTTATCTCTAAAATTAGTTTTTATTTCATGTTTTTTACACCTGAAAAAAATCTATTTTCCATCCTCATAATTAACATCAACATAGATGCAATTGAAGATTTCATATCACATATTTATAACACATTCACAAGGGCTTAAGCCATTTTTTTTAGTAATCAAATTAAAATGTGATTAAGTCAGTGACTTTTTTTCTCAGTTCAAATAGCATACTTTTTCAACGACTTATAATTTTTTCAAATAATCAAATAAATAATAAATTAAGTCACTGGTTATTTAAATAATAAGTTTCTTAAGAATTTGAGTATTTTTCTTAAAATATATGTGCTATTTTTTGGATTAACAATATCTCAATTAACATTGAAGTAGATGTTTTTACTAAGTTGTGATTAATTAACAGTGTAAATAATTTCTTCCATATTTTTTTATTTTCTAATATATTTTTTAATTCCTGAATTCTTTAAATGGATTCTAACATGATTTTTGAAAAAAATAAGTATTATAAGATTTCGTCATTGTATCTTACAATAACGTATTAAGTTATGTGAGTTTAATTAAGTTAGCTGAACATCATTCATGATTTCACATTTACTTCCTAACATGTTGAATTTTTATTAGGAATTATAAATAATCATATATATATATATACATATTAACATTTTATATTTTTTAATAAATATAAACAAAATCATTTTGATAGTTAAATAATTTAAGTTATAAAAGAATTAAACAACAAACTTAAAACTATAAATTTAACAAAAAATATAATATAATTTAACAAAATGGAAAATACAAGTTTCAAACTTCTCTTCTTTCTTTCATTTCTATCTTATAACTCTCTTAATAATAAAATATTATATTCAATTAATAAAAAGTATAAATAAAATTTTAAAATAAAATAATATTATTTTTTATGAT
>Ga0123342_1003734_pt1 | contig 24092 bp, 17 predicted proteins | sample Turbeawhitnodule_FD_89960 | JGI IMG/M metagenome (GOLD analysis project Ga0123342, IMG submission 89960) | Root nodule microbial communities of legume samples collected from Mexico - Turtle bean Mexico white nodule | ecosystem: Host-associated > Plants > Roots > Nodule | place: Mexico: Nepantla... | reverse complement strand
GTCTCCTACTCAAGGTGTAACCTAGCACGCAACACGCTCTGGAACGCCACCTGACAAGGCGAGTATCGGATGCAACAAAGTACACCATCTCTGTGATACTACTTGTCGCAGGTGCCACCTTCCCCTTCGCCACACCATGCACGTTCTAACTGAGAGGAACTCGCCATCGACGAACGTCCACTCTGGGAATCTTGTCGATGAGGAGCAAGCTGTTTACTCCAACCCATTTAACCTTCACGCCTCATGCTGACGTAACGATCATCTTTACTGAATTCACATGCTTGAACTTCCTCACCTGAACCCCCAATCAGCTACAACTAAGTTTACTGGGAAGTCCGGCGATGTGCTTCTTGCGGCGATGCCAGACCACCTGATCTTCCATTATCTAATACGTCGATGACGCACAAACCCAACGACAACCGACTACGTACACTGCAGAACGCCACTTCCACGAGCGGCGACTATGCTTACTTCTGAACCATTCGTCTTTCTCTTGTCCACGTGTTCTGCTGGGCACGCCCCACATAGTCACATGCTAGACACGTCATCACACCCGATGACCTGGTCGGTACACCTTCTTTTAAGTCATTTAACGTATATAAATTCTTTCATCCCACTCTAAGTTTTGTTGACTTATTTGGCGCGATTTTGTATAAAAATATAATTATATAGTTAAATATATATATATATATATGTAAATGTAAATGTGAATAAGAAAATAAAAAAAATACAAATGAAATATTAATATATAAGAAATAAACATTAGCATGTATGAATAAATAAAAACACTATACATACTAAAATTAATATAAACAATGCATAAAGACATGTTATAAGAGGATTCATCCTAAAAGACGAATAACTTGAATTTAATTATTTTGCATGTTAACCTCTGCTTCAAAAACAATTTTATCGTTTTTTTTTTAAATCATTTAACCTACAAAAATTGTTCCATCTCGCTCCAAATTTTGTTGATTTAATTAACACGTTTTCCTTTACTACTATATATAAAAATATAATATATATATATATATGTGTGTGTGTGTGTGTGTCTAATTGTAAATGAAAAATTAAAAAAAAATTACAAATATATAAGAAATAATCATTAGTATATGCGAATAAATAAAAAAAACTAAACATACTAAAATTAATATAAACAATCCATGAAAATAAATAATACACAAAAATAAATAATTTAAGTATAACAAACTGACAAAACTTTTGAGGACCTGATGACCTGACGCTCATAAATAATACACAAAAATAAATAATTTAAGACACTTAGGGTACTGAATCTCCCTGATGTGGCCAGCCCTCAGCAGTTTCTATGTTTCTTCTCTGATGACCTGACACCTCTCCTCGTTGAAATTTCGTCTTCTTTGGCGTATAGGTCGGACCTGGGGGTCCATGGTGAGGCGATGACACAGGAAGTCAGGATCTATACCAGGCATGTCAGAGGTAGACCACGCAAAAGCATCAAGGTGTCGTATTGTGACCTCGACAATCTGATCTTGTCGCTCTTGGCCTAAGGATTTACCAAGCTTGAACATCTTCCCACCGATCTCCCTATTCAACATGTCTTTGACAGGTTCGGGCTGCCTCTCCCAGGCGATCTCTGCGCGGGTGACCCCTTCTTCCCTTGGAGGCTGAGTGGTAACAATGAACACTCCTCTCTTCGTCTTGAGGCTATTTTCGTAACACTTCTTAGCCTATTTTTTGATTAGACTTAATGGTGATCATCGTACCCTCAAGGGAAGGCAGCTTCATCTTCATGTGCCTTGTAGAGGCCACCGCTCCAATCCTGTTCAAAGCAAGCCTGCCCAAAAGTATATTATAGTCTGATTGAGCGTTAACAACGAGGTACCTGATGTTCGTGGTACGCGAGGTTGTGCTATTCGTGAAGGTCATCCTCAGCTCTATGTTCCCGCGCACCTCCACCTGGTCTCCAGCGAAACCATACAAGCATCTGGTATAAGGCCTCAACTGGTTTGAAGACAACTATAACTTGTTGAAGGTCGACCAGAACATCACATCGACCAAACTTCCCTGGTCCATGAGAACGCGATGCACCCTCCTCCCTGCGGTTACTACTGAAATTACCACTGGATCGTTGTCGTGTGAGACGACGTCCTGGCGGTCGACCTTGGTGAAGACGAGGTCGACATCGGGAGTATTATCTACCTCCTGTACCTCCACTGTCATCACCTCTCGCGCGTACTTCTTCCGCTAGTAGGCAGTGCATCCTCCTTCTGAAAATCCTCCAGAGATGGTGTTGATTTCGCCATGAATGGGCACCTCGTGCCCTTGACCCATCCCTGCGGCCACCAACGCCTGATCTTACTGCGGCTCCTAGAGGTAGTCCTTCAAGAAGCCGCTTTTTACTAACTCGTCCAATTGGTGCGCCAGGGCCAAGCAGTTGCGTATGGGGTGGCCATATGCTTGGTGGAATTCACACCAAGCGTTCTTGTTAGGCCCCATCTTTCTGTCTCTCTTGGGGGGCATCTTCAATCTTGCCGCTATGTTAGGAATAACGATCAACTTCTTGAGCTCTACACGAAAATTATGCTTTGGAGGAAGGTCCCTTCGCGTGCGCGTCCCCTTCTAGGGCTTTTCGTAGGGTTGCTACTTCCCCGCGCCCTTCTTCTCTATGGTCGCCTCGTGCACCCTCATGGGCTGAGGTCGACTTGTTGCTCGAGGTCGGACAGGACCGACGAGACCACGATTCTCTGTGACTTGATCGTCCGCAGCGATGTGCGCCAAAGCCCGACGCCTGATCTAGCAGAACGTTTTTGGGTAGAACCTTAACAGTGATTCACTGAAGGGTCCTGACAACATTCCCTTGATGAAGGCGTGCACCGTCATGGCCTCATCTGTGGCTTTCAACCGCACTACCTGGACTCTAAACCTGTTCAAGAACTCCTTTAAGGACTCTCCCTGATACTGTTTAATGTCAAAGACATCATAAGAGATTCGAGTGGGGGCCCTGTTAACGAGGTATTGTTTTCTGAACAACGTCGCGAACTGGTCGAAGGTAGTGATGTGTCCGTCAGGGAGGCTGACGAACAATTCCAACGCCGCGCCTGCCAATGTGCTCATAAGCAGCTTGCAACACACAGCGTCAGACCCCCCTGTGAGCATCATCTGGGTGTGGAATGTCGGGAGATGAGCCTCTGCGTCCTCTACACCTGTGAAGGTGACCTTCGGGCCCAGAGATGTGGTTGGCAATGCTATATCATAATCGCCTGAGAGAACGACATGGGGCGTGCCCTAAGTGGTATGGGTGGGACACGCTCTTCCACTGCGCGCTCCCCCGCTTGATGTAAATCTCTGCGCAGTTCCTCATTGGTTCTGCGCAGTTCTTCATTGTCCACCTATGATCTAGCTATTTCAACCCTAAATTCTGCTACCGCCTCTTGGAAGGCGCGATGGTCTCCATGAGTTGTTGCATGGTGACGTTGTCCCCTCCAAGGGGCACGACACCCGCGGCTACAATAGATTCTTCCCTCGTACTCCTCATATCGTTGGTAAAAACTCTTAACACGATTGCGAGTGGGACCTTGTTTTATCGGGCCCCACGGTGGGCACCAAATGTTCTCGTCGGTTTACTCGCTTCGCCGGTTGACTCGAACGGTAGCCTTTGGCCCTCCTAACTCCGCTTGAGAATCGTACTTCCTTGATCGAAGAATCTCTCACCTGTAAAGACAAAGGGCGCCTTGACGACCGTTTGCACTCCGACATTCAAGTTAAGCGTATGAAGTAGTTTCAGTCTTAGAAACTGTGTAGGGTTTTTAGCACCCTTTATATAGGTTGAAACGAGGGTTTACCTTTGTTCTGTTACCCATGTCTAGGGTTCCTTGGAGAATGTCCCTGCGCCGCTATTTCACAATCTTAGCGTAATTTGGCACATAAAACTTCCCTTAACTGGAGTGCAACGACTAACAGAATGGCTGCCTAGGTACCAACTTGTGCACCAAATCACTGGGGCCATCTATTGCGTGGGTCCTAAGTATTCATGTGCAATGCATGCAGCTTCCCTTGGAGACCCTAACCCTAATGGGCCTTAGTGCCTTCAAAGGCTATTCACTCGTGTCGCGCCTGAATGTGCCTCCAAGGGTTATTCTCCTTATTTAATGTTTTCAACTGATAACTGTGTAATTCTGGGACCCACCTTATGTGACCCAATATAATTGTTCAGACCGTCGATGTCCGATCTCTCCCTCTTCTAGCGAGGTTTGATGTCGATCTCCAATGTCGAGGTTCATGATATCGATGTTTGAAGACTGACCAACACCCTGATACGTGTATCTGGGGCCTACCTTACGTGGCCCATCTCTGCTATCAGGCACCGGTGTACGATGTATGAGGTCAGTCAGTGGAGTCGATGATCGAGGACTAGTCGGGACAATTATCAATCCCGCAACAACAGTCAACATATATTTTGCCAACTTTCATCCAACATGGTCACACTAATGGCAAAGGATAGAATTTTCCTTGACTGTTGATACTTACAAAAGTATTTGGTTTCACACAAATCCACCCAATCATATCCTAAACGTAAGGGAGAGTCAATCTCTGCTTGTTTTGCTGCAAGGTCTTCAACACTTTTGACGGCTGTTAACATATTTAGTTTGTCTGTTTTAAGTTATTGGGCTTTGCTTGTTTAACCCAACTTTCCGTTTCTGTTTTAGCTAGGTCTTAGTCTTTTTCTTATATATTGATGTGAGTTGATTTTAGATTTAGCCATTTTAGATGTGACACTTTACTTAGGATTGAGATTTTATCAATTATATGGTGAGAACCCAAAGAAGATCCCCACTGGACACGAACTTAACCAAGTGGTTAAGTAAATGTGAAGGTTCAATTCTAGAGGACAAAGGAAAAATACAAGTATATGGTGATTAATGATGAAGGGCGAAATTTAAATGAACATGGAAGGAAACATAAAAGCATGGTATAAACTGAGTTGACAATGGAGAAAAAACAAGAACATAAGAACACAAAGATACATGGAGTAATGGAAAAATGGAAGAGATGAAGGAAGGAAAAGCTTATGTGATGGAAGAGAGTTGCTCACACCACTTGGAGTGTGGTCTTCCTCCAAGATAAGTGAGATGGCCACCACTTGAGAGCTTTCCAATCACTCAAGATGAGACCTAATGCTAAGAGGAAACAAGCCTCACACACTTCTCACACAATTTTTGTAGAGTAACTTTTCTCTTCAAAATTAACATGTAAATACAAGGAGGAAGACACCCTATTTATAGGAGATGGTGCCTTGGAAAACAAGAAGCAAGGGTAGGATGGTAAATGTGTGAGGGGGCTGCCTTTAGGGTTTGACTAAGTCAAAGCCACACCTTAGGCCACTTCTTCTAGAAACTAGGTAAAAATAAGCTAAAATTATAACTACACCCCCTGTTATGCTAAATGCATCTATTCTAGCCTATCTTGGTATTTGGATCCCTAAAGTGAGCCCAATTTATTTACAACTTGTTTTATTCTTAAGTAAACTAGGAGAAAGAACATTAGATGCTCTGGTCTTTATCCATTTCTCCCTCTGGTGAGGTTTTCACTTGAAAGTGGAAATGACTTCTCATAGTGTGAATGGTAATTTGCATCCTTGGTCATCTCCTTGTTGGCTTGGTTTGTATCATATACACATCATGTATTTTACTCTCTAATACACAAGTGAATAAGAATTTCCTTTGTATTTTCTTTTCTCTACTTTTCTCTCTTTTACGCTTAAGTCATTGTCTCTTTTTCATTTACAATTAGGGTTCATCAGAACCTCTCTTTCTCCATTGTGATTACGTGCGCTCAATTGAAGCTCCACATCAGGTCAGGAATATTCATTTTTATTGACTGTAATATGATCAAAGCTCTTCGAATGAAGAGCTTTGCTACGCTTCTCTCTAATCTTTATTTCCCCTTTGTTGTTCTTGGTTATCTTTTCTGTTATCTTTCAAAATCTTGATTAGGTTTCAAAATCTCTTAGGCAATGTCTAATGAAAACCCTAGTCTCCATAGTCTTAATAGTAGTCTCACTATTACATGCAATTTCTGTGGTAAATACGATCATACTGAGGCTATTTGTTTTCGCAAAGTGGGTTTTCCTAGTGATGTTAAAACCTCAAAGTTTTCTTTTACTAGAAAAATCTGCACTTTTTATAATCGTCTTGGTCACACTGTTGATGAAGATCAAGTAGAGGAAGTGCCTGAGGCCCAAGCCCAAGTGAGGGTCCAAGCCCAACCCATAAGCTCAACATCCTTCATGCGTCAAAGGATTACTAGGAGCAAGGACAAAGCTTTGGGAGATGAGCATCAATGGATGTCTCTTTTTGTAATTTCTTTTGAGTAGTTTTTTTAGTAGAACATAAAAGGAAGGTGTAGATATAGATGGCTACAAATTCACCAAATCCCAATCCAATAATATGATTACTACTGACACTTTTTTTGAGTTTTTTTCTAAAGAAAAGGATGTAAAGGAGATTCAACTTACATCACAACAGTGCCAATTCCTGACCAACATTTAGTGTCAGTAAAACCTTGAGGATCCTACCCCTCACACTCAAATTAATCAAGTCAACACCTTCTCTATGGATGAATTCCCAATACTGAGCAATCTTCAACAAACAAGTTTCTCTCTTCACTATCTGCTATAAAAGAATCTTGGATTATTGATTTTGGTGTCACGGATCATGTTTGCCACAATTTGAGCGTTTTTACTACTTGCACTAAAATTAAACATGTCTTAATTAGTCTCCCAAATGGCCAAACTATTTATGCAACATATTCTGGTTTAGTACGCTTTTGTAATAAGTTTTATTTGTCTGATGTGTTATATGTGTCTCATTTTCAATTAAACTTAATATTGGTCTTTAAACAATGCATTATACAGGACAATCTTACCCAAGAGAGGATTGGTATAGTTAAAGCCATTGTTGGCTTGTACCTTGTCACTACCTTGCCTAATTCTAGTCGTTCTAAACACATTGTTTTGCTCCTTTTATTAATTGTAATATTACGGAAAAAACATTGTGGCACTATAGACTAGGATACCCTTCGCTTGAAAGATTACATCTCTTAAGCAAACAATACTCTTTTATTACTGTTGATACTCATCATGTATGTGACACTTGTAGTCGTGCAAAATAGAGAAAACTTCCTTTCACTTTAAGTAATACTGCTGCCTCTGCTATTTTTTATCTTGTACACTTTGATATTTGGGGACCCTGTTCCATAATTTCTATGCAAGGTTTTTGTTATTTCTTGACTATTGTTGATGATTACTCGCGTTATACTTGGGTTATTTTGCTGCATAACAAATCTGAAGTGCGTCAGCACATCATTAACTTCACTATTTTTGTTCAAAATCATTTCAAAACTAGTATCAAAATGATTTGTACTGACAGTGGTGTTGAGTTTGATATGTCAAATTTTTATGCTTCAAAGGGAAATATACATCAGAAATCTTGTGTTGAAACACCACAGCAAAATGGCATTGTGGAACATAAACATCAACACATACTAAATGTAACCTGGACTTTACTTTTTCAAGGAAATCTTCCTCCTATTTTTTTGGGAATTTGCTGTAAATCATGATGTTTTCTTACTAAATGTTATTCCTACTCCATTACTTAAGAACCTCACTCTTCATGAAAATTTGTTTGGAAAACTGTATGACATTTCCTTTTTAAAAGTGTTTGGTTGCCTCTGTTATGCTAGTATCATTACTGCACATAGGAAGAAATTAGATGATAGATCTATCAAATGTATTTTTCTTGGCTTCCCGCAAAATACAAAAGGTTATATTTTCTTAAATTTAAAGTTTCATAGCATAGAGATATCAAGACAATGTAATCTTTCATGAAAACCACTTTCCATATAAATTGGATAGTGGCTTGCCTAGGGACACCAACACTTTATCTCTCCCTATTTCTAACACATATAACTCTGCTCTTGATTTTTCTTCTGATACTGCACCTCCTATCGAGCCATGTGCCTCTCTACTCCTGCACCCAATACTTCCCTCCACCAGCCGCATTATCCTTTGATCTTCCAGCAAATAGTGCTTATGCTCCTGCATCCAACACTGCACCTCCACCAACATTATCACCTCTTGCACCTCCAAGAAGCACCTCAACCCAATTTCCAAGAAGATCAGCTCGTCCTCATCGACAACCTGCCTATCTTGCTGATTTCCACACTACAACCAACATTGTAAGTAGTAGATATCCTATTCATAATTACTTGTCTTACAATTCCTTATCTTCTAATTTGAGAAATATTATTTCCTCTATTAATTCTCATCTTGAACCTCACACCTATACCGAAGCCTCCAAATATGTTTCTTGGCAATCTGCCATGCAAGCTGAGCTTCAAGCTCTTACTGCTAACAATACTTGGCAACTTACCCTTCTCCCTTTAGGAAAGAAAACTATTGGTTGTAAATGGGTATATAAAATCAAATACTATCTCATGACACTTTTGAGCGCCACAAAGCTAGAGTTGTTGCCAAAGGGTTCACCCAACTTGAAGGACTTGATTTCTTAGACACTTTTGCACCTGTTGCTAAACTCACTACCCTCCGCCTTCTCCTTGTTGTTGCCACAACTAAAAATTGGATTTTAAAACAACTTGATGTCAATAATGCCTTTCTTCATGGTGATCTCCATGAAGAGGTATACATGATCCCCCCACCTGGACTCTCTCTTCCTTCTCCCCAGCATGTCTACAAGCTTCAATGCTCTTTGTATGGCCTTCGTCAAGTTGGTCGCCAATGGTACGCCAAGCTTTCTACTTTTCTTTTATCAAATAATTACTCTACTTCTGTTGTTGATCACTCTCTTTTTCTTAAATATAATAACAATAAACTCACTGTTATTCTTGTTTATGTTGATGACTTGGTCTTAACTGGTGACGACACGTAGGAAATCAATACAATTACTGCATCACTTCACCATCACTTCAAGATAAAAAAATTTAGGTCATCTCATTTAATTTTTGGGATTGGAAATTGCTCGCAACAGTGTTAGTCTTCATTTAAGTCAACATAAGTATACTCTTGATCTCCTTCACGAAACTGGCATGCTTGAATCTGCACCTGTGACCACTCCTATGACTCACACCTCTCGTCTCTCTCCCAACCAATGCTCACCTCTTGATGCTGATGCCACTTCCCAATACAGAATACTCCTTGGACGTCTAATCTACTTAACCAACACGCGACCAGACATTGCCTTTGTTGTCCACAATTTAAGCCAATTTATATTTGCACCCACAACTCATCATCAACAAGCTGTCTCGCGTCTTTTGCGTTACTTCAAGGGCACCCCTAGTGAAGGACTATATTTTTCTCATACTAGCTCACTTCACCTTTATGGCTATGGTGACTCTGATTGTGAAACATGTCCTACCACACACAAATTTGTCACTGGATATTCCATCTACTTAGGAGACACCCTAATATCATGGAAATCAAAGAAGCAACCAACTATCTCCCGCATCTCCTCCGAAGTTGAGTATAGAGCCCTTGCCACCACAACATGTGAGCTACAATGGTTGTCTTACCTCCTTCAAGATTTACATCTTCCTCTCTCCCACCCTGCAACCCTGTACTGTGGCAAAAAATCTGCCCTTGAAATAGCTTCCAATCAAGTCTTTCATGAACACACCAAACACATCGAAATTGATTACCACCTAGTTCGTGAAAAAACTTAACTTTGGTCTCCTCAAACTGCTACCCATTACTTCTGCCATGCAAGTTGCTGACATATTCACCAAGCCCCTTGCTTCCGCACAGTTCTCTACTCTCAAATCCAAGCTGGGCTTGACGAATATCTACTCCCCCAGCTTGAGTGGGGTGTTAACATATTTAGTTTTTCTGTTTGAAGTTATTGGGCTTTGTTTGTTTGGCCCAACTTTCCTTTTCTGTTTCAGTTAGGTCTTAGTCTTTTTCTTATATATACACCATGTATTTTACTCTTTAATACGCAAGTGAATAAGAATTTCCTTTGTATTTTCTTTTCTCTCTTTTACGCTTAAGTCATTGTCTATTTTTTATTTGCAATTAGGGTTCATTAGAACCTCTCTTTCTTACGTGCACTCCATTGAAGCACCACATCAAACAAAGAATGTTCATCTTCATTGACTATAATAACGACATCATCCCGACTCGAATTATCGTTGAATGACAATGATATATTGGCATCCGACAAACCTCCACATGATTAATATACCATCCGACATCAAGAACATATTGGGTACCAAGAACGACACTATCTCATATTATTCACGTAAACAACATTAGCAACATAATCATGGAATCAAGGTAGTGAAAGACAAATGAATCTAGTTAATCTAGGCCAATACAAGTAAAAAATACTATAGATATGTAACGTTTTGAAGTATATAAAGTTGATATTTATAGTGCATTTATTACCTCACTTAGAACTATTGTTAAATTGCTGGAGTGTATTTGTAGGTACCTCCCACTCTTTCGGATAAGAAAGCATAGAAGAAAGGAGACATCTTTGTATGAAGAGAGGAGTATCTAGGCAAAACATTATATTTCTAGTTTCCAATCATAACAAAAGAAAGGGAGCTCTAACATTACGAGCAAGAGCGCAACTAGGTTACATGGGATGTGAATCGACTGATACATAGCTACACTTTTATTTGAAACTTGAAATTTCATTATAATCTAACTAATATAGTTTGCACAAAGTGCAGCTGGAGTGATTGATCATGCTTAGAAAGCCTTCCATGGTGAAGCAGGAGGCAGGATTCCATAGAGGAACGAAGAGACGAAGGTCAGAGCCCGTTTTGGTTGCCAGCTCGGAACCAAATGCCCTGCTCCTCTAACTGTAACAAATGTAACTCCTTTGTATTTCACCACATACCCTCCAACCTGTGATTATGAGAAGTTGGTCATGTTTAAAAATCATAAAGAAACAAGTACTAATTGACCTTGGAGAGAACTCAATAATTCAGTATCAGATGATAAACTTGGTTCCACAATTGGAATTTTGATCTAAGGTTTTAAATTGTGATCGTGGTCACAATTTGTCACAAGTAATGCAACTCATGTGGCCCGTACCTTACTTTTGATGTTTTGATTCTATTACATAGTTAACACAAACACGTAGATCATGGTCGTAGGTTTTTGGTTTGTTTTGTAACTAGAAAATACCAAACCGTTCTTCAATCTGAATGAATACTATTTGTTCAAAACTGTGCTCTAGTGTGATTGGAAAAGGTTATGTCGGATGCAAAACTACACACTGTGAATAAAAGAGAATGCTAAAAGAAGTGAAATAGTATAAATGCATTAAAATATCAATTTAGTACCTCTTTTTCAGAATACCATGGACGCCAAGGAACCTGGATAGGTAGCTTGAGGCTGTTGATTGAATATCTGGAAGATGTGACTGGCACCCTTGCATCAGTATCACCACTGTAGGAGAACAAATAATCTAAATTCAGTACTTGGGGTACATAAACGAAAAGGCAAACTTCATTATTCTACATGAGTGAAGGAATTAACTGAATTCAAAAACAAGGCTATGATTAGGTAGTGAAGCTTTGTCATTGAAAAGGGATTCTCAAGGAACTCGAATAGTTGAACTTTCTACATGCTAGTTCAGAAAAGAACAAAAGGAAAAACAAAAGTGGATAACTTTTAAGAAATGAACTTTATAACTCAACTTTATAAAACCGACTTACGAGGTAAGGTTTGCACAACTTATATATGATTTATGTAAAATCTTTTTATTAGTTGTTGTGGGATCTCCAACACACCTCTCACGTCAAGACTGTCAACTTGCACTTGGAACTATATATTTATGGATTGGTGTGATAGCGATTCGATAGCGGTAACTTGATAAATCCAACAAACTCTTACTCTGATATAATCTAGATAACTCTGATGCTTTAAGAACTGGACTTTAAGCATAATTCAATCTTATAAAATCGACTTATTTGCGGCAGCCACTTATATACTATGAAATGTCCTTGACGTGGAATCTTCAACATTCAAGGTACAATTTTTTTTGTTTATGTAGTGTATATGCTATGACCAAATCATTATCTTGGTTCTTGTGGCTTAAACTTGTAGTGCATGTGCTAAAAGTGAAACTGAACTTACCTGTATATCCACAATCCAATACCACTATCGATGAGATACTTGATGACTGGCAGGATCGTAGTTGGGCTGTCGTTCCAACTTAATTGATCACTGCAAATTTAGCAAAATATGATATATGGTTGGTTGGCGATTAGCATGTAGTAGTAGTATTGATTTAAGATGAACTTTATTTTCATTTCTTGTTCCATTTTTATATTATTTTGCTGTTATTAATTTCATTAATTTCATTTAGCACAGAAAACAGTGAAAATAAGGTGATAATTCGTAACTACAGAACTAGTAAAATAAGAAGCATTCTTTCAAACCAGATAGGATTGTAATGTTTTAGGATCTCCCAAGCTATTTAGATTACCTGCAGAGGGTCCAGTTTGTGGGTTTTGCATGAAGAGCTAGTTGGACCTCTGGCCTATTTAGGTAGGCTTCCCCGTAATAATCAGAACACGGGTCAAAATCAGATACCTGAAATGAAGTGTCACATGGCATTAAAAGTTACTTGGAAAACCTTGCGTCCTTAAACATCTTTTTGTCATACTGTTGCATGCTTTCTGTTCATTGTAAACTTCTTACAACTGCATGTCTAATGGGAATTCAAAATTGTTTCTAGTATGTTACTCCAGTTTCATCCAAAATATAAGGTTTCAGTAGTGTTATATAACATGAGAATAAAATGAAGGAGATGTGGAAGAGTGTCATATGACTGAGAACAATACATGTGATTTATGTAGAGCACACACTCACACAGACACTAGACACAACACTGACACTTCGACACGTGTAATCTTCAAGATGTAAGACACAAGAACATAGATCTATATATTATATTATTATGAATTATATAAATTGACAATTATGATTTATGTGATTAATTATGGTTGAATTTTTCCTTTGTGGAAGAAAGATGCTTTCCATGACTAGTTTAAAAGGATTTATTCCTTATTTCTATAATCATAATAAAAAAATACAATAAACTTGAGATTTTGGAAAATCACTTAATTTATTCTTTTATACATTGTGTTGGAACCGTGCTAAAATTGTTAAAGATCCACAGAATATTTTTTGAATTGGACACTTTACCAATACGAATGTCATATATGTAACACATGTACGAGTTTCATAACATATGATTTCTATAATCTACTCGCTTTGGTTCAAAATTGGTGTTACTACTGAAATAAATGAACTTCATATATTTTTACAATTTTGAATTATTTTGCACTATCCATGCAATGCAACAATACATAGGAGTATATTACTTACAGAACCAGTTGATCCATTTTTGAGAGAAGAGTCAAGACACAGTGGAGCATAGATGTTATAGAAGTCTATGTTTCCTTTCTCAATGAGGGCCGTTCTTGTTGCATTGGCACATATTTCTGAGACATTTTCAGCACTGAAATCGCAGTACTTCTGAATCAACTCATGTGTTTGATCTGAGTTCAAAGCATGACTCCATAAGTAATCAACTATTCCCTTTGAACCGGTAACATCGTCAATCCAAGCATTCCCTATCTGAAATTTGCAGCACAAATCAAGAAGTTAGAAAAATGATGATATCACATAAGCATTATTTGCAGTAGAAGTCTTTTGAACATACAGCAATGCTTTTGATGTTAATATTTTGGTGACTGTATTTATTGTTCAGCAAAATAGTGTATGCAAGCTGAGGAACATAGTGACCAGCATAGCTTTCCCCAGTTATGTAGAAATCACGAGTTTTGTACTGTGGAAACCTTTCTAGCCAATTGATAAGGAAAACATAGGCATCTTTAGCAGTAGATTTATCTCCTGCATGATCATAGTCTGAACTAGTGTTTGAGTAGGAAAAGCCTACTCCAGCAGGGGATTCCAGGAACAGCACATTTGCCACTGCATAATGCACCATTGTGTGTTAAGTTTTTTATGTCTCTCAACTCCATCACAAAGGGTTTTGTATACCAAAAAACAATTATTTTGATGACTGTCTCACCTTCATTCCAAGCATATTTGTTACGATACAGAGTTTTTCCATCAGAGTTTATTCTGAAAGGTCCCAATTCCTCAAAGGCGCCATATCCCAATGAGGAACAACCGGGTCCTGTGAGTTTCAAACACTATGACTTCAGAATCTGAATCAAAATTCTTACGTGATCTGACTCATAATGTTCTAGTTTATGTACTAATGGTAGTCTGAAAGGTTAGAGGATGGTGATAACAAAATCATGTAATTAAGTTTAACAATGTTAATTACATCCAAAGGAGGAAAAGAAACATTGTTAATTACATGCCCCCAGCAGCAACAGATGCCATAATAAATCCAGCAAACATTGTTAGATTATGTTTTAGGAACATCTTAAAAAGTAAATTTACTACTACATATAATTTCATCATATATCTAATCAGTATAGATTTTTAACAAAAATATTATCCAATAAATATAATGATGACACTGGTTGAAGAACATCTAATTAGAAAAAAGCTATTTATTATGCTTAACAAAAAGATAACTTAGCTTTCACATTAACTATTCTCTTGTTTTATTTTCTCCCAATGCCTTCATGTCATAGAAACTATTGTTTGATGAAGTCAAATGTGAGTTAAAGTTTCAATATTGAAAAACAATATCAAGATAAACAATATATAAGGAAAGAAAAATCTCAAATTTATTATTTTAAGGTATCGGAAGATAATATTATGAATTTGCTCTTAACTCATTGATCGAAACAGGCAGTGTCTCTCAATATAGTTGCATCCTAAAACTAAACAAATATCTCCATTTTGTGTTTTTTTCTTAGAAATTACCAGATATAATAAGTAAAAGAGCCAAAAGAGAAAAGACACACAAATGAGCATAAGCACAATACTCAATACTAAAGGTAATTTAAATTATTTTTTACCTCCATTTAACCACAATACTAAAGGTTTGGTGGAAGGGTTATATGGAGACTCCACAAAATAATAGAAAAGTGCTCTTCCAGCCTCTGGATCAACGGTGACATATCCTGAATATTGGTCAAAATTCACCCCATAGGACTGGCCAGGCAATGCAACAATCTTGTCAGCTTGCTGTAGCCCCTCTTGGGGTGCAACATAAGCAGAAGAATGAGTTTTCAATGCATCTTCCTCTGCCCAAGAAAGGGTCATAGGAGCCTTCTGTGAGCTTCTAGACAGAATCAACTCATCAAGTTTATCAGCCTGACTGGCTTTGCTACAAGGAAGAAGAACCAAGAAACTCAAAGTGAGTAAACAAGCATAAAGAGAAAGGTTCTTCATCTTGTTCACAACCAGGTTACTTGGTTTCTGTATCATAAGTTTCTACTTATTTATAGACCATAATGAGTGGCAAAAAAATGCAGAACTGTTATTTTTGCTTGGAAGCATGTGAAAGAGAGTAGAAAGAAAACAAGTACACTACTCTTGATAATGCATAGATCAGCCGGCTGGTGTATTTAGTTTCTAATTCAAAAATGAGTTGGCCTACCCTTTTATTCCTTTTGTCCATAATCACATGAAGTTTTATTTTTTAATATAACTCTGTTACTATACTTTGACCATTTCTGTGATATTTGTTCCTCTAACTTTTTCTTACTATTGATCCATGAAGTTGTACTTAAATTTCATCCTAATTCACATTCCTATGTGGGTTAAGTCTCTCTGGTTGTTCGATGACTTCTTTTATATGCATATCTTTGAAGCCTGCAACGGCAATTGTCCAAAGCATAGGACATACGGGTCCAAATTATATAATTTACATATTCGTAAAATAATCTCAAAATAAGAAGATAAATTATGTATTTAAGAAAGATATATTCATCTTCTCAAAACATTGTTATGCTTACCAATTAAGTGTGTACACTAAAATGTAACATTACATGTATACATATCATGTGAATGATCCAAAGAGTATAGTTTTGGATTTGGATTTTCTTTGTAATTTTATTATGTTCAATAGAGATTTTGAGTAGCAATTAAGTGAGTACACTAAAATGTAACATTACATGTATACATATCATGTGATATTATCCAGAGGGTATAGTTTTAGATTTTGATTTTCGTTGTAATTTTTATTATGTTTAATGGTCAGATGAAAAGATAAAAAAAAAACTTTAATATAGTGAATCATTCATGTTTGTTATTGTGGAAATTAATGCATAAAGTGAGAATTAAATGTAACACTAGTGAGAGCTAATTACTACTAGATTTAAAGATTATTTGGGAATTAATGTGGAATTAAAGGTTCTTGCCTAATCATCCTATAGATTACTTTTCCATACATATGATGCATGCAAATCTTATTATGAATTTTACAATAATTTAGCCGTTATCATAGTTTCGAATACTTAATACACCATATTAAAGATTATTGAACACAAATCATCCTAGATTATATATATATGAATATCATTATTCAATTAATCAAAGCAAATAAATCATTCAAGCATAGGATTCAACAATTTCTACACATAAGCGTAAAATATCTAATTAGCCAAAGAAACACCACATAATTAGAGAAGGCACACGATGTCTTGGCTTGAGCGAAAGCATTTTCACCAAATGAGGGTGTTAGATGAAGTATTTAATAGAGTGACCCAAATGATACCTCTACTTAGGCGCATCTGCTTTTACTCGACCAAGGGTATCAAACAATAATTTCACTCAAGTGACTCAAATGAAATCTCTGTTTGAGCGTGTCTACGTTTGTTGAGCGAGGGTATCAAATAAAACACTCACTGGAGTGGGTCAGACGATCTTCTCACTTGGTGACTCAGAAGAATTTTTTCTCTCTTGAATTTTGAATAGCATTCTCAACTCACTTCATAAGATTTTTCCTCCCAACATACAACATTAAATTTGTCATACTCTCAAGACTGAAAGAAACAAAAGACTCCATTGAAAAGTTTCACATATTAAGAATAATTCTTGGTTTCAACTACAATGAAGAGGGATAGGATTTTGAAAGGGATGTGAGATTGAAATAATGAGGGTAGAGGGAGAAAGTAGAGAAAAACCTTTTAGAAATAAGAAGGAAAGAGAAGGGTTTGCATACAACAGAAAATAAACAAAAATGAAGAAAATGACTCTTACATATTTCTTAATATTTTATAGTGTATTTTAGGTTTAAATATATTTATGTTTCTCTTATGGTGGAAATTAGTTTATCAATTTAATTTAACCAAAGGGATATAATTTGAGGGTTTTATAATTTATCGTTGAAAATATTAAATTTATCATTTATAATTGTATTGGACAGGAATGCTCAAGACCTCAACTCAAGTAGGGGCCGACCCAAGAAAGGTAATTAAGATAAAAGATAAGGAGATATTTTATCGTTTGTGATATTATTATGAAGATAAAAGATATAATTGTTATTGTTTAAATCTGTTTTCATATTATTTTGAAGATAAAGAGATATTTTATCTTTGGTGATAATATGCAAGTTATATATATATATATATATATATATTATCTGTTGTGATATTATTCTGAAGATGAAAGATATAATTGTTATTGTTTAAATCTGTTATCATATTAGTCTGAAGATAAAGAGATATTTTATCTCTTGTGATAATATGCAAGTTAGTTATATATATTTATCTATTATGATATTATTCTGAAGATGAAAGATATAATTGTTATTGTTTAAATCTGTTATCATATTATTCTAAAGATAAAGAGATATTTTGTCTCTTGTGATAATATGCAAGTTAGTTATATATTAATTAATACATGTTAGTTACATATTAATTAATAGTTGTTGAGAAAAAAAGAGCAAATGTTAAACATAATGTTTTCCTGCTATTAGCACTTGAATATAAGTGGTGTCTGTGAGTAAATGGTTTTCTATTATTATTTTATGCTTTCAGTAGAGATTATTGTTGAAGATGGGAGCTTTGATGTATCAAATCCTCATGAAGCCTGGAGCTGTGCTCCTTTCTAGGTTTGGGTTTAAGAGTAGGGTGTTTAGAATCTTTGTAAGATTAGTTCTTAAAACCTGCACAAAGCTTGATTAAAACTGTTTTAAGAAACTAAGTGTTTTTCCAAGCAAAGGGAAAACAACCGATTGATTTATCGAAATAACCGGTTGTTTGTCACTTAGCTGTCTGGAAGTTGTGAAACTGCTTTCTGAATCAGTTGTGTAACTGTTTGACTCATTCAACCGTTTGAATCATGGTTTCAACCGATTAAATGTGTGTTTTCATAATAGTATTTTGAAAACCTGTTTAAACTGATTAAGTTGTTCAAATCTTCCTTGAACGATAGCTTTTCAAAGGCTATAAATATAGCTTCGTTTTCAAATCAAAAGACACGAGAAAATACAATGAGTATTGATTCAGATTTAAGAAAGAGATTTGATTTTAAGAAAGGATTTTAAAAAGCAAGATTGTTGCCAAGCTTTGTTGTGTGATGACAAGTGTTGATCATAGGATTTTTGGTTCTGTAAATCCAGGTGCTTTCTATCCTGTTTAGTATCTTGTAATTGTTCATATTACATTCTGTTTGTATTTGAAAACCTGTAAAGACAGAGGGTGTTTTGTCTAGAGGTGTGGTTTGTGCAAAGGGGGTGAGTAGGCTTTGTGTGATTCAAAGTCACCTCTTTGTGGTGTGGTTTGTGTAATCTGTGTTTGGTTACATAGTGGAATACTCAGTGGTTTGACTGAGGACTGGATGTAGCTCAGTGATTGAGTGAACCAGTATAACTCCTATGTGTAAATCTCTCTTTCCCTCAAACTCTCTAACTCTTTGACATTTCGCTGCTATAAACAACCGATTAAATCGTAACTTTAACCGGTTGAAATTATGATAACTGTTTCTGTTAGATTGTTTGATTGCCTTCCTCAAGTGCTTATCTGAATTGTTTGTTAAGAATTCATTCTGAAGCAAGTATTTGCGAAAATCTTTGATAAAACAATTCACCCCCCTCTTGTTTAAGCAATCATTTCTAACAATTATATTCTCGTGAGTGAAAGCTATTACAATAGTAGTTATAAAAGTGGTTTGAGACCCCAAGTAAAGGTATGTTGTTTCTGAGTACTAGAGACTGAAACTGATTATTATTTAGTATGTTGTCACTGATTTGATCATCGGAGTGTGATCAGCAGGTAGAGACCCCTCTGTCTCAACGGAGCGTTCTTCTAGTGCGTCAGGAAGAGACAAACTAGAAGCGAAGCTTGCCCATCCAGTCAACCTGAGGTCAACCAACGAGAACATTTGGCGCCCATCGTGGAGCCCAATAAAACCTGATGTCACCCACATTCGTGTTTAAAGCCTTCCAACGTGATGAGGAACACTAGACAAAGACTGTTGGGATCCGAAGGAAGTGACGCCCCCACTTTACAACAACTCATGAAGACCAGAGGGCTCTCTAGGAAGCCAATGAGCAGTACAAACAAGAGCAGGAACAGATCCAACAAGAAGCTAAAACCGAGCAAGAAAGGCTACGAGCAGAAGCCCGAGCTGAGCAAGTGCTTCTGTAGGATCAACTGATGGTAGAGATAGAGGCTTCTTAGGCAGCTAATGAGGAATTGCGTTGTGCAGGAAATTACAACAGCATGATCGACGCTCTACAAAGGACCAAGGGTTGAATTTGCCTTTGAGAGATCGTCCCAAGCCATTTTCGTAAGCGATCATGGGTGAGCTTGTGCCAGCGCACTACATCATGCCCAAATTGTTTTCACAGGGGTGGAAGACCCAGAGAATCATCTCACGACATTTAATGCCCAGATGATTGTTTCTGAAGGAACGAATGCTATTGAGTGCAAGATGTTCATGAGTACATTCACAAGAATAACCCTACAGTGGTTTAGTGGGCTTCCCGATGGCCATATCACCTATTTTGAGCAATTCCTCAGACTGTTTAGAGAACAGTTCTTTGTCAACTAGGTCAAGCCTCCAATGTTGTATGACCTCTTCAATGTGAGACAAAGGAAGAGGAAATCGTTGAAGGATTACCTGAACAGATTATGGGCACTTACAGTAAGACTCCAGACCCATGATAAAGTTGTGATGGTCACTGCTTTCGAACAAGGGATCGTGGCAGGATCGTTCAACGATTCGTGGCAGGATCGTTCAACGATTCGTTGATCAGAAATCCTGTAGAGACATTCTCCGAGATACGACAACGGGTTGTTTTCCATATCAATGTAGAAGAGATTGTGGCCACGAAGCAGGGCAACTCGTCTTCAAGGCAGCCTAAGCCTAAGGAGAGTAGCCGAGCCTGACCTTTGAGGGTTAACAAAACCTCAACCTAGAAGAGAGCGAACTTGAGGTATTCACCATACGTAGCCAAGAGAAACGAGCCCAAGTCAAAGGCCAGGGAGGAGTCTGCATTCTGACCCAAGTTTCGAGTATCCTACAAGGAATTGATAGGCATGCTAGGCGTAGCGGAAAAGCTGAAGTTTCCTTAGAAGACTGATAGGAATTTGGGGCCACGAAAGGACGTCTGGTGTGAGTTCCACGAGGGATTTGGGCAGAAAGTCGAGTAGTGCATAACTCTGGGTCACCATTTGGCAAGCTTGGTGAAGGAAGGCTTCCTGAAGGAGTACCTTGAGGTTGATCAGGAAGAGCCAAAGGGAGCAGTTGCCCTCAGGGACCAAGTGCATGAGATACCAATCCATGGAGCTAAACACCATCTCGAGAGGATTTTCTAGAGGAGCGAGCTCTACTTCCAAACGTAAGCGATACGTGCGAGAAGTGATGTTCCTGGAGGCAAGCAGACCTGACCATCCACCAGAACCTGATCTATGCTTCACGAGCTCTGACTTGGAAGATGAGGTTCCGCACGAGGATGATCCGGTGGTGATATCTATTGTCATTGTGGGAAGGAAGGTACGCAGAGTTCTCATTGACCAGGGAGCTCGACAAATGTGATGTTTTGGTCAACGTTCACTAGTTTGCAGTTATCTCCCGACCAGCTGAGGTCGCACGATGGGTGTTTGGTCGGCTTCGTGGGAGATCGGGTGGAAGTGCGGGGGTACATCGAGCTGAGGACGACTTTTTCTGATGGAACCTCGGCCAAAACAATTGATGTAAGGTACATTGTAGTTAATGCATCTTCAGCATATAACTTGCTTTTGGGGTGACCTTCTCTAAATAGGTTAGGTGCGGTAGCTCCACAACATACATGAAGATGAAACTACCTTCTTCTGAGGGAGGATTTATTACAATAAAGTCTGACCAGAAGGCGGCACTGAAGTGCTACGAGAGTAGCCTGAAGAATAGGAGAACTTACACAATCACTGTTCAGGCAGGAAAGCCAAAATGGATTGCGGAGGCAGAAGTCGTCAACGAGAGGCGACCTGGACCTTTTCGAGAGGTTCAAGAAAGGGATATAAAGGGGAGAAATTTATGCATGCATTAACTCGGAGACCTTAAAGAGATGGGTGGAAGTTGAGGCAAAAGACTAAGACGAGATCTCAGTAGTTCAAGGTTGCCGACTTGGTAATGTGAAAAGTCGATCCTTACTAGTTAGAACACAAGTTATCTCCAACGTGGACTGGCCCATTTCATGTCTTCGAGGTGCTCGAGAATGGATTGTACAGTCTAAAAACCCTAAAGGGGGAACAATTCCTCGAATGTGGAATGCGGAAAATCTCAAGTTTTATTTCAGCTAAGGTATTTTGGTTTAATGTTTTCTTTTTGAACAATGTGATGATAAAGGTGATGCTCTTTTTCCCTTGAAGGGGTTTTTTAACGAGGTCATCTAATTATAAGTTTGTTCTTGAAAGATGATGCATTAGTTTATTTTATTTGTTTAGAGTTAGCACATCATAAGACAACCAATCTCGGTAAGATTATCCGAGTACGTGCCCTATGTGTAAATTGATTATCTATTGACAGATAAGACGACCTGTCTAGGTAAGATTATCCAAGTAGGCGCCATGTGACAGATAAGACGACCTGTCTCGGTAAGATTATTTGATTAGGGGCTTTGTGTGTAAATTGATTATCTATTGTTAGGTAAGATGACCTAGCTCGGTGTCAGTACGACTACCTGAGTACAGGCGCTTTGCAGTTTAATTTTTGTTATGGTTAAGTTGTTTGATTTGAGGCAAGGTAAGATGACCTAACTCAACGTAAGAACGATTTATAGGCGCTTTGCAAGAAAATGTCATGGTTAAGTTTGTTTTGGTGCATGGTAAGTCGGGTTATCTCGGTGAGTGAATGATCAAATGATCAGCCGAGTAGGTGCTCTGTGAAACAAAGCTTGGTGAGATCAAGATATATGACCCCGGGCCAAGTTTGCGAGATACACCTTTGCAAGTCGGGAGTGAGCATAGGCTTGTCGTAGCTATGGGTGTATAGTTCATCAAAATGTTTGTTCTTTGTTAGTTGAGGACTCCACGGTTTTTCATGCTTAGATTTTGCCTAAGTTGCATTCTTTTTATCTTTATTACTTTATGCTTAAGAGGTAGAGATGGGTTGGTCCGCATGTGTGTGATAGTAGTTGTTATATTTGAGCTAGTTGAAGTTAGCTATATGATAAGTTAAGTAGCGAGAACCCGTGAATAAAGGTGCACAAGATTCTCTTCTGTTGTTAGAACCGTGAGTAAAGGTGTTCGTAGGCAAAATATTTTTTTTGTTATATGTTTTCAGTTGAGATTATATTCTCGTTAGCCTCTTCGCCTAGTCAAGCTCGGCTTGAGCCTGGGGGGCTTGTGTACTGGACATGAATGCTCGGGACCTCGAACCAGATAGGGGTCTACCCAGGAAAGGTAATTAAGATAAAAGATAAAGAGATATTTTATCTGTTGTGATATTATTCTGAAGATGAAAGATATAATTATTATTGTTTAAATCTGTTATCATATTATTATGAAGATAAAGAGATGTTTTATTTATTGTGATAATATGCAAGTTAGTTATATATTAATTAATAGTTGTTGAGAATAAAAGAGGGGCATCTGAGAATAATGGTGCACATGTTAAACAAAAAAAATTCTTGTTACTAGCACCTGAAGATAAGTGGTGCCCGTGAGTATGTGGTTTCTGTTATTTTATGCTTTCAGTAGAGATTATATTTTCGTGAGTGAAAGCTGTTACAAGAGAAGTTATAAAAGGGGCTTGAGACCCCAGGTAAAGGTATGTTGTTTATGAGTATCAGAGACTGAAACTAATTATTAATTAGTATGCTCTCACTGACTTGATTGTCAGAGTGTGATCAACAGGTAGAGCCCCCTTTGTCTCAACAGAGCGTTGTTCTAGTGCGTCAGGAGGCGACAAACTAGAAGTGGAGATTGCCCATCCAGTCAACCCGAGGTCAACCAGCAAGAACAATAATTATTCAAACATTTCTTTAAATAATATAATACAAAATTTAAATTATATCATTTTTAAATATTTGAAGTTATTTATTTCGAGAAAATGCCGCTAGAAGAGGTCTTTTAACCAACTTGAAAACGCAATAAATTAAAATGAGAATAGAGAAATTAATACAAAGTAAATGTTTGAAAACAGTAAATTGAAAGCAGTACAAATAACTCAAATGTAAATGTACAAAAATATAAATTCAAACAAAATAAAATATAGACAATTCAAAAGCAAGAGGCAAACAATTGTAAATAAAAAATCTAAAATTAGAATTGTGAGAGCACGCATAATAAATGTACTTCCATCAAACAACACCGAAAGGAGGTAAGGAGTTAAGAGTATATTGTATATGCATTTTACCCTTAGAAATTGCATATCAATATGTTATTTATAAACTCAAATGTGGTTACTTATTTTTTACATGGAGAATATGTGTCACTTTCCTATTTTATGTTGACAATTATTGACATAGTTTGATTTGTGAAAATGAAAAGTTAAAAGTGTTATCTCGAGATTATAGATACACTTATTGTTCCGTCCGGTCGACCTGGGACGTCTTTGTGCGCGACCTCAACCGTCAGCTAGGGACTCCTTCCCACTGGTTACCTGTGGATTCCTGCAAAAGAGGACAAAAGGGCGCCCTAGCGGCCGTTTGCACTCCGACGCT
>Ga0123342_1003733_pt1 | contig 24105 bp, 8 predicted proteins | sample Turbeawhitnodule_FD_89960 | JGI IMG/M metagenome (GOLD analysis project Ga0123342, IMG submission 89960) | Root nodule microbial communities of legume samples collected from Mexico - Turtle bean Mexico white nodule | ecosystem: Host-associated > Plants > Roots > Nodule | place: Mexico: Nepantla... | reverse complement strand
GTGTGTGTGCATCTGGAAATTCTCACTGCATAATCTTGTGATTAACCTTGTTGAATTAAAAGCTTTTCAAACAAAACAGTGCTGAAATAAATCTGTTCATTTTCACATAAATCGATTTATTTTATGTAAAACTGTGTTAAACACTGTTTCTGCGAGAAAGTTTTAAAAGGTCAATTCACCCCCCCTCTTGAACTTTGGCACTATTAAACCCAACAGGATTCACATAGAGAAGTTTCTATAACCTAATCTGCAGTGTGAAAAAAAAAAACTATCTAGTAAGTTATAGGGATTAACTCTATCATATAAGTGGAATGCATTCCTAGTAGCTCTGTTGTACTAATACCTTAGTGAAAGTAATATGATAGATCAATACAACTCTTTGAGTCTAATTTAACATAAATATCTTCTCAAAGTCAAATCAAGTATGTAATTCATAACATGAGAGGTATCAATTAGACTAAGAGTTAAATATTCTAATATATGTTTAATGAATTTATGGAATGTATCATTAAGAATATGTGAATGAGATTTGAATGACTTTATAAACTACGAATATATGATTTAATATATGCAAATATGTAAAATTTTTAAACACTAAGTTATCATCTTTTTTGTTTTTATTTTTCAATTTAAAATTAAGAAAATGTTAATTATTCTTTTGTTAATGACATCTTTATCCTTACATGATTTACAAAAATGAGTTTTTAAGACTTCTAAAACATATTTTTTAGAATGTGTTAAGATATTTTTAAATTGTATATTCCAAAAATATTATAGCAAAATATAATTCAAACATAATTTCCAAATGTATTCTTAAATTAGTTTTTAAGTATTCTGAATTTATGATTTCAGAATAATTTATATCATTATGGAACAAGCTTTCTAAACAGTTTAAAATAAAAAATACAATTGAATCAAAACTAATTTTAAAATACAATTTAATATCACCACCTTGTAATAGTTTTCCCTTGAATCAAAACCAAGGGATGTGGAAATATTGCAACTTTTGGAAGATGATTTTTTCTTTGAACAAAAGGGTTTTATATGAAGATAATATAAATTTATTTGTGAAATATTCCAGAAGGATAAATAAATAATTGTAAAAAATTAGTTATAAATGATACATTCTGGAATTTCGAAAATGTATAGTCCAGAAACATTTTAATATATTCTAGATAACATTTTCTTGAAAGAGATTTTTTTTTATTATTTTTGTCATTATACTATAATGGAAAAATAGTGTGGAAATATAAACTATCTTCATAAAATGAAAACCGTTGTAGATTATTCATGATTGTTTGTACTTATGTAATATTATATTTTGACCTTAAGTGCATTAAGATAGCATCTTCACGGTTTTGTTGTTAAAAAATATCTTAGTAAGTTAAGGGAAGAAGGTGTATTTAAACAATCCTTAACCTTGACTCCTAAACGATGTGAGACTATATATTAACCATACCGGAAGAATAACGATTGTGTTTTCCTAGTTACTTACTGATATCCTTAATCAGTTGTCAATAAAATAACAACAATATAATTGTTAAATCCCATAAGATGAAATCAGTTAAAAAATTTAACTTCATATTTTCAGATATATTTTTTATCATAAAAAGTTTGGTATCATGGATCAGGAGTTGTTGTTTGATAACAAAAACAAAAAGCCTGAAGAGTTGTAAATATAAGGAAACTTCTTAAGATACACCAACAATAATTCTTATTTCTCAAAAGGTGATGATGAATCAGACACATTGAACTCTGTAAAAAGATAGAAACTTTGACAGTGAAGTAATCCCATCATGTCATGTAATAATGTACAACACAGAAGGAGACAGTAGACTATACACACATACAAAATCCTATGATTTGTGCTCCAAAACCAGGTTCAAGATGAGTTGTGATCCTTAACTTTTATCCAGATGTTGAGTGAGAGGAACACACTTTTATCCAGCTATTGAGTGAGAGGAACACACTCAAGCTCAAGCTCAAGTTCACCTCTCTCAATGTTCTGTAGTCTCACTGAGATCTCCTGTTTGATCTTCCCTTCATCAAGGGATATGATGCCATCTCTAACAAGGGTGTTGTCCTTGCTTGCTACAAATTTACCAAGCTGCATGGATTCATTGATAGTGGATTTCTCATAGGCCTTTGCTGCTATAACTAGAGGTTGAATGTCTATTTCAGCCTCTCCCATAAAATCATCAGTTGAAAATGTATCCTTGTCATACACAAGCTGGACATAAAACACACCAACATGGAATATTGTCACAAGTAGAAATAAAACTACAATGGTTTATGATGAAATGTAATGCATGGATGGTAACATGACATGACTGATGTGCTCTTGTATCTTTATATGGTATGATAATGTGGCTGATGTGTTATAATGTCAGTTGGATCTCCAGCTGGTTGAGTGATAAGAAGCTTGTGTTGGAACGTATAATATATAAAATGTAAGACACAGGGACACAAATATATATATTATATGATTATGAATTATATAAATTGACAATAAAGATTTATGTGTACAACTATGTTTCAGTTATTTTTTTATAGTAGAAAGATGTTTCTCATGACTAATTCAAAAAGATTTGTTCCTTATTTTTACAATCATAATAAAAATTTGTACAATAAGTTTGAGTTTTTAAAAAATGATGTAGTTTTCCCTTTTAAAATTGTGTTAGAACTGTATTAGAATTGTCAGAAATCTATCAAATATATTTTGACTTGGACACTTCATAGATACGTGTCCTACGAGTGTCTTACAAGTGTCGATATTTGATACGTGTGTCTGACACGGACAAGCTATTTAAGAGGCGTGTCCGAGGCTCAGAAATCTCAATATATTCTTCATTCATGAGATTGTTACCATTTCACTAGTACAAGTATGATCATGGTAACCATTTATGATTAGCAGAAACTGAGAAAATAAATGAACTTACCACTTTTAGAGGAGGAATGTTCTCTGGAATTGAAAGCATTAGACTTTCATTCCAGACTGGATTCAAATTGTTCTTGATGACTCGTGTTTTTACTGACTGCAACAACAAACATAAAAAGTGTTTCACATTTTTTCTCCTTTCTATCCATATTTTAAACTAGCTCACAGATAAAGATGCTCACTTGGTGACCCAAAGAAAGGATGACATAAGGGTCACTAGTCATTACGTCTCGAACGGCTAGGTGAGTGCCTTTAACCACATTAACCTTAATCAATCCAACAAATTCAACCATACCTGCCTATAACAGTAAATGGAAGCAACAAGATTAAGTATTTAGAAAAACAGAAGTTCCAACATTTCAGTAACTATCATTTTCCCTTTCTCTATTCAGAATAAGACACAGAAAAGTATGCTTCATATTTTAATAATGCTTTGATTCTCATCTGCTTCTTGATATGGCTATGAAGTTAAGAGCACACAAGGTAAATAGGTGTTCAAACCGTTGCAGTTTCCAAAAGGCAAAGACCTTGATGGATTTATAAATATTCACTACAAGAAAATTAGTAAATAAAAACTAATTTTAGAGATAAAAAATAATTAGTCACTATATTAACTAAATTATATATTATTTTAGAGACTAAAAAAATTATTGGTATCTAAGGTAGTTTATATTATTCATAAAACTTATAAATTAGTTTTTAAATTGATATCTAATTAGCTAATAATATTTTAGTTACTAATTACTTTAGATTCTAATGTTGGTTGCTAAAATCTCAGTATCTAATTAGATGCTAATTTTAGAAACTAATTTAAAAAATTTATTAACCATAGAAACTAATTTATATACCAATAATTATTTTAGTCTCTGAAATAGTATCTAATTTAGTTAATATAGTGACTAATTATTTTTTGTCTTTAAAATTGGTTTTTATTCAGTGATTTTCTCATTGTGATTGTCCAGAATATAGAGCATGAAAGTCATCCCTCCCACATTTTTTACTAGAAATAGAGAACAGGGAAAGTCATCCCTCCCACATTTTTTACTAGAAATAGAGAACAGGGAAAGTCATCCCTCCCACATTTTTGACTAGAAATAGAGAACAGGGGAGCATGGAGCAACATAAAAATTTAGTATGTAGCACACTTTGTTGCATCAACTAGCTCCAAAAGTAGTTTTTATGTTCATATAAGAGATGGCTGATAGAACTAGCATGACTCAAAGGAAAGATTACCAATGAGGTACTTTTCTTTGACTTGTGCTCAGAATCTTTTCTTCCCCAACTATTTCGGAATGCACTCCCAATTCGAGTTTTGCTTGGAAATCTTTCAGATGGTTTTTTGTCCATAAAAGCATGATAGTATGAAGAGCTGCACTGAGCAAGTGATATACTTCTTCCTTGAGATTGGACAATGGTGCCTGCCATATGGTCATCACACCCCATAAACTGTTGCATCTCATATTTTCTCCTGAAAAAGAAAATCAAATAGGACATTTCTGAATAGGAATGGTGTAATTCTTAACAAAATATATAAAAAATACTGAGATGTCAAGTTGAATAGTGATATCTAACATGAAAGCTTTTATAAAAAAACATAGAAAAAATAAATTTTTAGCTCTCTTTCAGTTACCGAATAAATTCAGAGCGTTCTTCAATGGAAGAATGTGGTTTTGGTTTTCTCATGTTACTTGGGAGGCAAGCTTCATACTTCTTGTTTAATAATGTATTTCCTCCTAATTTTGCCAATGCATCAACTTGTTCATCTGTCCATTCATCTAACTTCAATGATAGAACCTATAATAGCTTCAAACAATGTTAGAATTTCATTTTGCAGTGTGCCAGTTATGCATGCACAATGGAAATGGAATCCCCCTCTCATGTTTCTAAATAGTGAATATGCAATTTTAACATCATTATGTTAACTATGGTTTCAAAATATTTTCTGCAGATGTGTATCTATACTATGCTTCATTGTGAATCCCAACCTCATAAAGTTAAATGAATATGCTATGTATGACTGTTACTAAGAAGTTATTTTCAAAGCTTTGTTAGAAACATACCTTTGATATGTGGACTCCTAGACTTCTATGTATGCCAGAACACTTGATGCAAATAAATACTCCAAGACTTGAAGATCTGATGTTTAACAAATTCATCAGACAAAACATGTACAAATAATGTAATGAGCTAATAATTTTATGATGTGACCAACTTCTAGCTGAAAAGCTTAAGCTTTAGCATGGATATGTATCTGGTAAAGTAGGAATGGGTTCTGTATAAGGGTTGAAGCATCCTGAAATGCTCAATTTTATTTATTCAATTCTTTGCTGATAAAAAACAACTGGAGTCTAAATACAACATTGCATATCTATAAAAATTCTTGATCAATTAGTGCATAAATTGTCTAAGCTTCTAAGCTCCAAATCATTTGGTACATATATTCTAACTTTTTGAGTTAATTCATTTGAAATAATTCTGTAAAATCACCATATTTCTGATTGGTGCACAGTTTTTTGTTTTGGAAAGACACTGAAGCCACACTCAGTTCAAGATCAATGATAATGTGATATAAAAATGAGAGAAAAAAAAATCCAGAAGACTACATTCCTATGAAAAATCAGGGAAATACTTACACCCATTTTGGCTCTGGAGTTCCACAATCAGCACAGAACTTGTTCCCAGAATGATGCATCAGATTTGTTAGCCTTCTCTGGGGACCTAGTAATTGGTAAATTATAATAAAGAGGAATAAGATATAAGCTGAACTAATCACGTAAAAAGAGACATAAGGGTTAAGTTTCATGTGATGCCAGATGATTATTGTTCTTTAAGGTGACAGCCTAACTGAGATGCCAAGTTACATAATGATGCCTAACATGAAAGTTTTTTTATAAAAAAAAAGAGACATAAGTGGTTAAGTTTCATTCTTTAAATCTTTGTATTCTATTATATCTGATCACCAATGAGTGCTAAGACTACTTAACATCTATTTTTTCGAACCAGGCCTAACTATGTTTTACAAGTCATCAAAAAGATGTCTTCAAAACCACCTAGTATCTTATGTTTGGTTGCAAGAAGACATGTTTTGAAACAAGACCTGTCTCTGTGTGCTTCATGTAGGTGTGTGTAATGACATGGTACAAATCACAACATCTTAAGTATCTACCATATCCTCAGAAAATCAGACTAAGTAAACATATGATTCTGCCAATAATTCCCAGCAACAGAAACAATCGTTCAAAGAATCTACAAATAACTTAATAGAATTCTGTAAATTGTGTGCCTAGTTACTTAAATATGACCATTTTTAAATTCCTTTGAGGAAAGACTTTGCATTATCCCTTCTCACCCATCAAGTGGTTCATTGTAAAAGAATTTTCCCAACAATGGGAAAAAGAAAATTGAACCAAATGATTCAATGGTATTGATAAACATATTCTTCTTGTGTACAAAATCAATCATTCTATTATTGTGTTTTTCTGGGGGAGGAGGAAAAAAGGGATTAAAAACTCTTACATATTACTTCTTTTGTATCAGAATTTTCATGCTGCATAGACATATCTGGCTTCCAATATTTGAAACCCAAAGGAAAATGTGGTGTTACAATCTGTCACCAGCCATATGGCAGTTTCTACTCTGCATGCAAATACATGGCATTGCAGACATTAAATCAAACATGGCATGTGCAAACCAAAATGGATAGACACAAATGGTGGCCAAGAGATTGCAAATTGCAATGACATAGCCATTGAGGGAACAAAAAAGAAACAAAGTTTTGAATATAAATTCTTACATATCAGAATGTATCTTTCTGCTCTCAAATTTTCAGCATTAAGAAGAAGGCACTGGCAATTCCTGCATTGAAACAAACCAAAATGGTTACAAAAACAAAAGGCTAAATCAAACATATATCTCATATTGAATTGATGGGGTTGTGAATAATTGAAATAACATACCCTCCCTATGAAAATGTTCAAAAGGGTCTTTGAGAAAATTGGTTTTTGACGACCATTGAAGGTGAAAGCTTGAAACTTTGAGAAATGTGTATTGAACAGGAAAAGAAATAAAGTTCAAAACTGAATTGACAAGCCAAATGTGATGGTTTTTGGGGTTGCAACAGATCAGAATTATCTTTCTTTTCTAACAAACTTTATAATTCTTAGCAAATATGTAAATTCTTTAGACATAACATGTCAACGTGGAATTTGCTATAGATTTGGCAATGAAGCTTCTTCATTTTTATTCTTTTCTCATCTACTTAATATATATATATATATATATATTTTGTTACTACAATATTATTTTTATTGTGATGCATTCCACTATTAATCCTTAAAGTAATTATGTTGGATGATACTTTTACTTTTAAAAAAAATTATGAGTATATATTGTCAATATAAATTTAGATTTGTAATGTAAAGTATATTGATGATATAGTTTATTCGATTTTTAATATTAAATATAATTATATATAAATAATAAAATTAGATAGTATATATATATATGTGGTTGTTGTTTTTATGTTGGTGATAGTAATAATAAATGTTTTTTAATAAAGTGTTTGGAACACATTCATCTAAATTTATCATGGATAATTCTATTTTAAGATTAAAAAGATGATGCATTATCATCATATAAGAAAAGAAAAAAAATTAACCATTGAAACTTAACCATATACAAGTGATAAAAAAAAATGCATACATAGGGTGAACTAATACCAAATGTAAATTCTTGAGAATATCAACTAGGTGGAAACTAAAGTGAAAAGAACAAGGTACACACAATAAGTGAAGTTTTTTAAAAAAAGATTAAGGGTGGTTGAATTTTGTTTAATGAATAAGGGTATTTGAAGTTTTAAAAGCTTTTCACAAACATTTAAGTATAGATATATGAAGATTATCCAATATTCAAAAGCACTAGAATAAGAAAAGAAGAAAACCCAAAGCACTTTTGATATTGGTTTAATCTAAACTTAAACTATATTTAGTTCCTTCTTCTTGGAAGATTTTCATTAATAAAACCTAGTTAGAACAATTATTCTTAATTGGAAGAGATTATCCATTAGTTCATGAAGTAAATGAAACTATAAAAAAAAACTATAAAAATGTACATCAACCATCACATTAATCTATTTATATATATATATGAATATCAAAGTGTCTCAATGAAATTATAATTTGTTTTCTTATTATGTAATCATTAAAAACTTATAAATTAATTTGTTAAAATGCATAAATATCAATTATAGAGATTTTGTTTGATAATGAAATATTATGGCCAATAAATCGTAACACATAGTCATAAATCAATTAACTAAAAAAAAAATGGAAAATTATCTTTCATTTTGGTATTAATCACAAGTATAAACTTCAAGAACATTACTATTAGTCAAATTCTTCTTCCACCTCTATACCTTTCACTTACACCTTCATATTAATTTGTAAAAAACTCAGTTTTAACTTTTTAAAATTTCTTAAATAACTCTAAATGAAATATAACTTCACATTTTTAGATAACCTGAGCTACATTTCGTATCCTTAAATTTTCATTCTAAGTGTTTGAGATATCAGTTCCCTTGTGTAAGAAGGTTGACGAGAAGATTAGTTGAATTCGATGTTCCCTGGTACAAAGATAATTTTTTGTGAGTTTTGTACTTGATATTTGAACTTTGCTGTTTTTTTTGGTTTTGTATTTTCTAGAAAAATGAAAAAAAAAATAAGTCAACGAAACTATAACCACCACTACTAAAAATATCACAAATTACCTTAACGACCACCATTCACCGTAAACAACCACCAACATTAAGAATAAGAATAAGATATCGTTGAAATTATAAAAAAATTATAAAGATGCAGAAGAAGTAGTTATGGAGTTGCAGGAGAATTTGTCATACTACTCACCCAATGGAAGTGGTGCAACTCAATGTTAGAAGAGAAGCCATATCCAAAAAAATTAAATTTGATACTTGTTTTTCATCTAATCAAAGCACATAAAACACACTAAAATCTTTTCTATTAATTTTTTTCCCCTATTTTAATATTTGAGAGAAAAACTAAGAGAAAATTAATTTCTCCTTTAAGATTCTCAAAGAAAGGATGTTATTGTTTTTTTCTTAAATTTAGAAAGAAAAGTATTGTAATTTTTTTTCTTTCAATATAGTTACACTATTGTCTCTTATTTGATTTGTTACTTTTTGTTTAGCTGTAAATTCTTTTGGCGCTATTGTTGTGGATAACACCCAAAACCAAATGTAAGATCACACACAAACACACACCAATTTCTCTCCTCTTCCAGTGAGCTGAATCTTTTGAAGGATCAGTCTCAAATGTTGCAATTTGTATCACATGTTCTTTGAGTTGCTGGGTTTGGTTGAATCATTATTGTTGATAAGGTCATTGAAGTTTCAGGAGTTTTTAAGGGGTTAGAGGACATTGAACCTTTGACTGTTATTGATTGATTCTGCATGAAATTTTTGTTTTGTGGAATCTGGGTTGCTGCATTTCTAGCTTATTGAATTGATTTTATTGCTCAAACAGTGTAGATGTTTGAATTGAGTTTGTTTTTTGGGTAATGGGATTTTAAATTCATGGAATTATGCTTCCTTGTGATTATGTTAAACCTAACAGGGATTGGGTATAGGAAAAGGAGTTGGTCTTTCATAACGTAACTAACCTAATTTTATTTTGATCGGCATAGCAGAATGTGAATCAGGTAGGTTAGATTCTGTGTGTCTAGAGGCACAAGACATGGATGCAGATTCGTCACCATCAGTGTAAGGTTGTCATGCACTATTTCTGAAAGTTTCATCTGAATTCCTTGTGTTGGTCACTAATATTTTTTTAAGTGATTAATTAGCTTAGTGCTTGAGTTATTCTGCTTTGTATATGCTCTGTGAGAATTGTCTGGTTCTGTGATATAATCTATGACGTGTGAAGGAATATTATGATTAAATCTATGCTAAAAAACGATTCTGATCATGTTCTTGTGTGTGTATTTTAGAAAAATTAAGTTAAGATGTTGATTACTGAATTGCGTAGGTTATCCCTAAGATCTAAAACAAAGCTTGAAGCACACTGAGAAAGGGAAAAAATGGAGTCTCTAATTCTTCAACTCCATGAGATTTCAGCTGTGAAATTTGGCAATTTCAAGCTCAAATCTGGCATATCCTCACCAATCTACATAGACCTCCGCCTTATTATATCTTACCCTTCTGTCCTCCGGAATGTTTCTCAAACCCTCATTTCCTCTGTCTCTTCCACTTCATTTGACCTTGTCTGTGGTGTCCCTTACACTGCTCTTCCCATTGCCACTTGTGTCTCTGTTACTCAGAATATCCCCATGGTCATGCGGCGCAAGGAAATAAAAGATTATGGCACTTCTAAAGCCATTGAAGGTGATTTCAAGCAGGGTCAAAGTTGCTTGATAATTGAGGATCTAGTTACAAGTGGGACATCAGTTTTGGAAACTGCTGCGCCACTGCGTGCTGCAGGGTTGAAGGTCAGTGATGCTGTTGTTTTGATTGATAGAGAGCAAGGTGGGAGAGAGAATCTGGAGAATAATGGAATCAAGCTGCATGCAATTCTTAAATTGACTGAGATGGTGAAAATTTTGAGGGAAAAAGGGAAGCTTAATGAGCAGATGCTTGGGGTTGTTATGAGATTCTTAGAAGAGAATCAGAAGATTGCTGCTATGGCAACAAGAACTAAGTGCAACGCCTTTCCATATTTGGAAAGGGCTAAATTGTCAAAGAATCCAACAGGAAAGAGGTTGTTTGAGATAATGGCTGAGAAGGAGAGTAATTTGTGTTTGGCTGCAGATGTTGCAACTGCTGCTGAATTACTTGAAATCGCTGACAAGGTAAGAACTTGGCAATTGTCCAAAACGGGAAAATGTTTAAACTAGTCCTTGGCATTTTTGTTTGATCATTTATTTGAAACTGTTAAAGATGGTTCTTAATTTAAAAAAAGGGTCGAGAACTCTTTCAAGAGTCCTATTCTATTATGATCATCAGTGTGATAGTAAACTTAAGGTTAGAAGTTTAGTTCTGACAAATAAATTACTTAAACTAATTTGGCTGTTCTTTCCTGTCAGGTTGGGCCTGAGATATGCTTGCTGAAGACACATGTGGATATTTTTCCAGATTTTACTCCTGATTTTGGTTCTAAGCTTCGCTCGGTACAGTGCTATAAGAAGTCCCTTTTTGCTTTTAAGCAGTGCAGAACAAATTTTTTCATCTTCCTGTTGTCAACATTTATAGATGGAAGTAGATTTGTCAATATTTATTGAAATTAGAGTCCGAAGTCATGTATTTGACCTATTATAAGAGTATTATATGTATGAGCATCACATTTAGTGAGTTTTCAGGAATCTTGTATATTTCTGGTTTAGTTGTTTCTATTTATGCTTCTTTTTCTGTTGAAGATTGCAGAAAAACATAACTTCTTAATATTTGAGGATCGTAAGTTTGCTGACATTGGTAACACAGTGACCATGCAGTATGAAGGGTAAGATCTATCTTGGATTACTTCTTAGTATTATTCCTTCTGTTTCTGCATTTCATATGACTTATTTATGCTCTGATATCTGCAGAGGGATCTTCCATATATTGGAATGGGCTGACATAGTAAATGCTCACATTATATCTGGTCCTGGAATTGTGGAAGGACTGAAGTTGAAGGTCTATGCTCTAGTCTTAGCATTATCTTGACTGTAGCCACACCAAAATGCTAGCCTAACATGTCTTGTAAATCATACTCAGGGTTTGCCTCGTGGAAGGGGTCTTTTGCTGCTTGCTGAAATGAGTTCAAGTGGTAACCTTGCCAAGGGAGATTACACCACTGCTGCAGTGAAAATCGCTGAGGATCATTCTGACTTTGTTATTGGCTTCATCTCAGTCAATCCAGCATCATGGTCTGGGGCACCTGTAAATCCTTCTTTCATTCATGCAACTCCTGGAGTTCAAATGGTGACTGGTGGTGATGCTTTAGGGCAGCAGTATAACACACCACATTCTGTAAGTTTATGCATGCAGTGTGTATCTTTCTGTCATGTGCATAAATTAACGACATGATAGGTGAAAGATCATAAATGGTTTATGAACAGTGTTATATAACATACATAAAGTATTTTACTTTTAACATGGTTGATCTTTCATTCTTTCCTTGGGTTAGAAGAATTTTGTTGAGAAAAAAAGTATACAGGGAACGGGAGAGGGAGGGTGCATAGTCTCTGACTATTGTTGAGAAAACAATATCAGAGTTTTTACTATATTGTCTTGGTAGCTTGACATCATCAGATTTTATTTGAATATTTAATTGTAGCTGACATAGATTTATGGATATTGTGGGGGTTGATAACTAAACATTTCCATTAAAACTGAATACAAATGAAATGACACAAAGTGGATTATGGGTTTGCTACCCTTGGCAAGCTCGTTTTGTTTCTCCTGCTTCAGCACAACAACCATCCACCCCTTAATATTCATGTGCTGAAAATGCCTCAATCTGCAGTGACTCTACTACATGACATCTTAGACCTTCAATAAACTTTATTAACACAATATTTAAATTTGATGTTCAAAAGAATAAATGGTGAGATCATGACATTTGACCATGTCCAAGTTTTTTTCCACTTTAGAGGATCTGATATTGTTTCATGCTCCCTTGTGTTGTAAAGATTGTACTTTGAAATCATTCCTTAAATGTGAAGAAGATCTTTTGAGTCAGTACTTCATAGTTACATAATCTTCTTTCATTTGAGCTTATCTTGATAACAAAATGGTTTTTCCAGGTTGTCTATGATAGGAGTAGTGACATTATCATAGTGGGTCGTGGCATCATCAAGGCCAAAAATCCGTCTCATGCAGCTCGTGAATATCGTCTTCAAGGATGGAATGCGTATTTGGCCAAGTGCAGCTGAAACTTTTAAGAGGGATATGTGAAAAAAAGATTGAATCAAAACAAGTTAGGATATGCAGCAAATTGGATGATGCCAAGTGCATAGTTAGGAAGAAGAGTCCTACTTATTAACAGGATGTATTTCATTTCACCATAGTATATATAGGTAACATCTAAAGCTGAATGCAGCACTGGAATTTTGTTTTCTTTCCCCTCCCCATTTTTGGCTAGAAAAAATATTTGCAGTTCAGCTGATCTTAGCATGAAGTGCTTCATTTTATGATTTTCCTCAGCATGTAACAGGTTGAATACTGCATTTCACATTAATGATTTACATCTTTTTTTTAATGGGACCAAACTAATGCATACCATTCATTGTAATCTTATGGATTACTGATGCAATTTCTTAAATATTGACTGATTTGGCTGTATGTGTTTCTTTAATCACTGGTGTTTCATTGCGTTAAGATGAACAAAAGATAGGAGATGTGATATACATGCAACAATTTTTAACACTTTTGTTTATTTTCTCCATCATTATAACATTTAAGAAGGGATATGTGAAGAAAGGAGTGAATCAAAAAAATGTTGTACAAATTGTTGCACTCTTGAGTCTGACTCAACAGTTATTCATTTTGATGCAACAAGCCAATGCGAGATTGGATTATTAATCTTGTCTTCATATTAAAGTATTGTGCCATTATTAATCATTTTGTAAATAACTAAAACACCAATTAATGACAACTACTGAAACTAGAAAGATTGCACATACACTTGGACTTAAGTAGAAAAAGATGCTAAATATCGTTTTCCAATAATCAAAACAAATTAGGATATGCAGCAAATTGACAAAATGGCAACTACGAATAAACAAAACGCATTACGTGGTTCTGTGCCATGCAGTAAAACAAATCATAGCTATGAACATTTTCTCAAGTGCTCTCAATCATTGCCATTAATTGAACAAAAAGAATATAAATATATATAGGGCAATTTAAGGTTCTACATCTCTATTGCGTAATTATCATAATGATACGATGTACAACTTCCTGTTCATGTACTTGATGTGAGGAGAAGCAAAGAGAGTTTGCCTCCAAAGTTGCAAAAAATTACATGACCAGAAGGTACATATCACTACAAGAAACGACTTTGCACTACAAACTATAAGGCTAAATATCAGTACTAGCTGAAGAACATCATCTCCTATCCATTCATTGTTCTTTCCAAATCCTACCAGTAACCCTTAGCTTCAATTCCTTCCGGTCGCCGCCGGAAAAGAAAAGGGCCATATTTCTCTGGATGATGAGACCATCAAAACTGTCACGAACCTTCCGGTGGCTGTCCCGGATGCTTCTAGGCACACCCTGCCAAATCATCTTCCTCCCATTTCCACCTACCTCTAAACTGTAGCTATAATTTTTTGCTTCATTATCATCACCCATAAACCGCAAAAAGGCTATGTAGACAGGAGCCATTCCAAGCTGAAAAGCTTCAAAATGTAGACAAAAATACTGACCAAAGCAGCTGAAGACCTAGAAACCAATGTGAAACACAATAGTCAACTAAAATCCAACTTCAGTCCAGAAAGAAATTGAAAGTGAATGCATATAAGTTTATCATAGACACCTAGGGTGGCATAGATGCAAAAGGGTAAATCAAGAGTCCCTAGAGGATACAAATCTAAATAACAATCACGTAGCTTCAATGTGTTCTAGTATTTGCAATATTGGATTTTTCTTTTTTAAGCAAATGAAGAAATTACAAGGTTTGCTAAATCACTCTACTCATGAACTGATGAAGACAGACACAAGTAGATCCAACCCCACCCCAAATTTACACATTCTGCATACAAACCATTTTTTTTTTATCAGCTGCATACCAACCATATGGTTAGGCACTATAGTGAATTTACAGAATCAATCGAATGCAGGTAGAACAAAGTTCAGAAAATAATACCGTTAACATCCATGTGGCATTTTCAACTTCATGTGGATTTGATTTGACATAGCGATGGTTGAAAGTGCTACCATTGTGCATGTCCACTTTGTGGTCGTCTTTCAGATGAGCCACCAGGTAGGGTATATCACCCATAATAGAGCATTCTGAACCAGCATATGGACAGTTGTAAGGTCTATATGCACATTGTGATTCATGCTTTAGCTTGCTATAATAGGGATATATTCCAATGCACCCGAATCCTTGATATTTACACGGAAGTTCCAAAGATGCAGCCACTTTCTCCAGTGCAAGGCATCTGATATTGCCAAGCTCATGCCTACAAGTAGGGCACCTGTTATGGACCCTGGGTTTGCAACCAGAGCATATTGTGTGACCATTTGAACACTGCAAAATTGACAGAGGAAAACAAGTCAACTAAGTTAAAAAAAAAATATATTTTGAAACCATCAACAAGGCAATAATTATATAAAAACAGTTATATTTATATAATTTGACTGAGTTCCTGCTAGTAAAAACATCTAACATTCTCGGAATAGATAAGTTAGGTGAGCAAGGGAACAATTACTTTTGAATGAGGAAATCAGCACCCTTAAAAGTTTTTTGTTCCATGACACGCCAATAAAACCATTATTTTAGTTAAGTTACAATTAGAATGAGAATTCCTTTTTTATTTGTGTTCAATCCTGTTAATAAGCAGCAATACCATTCCATGAACCCAGTACTGGATGATCACGCTTTGTCAATGTGAATAATTTATCAAATTGCACTTAGAACATCCCAGTATTTTTTAGTTACAATTGCATGCTTTCTCTCAAGAACCAATAACAAAGCAACAATGAACCACCAATATATAAACAACCTGATGGATTGGAGGGTACATGGCATTCAAGCATACAGGGCACTCTAATAGCTCACGCACACTGCTTGAAACGGTACCATTAGGTTTAAGTGCAGTTTGTGCAGGATCATTTACTAATTCACCAACATCTGTTGACTCTTCATTTTGAGGAGGATCAACATCAACTTTGCTTCGAATATCATCAAAGAATAAAGTACTTGATGCCATGCTAGCAAAAGCAATCACCAGCTACCCTGTGAACAGGAAATAATCATTATAATCAATCACAAAGGCTATAACTAAATTCTACATAGTACTTCCTTCTTTAAATTTTCACAAAACAGTTAACAAAGAAATAGTTAAACTATTAAGTCGCATCTCCAGTTTATTCAAACAACAGAAGGAATGACAAAACCCACTTTATCCCCTGATGTTGACTGTAGGTGGATCAAACAACATAAACTTCTATTTTGAATAACATCAACAGACAAAGCACTAACAACAATTTCATGAATCTTTCTAGGGTGAAGCTATCATCCCTCCCTGATGCTCCATTGATATGATCAAAGATGCATCATGGCCTTCATCAAACACAGTTTTAAAACAAATTTACAAACTCAATGGCTTATGAAAGCAAACAGAACACATCGACCAGAAAAAAAAAAGCACACATACATTTGTCATTGAAAATACATTCAGAGAATTAATTAGTTCTCAAATTCACATTTATATTAAGCAATTGGGAAATTCTTATCCTGTAAAATGTAATTACCCTAGCATAATATGAACAGTTTGCCCAAAAGATAAACAATTTTCAAATACTGGCATTCCACCAGACATAGATCGTTACTCATTAACATTTCAAATGCTGAATAGTTGACACAATAGTTTCAAAAGATTCTTTAAGTTATTATTTATGGATTCAGATTCTTTTTCACGCTGCCCTGATCATGTAAAAAATATCATCACTAAATGTTGGAGTCAACTACATGGATAAAATAAGGCTATTGTGTTTTCTCAACATCCAAATTTTTGGCAAGCAATTTAAATAGAGGTTTGTATTGATTGCTTTGCATAATGTCTTGTTTGATCTCCGGACTCCATTTATCAGGCTATCCCTTATGAGTAGAAAAATAATTTGATAATAAAATGAAATTTACACTTCCAAATGAACAGAACAACAAATCTTACAAATCTTTGCATGTTCACAATTATTATATACAAGTTTATAATATTTAGAGAGAAAGAATGGATGAAATAAAAATTGAAAATGGAAAGCATAACAAATCCTGATTAACATGACAGATATATTAAAGGATTTCAAATCACGTTCAGGTCCAATTTATATGAATATTAGAGACAATTATAACATGTAAAACAGCTATATTAGGTTGTCCTCTTCCCATAAGACTAGGAACAAGATGAACCACATAAATTTGTCAAAGAGAAATTACAGGAAAATGAACATCATATTGGCATGATTGACAATCTAAAAGAAGGCTTACATACATGTTGCAGGGCTCAATATCAATTGATCAAAATAAATGACAGTTTGAAGTTATGCACTTATTTAAAAGTGAGAATTTAAAGCATAGCTGTGTTAGATCAGCTATGACTAGGCACAAATAATTATGCCTGTGAAAAAACAGAAAAATAAAACATAAAGAAAGTTAATTAACAAGACCAGGTCATAGGTGGAAATTTGTAGGCATGAGTTGTTGAACTGGTTTCATGGTCAAAAAATGGCAAGTATAAAATGACAAAAAGCAAATAACCTATTAAAAATTGTCCCCTTCTTAAACATTAGCTTTCTAAGATGAATTTTTATTTTATTTACTAAACCAATCCAAATTTTGTATCTATCTTCTTGTCCATTGATGAATGAAATCGCATGGAGAGATCCTAATATACTCAATCTCAGATACTAAAAACGCGCACCCTGTAAAAGTTCCTACCTCCCTGGCATCGAAGTGTGATCTACAGTCTAAATAACCCAAAACTCAGTAAACAAAATCTAAACTGCAAACTGTTTGTATTCTAACCAAAATATGATTACCCTCCAAGTGAGTCCAATCTCTCAAGAAAGATAGTTCTATTATATGTTTGAGGTATGATAAATCACGGATAATGTCTATATGGCAGCCTCATGATCGCACTCAAATACAAATAACAGCCAAAGACAAGAGTTGTGTGCATCCCTCAGGTTTTCCATTATTTTGCAGCTTAAGAAGGTAACAGAACATCTAGAAGCTAACTTCTCCCATGATCGACCAATGAGTAACTTGTGTTTGATCCGAAAAAGCATTTTGGATAACCTTGAGCTTAGCCCAAGCCAAATTCAAAAAAGGTAACAGCTTGTTAGTTTTTGAAGTGGCACTCAGCATTTTGGTAGAAGGAAGGAATTTTCCCTCTGAAACATAGTGCATTAGGAAGCAAGAAATGCAGTGTTGCAGCCATGGAATAGTACTCGACCATCCTGAGAATTCAGAACCAAACCACTAGCAAACAAACTAGAATAACTCCACAAAAAATAACACAACTAGACTCAGCTTCCAACAATGTCCTGGTGTTTTCCCATGAAAACCAACACAGGCACATCAAACCTAACATACTAAAGAATAAAAAAAAGGGTCAGTTGCAAAGGCAAGACAAACAACAACACATGCATGAACACAAAAAAATCCGATTAACTTATTTTGAAAGATTCAAAATTTCACATATTCCAATACACCCACTTGAGCAAGCTGAAGAAGGTAACAACCTCGGCAATCCGAAAAGCACATCAAACACAAACCTTAAACAGAACAAACTGTTTCATCCATTAACACAATCAAAACCCTAACCTCAACCAACAAATTCACAATATTTCAAACCAAACCCACCACAGATCTACAACCAACAAAATTCCCAAAAAGAAACCCAACCCAAAAAGAAACCTTGAACCCACCCCCAAATAAAAATATAATAATAATAGAACCCCAGAAGTGGAAAAACTAAAATGAAGTTGTGGAGAGACCTGGAATGATGGATTGATCAAAAGGGCATTACACCAGAAGCAAATGAATGAAATCAGAGAGACATAGAGTTAAGGGTTTTGGCTTTGGTCGGTTCTGTAATAAACAGTGGTAAATGAAAACACATAGAATGCGCGTCTGCAACAAGTTGATAAAGATTTTCAAATTAAAGAGAGAAGAGAGCGTAGGTGAGAATGAACAGAGAGAGAGAAAGTTGTGGGAAAAATACAAAATGGAAGAAAGAAAAGGTTTAAGAAAAAGTAGGACCCACAAGTTCCTCGATTTCCTCACTTACCTTTTTCCTGTTGTGTTTATGTTTGAATTCTAAAACGGTGGTTGAAGCTTTCACTCTTTCATCTCTTTCAAACCTATTTTCTTACCCAATAATGAATGACTACATAATTCAATTTACCTTAATATACATAAAAATGTAATTTAATTTATAATATAAAAAATTTATTCAATAATTAATCAAGGATTTTATAGCAAATCAGTTTTCATGCTGTTTTTTTTAAACTAAAGAAGTTATTAGATTGAGATTTGAAAATATTATTTTGATATAAAAAAAAACTGATTGGCAAATTAAATTAAAAACGACTTACGATTTTTATATACTTTTAAATAATTTTATAATTTTTTTTTAATTTATGTTTTAGAAATAATATTTAACTTAGTCATTTTTATATTTATAGTGATTGTGATTAGTTATTTTTTTTCTAAATTAATTATTATTAAATAATTTTTTTAGTAACTATAAATTAACACTTTGTTTTATAAACTAGCTTATAAACTAGTGAAAGCTAGTGATTTATATTTGGAAACATGAATGAAAAACAAAACAAAAGTGTATTGTAAATTTGAAATTCGAAAGTATAATTTCTTTAATTTTATTAATAGATTAATTAAATGTGTTTTAAAATATCATAGTTTAAAAGAATGGGCTTAAGCATCCAAGAGGTGAAAGCGTGATTTGTAATAATTCGTAAGTTACATTTTACAAGTGTTATTTTTCCACTTTTAGGTTACATTTATATATTTGTGGTCTTTCTTAGGTCGCAGTTTTATTTTTAGTCTACACATTTTAAAAAACAACACTTAAAAAATATGGTATAAAATATTTAACGATTTTATAAATATTTTTTTTTTAGTTTTTAAACTACACTTGTAAAATCGTTGTATTTTTTATATTTAGTCAACAATTATATACATATGGTCTAGTTTAGTATTGCTTAAAGTAAAAAATATATAGTATTAAGGTTAATACTTCAGAGAAATCACATCTAACTAATATATTTTATTTTAATATTTACTTAAGTTAACACCAACTAAACTAACACTAAATTTAATATTCATTTAAGTTTCTAACTGAGACTAATAACAATACTTTTAGTCTCACAATCACCTTTGTTTTTTTTTGTCTTTAACACACCACTAAATAAACAAACGGATAAAATAAAATAGTTTAAGTTAAAGATGAATGAAATTTAAAGAGTAAGAAATGTGAATTAGGAAATTTTGGTGTGAGACCATTTATATAAAAAAGAGTGAGAGAAAATAATCTCATGCCTTCAATGGTGGAAATTAGGCTTATACGTATCACAACATTTTGTTATTTTTAAATTTGGATCATTAAAAATGTATTAGATCAATCAACTGTTTTTAAATTCATCTAAGCCATTATGATGAAAATTTGGCATTCCAACAAATTTGGTACCCAAAGTTCAACAATCATTTTTCCACGCGAACTATAACATAAAAGGAAAGAAACACAAAAACAAAATAAAAAACATGAAGGGGTCACATTGGATTTTTTTTTCTATTTTACATATTTATTTTATTGTTTCTTAAAGAGAAAATAGGAGTTTTATTTATTTATAAATCATTCCATTCATATACTACTACATTAAGTTGTTCACAACGTTTGTATTCCAATTGGTTTCTATAAAAATGGTAAGGATGACCACTCAACCTCATAAAACCGGCTCATAGGATTGAGGTTTGCACCCACTTATATACAATGAAAGGCTCTAATCTCTAGTCGATGTGGGATCTCCAACAGAGCCTTCGTTTGTGTATGTGATATTTTCAAATTTGTATATTTGATTTTCACGCACTAAAAGTAAAATAGGAAAGTGATAACACATATGGATGCCTCTGAAGAATACATATGAACAACTATAGACTTGTTGAATTATTGCATCTGGAAAGCTAGGTTCATGGGAACAATTTTTGAGTTTCATGCAGTTTGTTATTCAGAAAATACAATAGTTTAACTTAGTTGTCATCACTGCATTTGATGGACAATAGGGACAGTGAAGAGGCAGGAAATGCTTCATTTGGGGTCACAATGCTTCAGAACCTAACATCTCAACTTCGAGCAACTGGCATATGTGAATATAACTACAGTGTGGTGATAGTGTTTTTGGACTAATGGACGCCATTATGGAAAATATCAACCCTCCTTTGTCATAACGGTAAGAGGTGTAGAGGAGTGCAACACTGATATCAAACTATAATTAGGATATGATGAAGGAGATGATCGTTTGCTAGTTTTTTTTGTCATGAATGAGTTACCACTAAAATGTTGTGCTTGGTGTCATGTTTTGTTATGTGATCTCTTTTGATAGTCATATATAGGAATGTAATGTCTTTGACATTTGTGTATTTCATTGGTGTTTTGTATTACTGAGATAATCTCGTCTTAGTCTTTTTTTAAATATGGTTGAAACATCTCTCAAATTCTCCTATTAGTTCATTCATTATTTACTTATAAAAAAAATTGATGTCAATTTATACAAATATAAAATTAAAAAATTTATGATTAACTAAGTCAAGCTAACTTAAATGAAATTTAAAAAAATTAAAATTAATTAAACCTACTAATTTAAATAAATATTAAAATTACACTAACTTTGATAAATATAAATAATATTAATATCAGTTTAATCTATATTAACTTAAATAAATATAAATATAATTAAAATTAATTAAAATAACATAAAATTTAATAAATATTAAAAAAAATTAACATTGACTTAACTAACACTAAAGTAAATATAAATATTAAAAATAACTTCGAATAGGTTAATTTTAGTAAGACTTATAAAAAATCAACATCAATTTCATTCATACACATAGGTTACTAAGGCAATTTTTCACCGCTAATTACTAATATTTTGTAGTGCCCCGATAACATTCTCTATTTTTTGTGAGATTTATGTCCTATTTTGGAAAAAAAATACAGTTTGATAATGTTAAAAATATATATTCTTATAAATACGTTTATTTTACAACACAAATAAATGGCCGTCATAAAAAAATTCAATAAAATAAAGTATAATATTCTATCATCCGAACTACAAGAAAATTATTAAATAACAATTAAATTTAAAGATAAAAAATAATTAATTATTATATTAACTAAATTATATACTATTTTAGAGACTAAAAATATTAATTATGAAGGTTTTATCTATTAATATAAAATAATTTTTAAAGTGATTTATAAAAATTTATAAAATAAGTTTTAAAATGGTATCTAACCATTACTTACTAAAGTTTTATCTATTAATATTTTAAATTTTAAATTCGTCTCTAAAATATTAATAAAAATTAATTTATAATATAAAGTAGTTATTAACTAAAATTTTGGTAACTAATGATTAAATACTAATTTATAAATTTTTATTAATAATAAAAATTATTTTAGATATTAATAATTTTTTTAATTTAAAAAATAGTTTTTATTTTAGTTAAATAATAATTAATTCTTTTAGTTTTTAAAATTAGTTTGTATTTAATAGTGCAATTCATGTATCGAATAGGGTAGAGTGATTATTAAATAGATAGGTGTATGATGCAAAATACAAATTGAGAATGAAAACTATATATTTGAATAAATAATGGCACAAGAAAGACATGGTTGGTTGAGTGAAGTGATAATGATAGATAATTACTAATTTATTAATAACATTGACCTTTATTTTGTGGGTATATGAGATTTAATGAATAAAAAATATTCTCGTGTAAAGAACATCATTATTGCATGTATTTTGACTCGTTGGAAGAATTTTGATCCAAGAATTAGATTGAAACAAACTTGGTTTGTGATGAAGGTGGAAGAAGATAAATTATAAATATAAAAAATATTGTTTAAGGAGATTGAACATTGTGTAAAATAATTAATCAAACATAAAACTTTTAAGGAGATTGAACATTAATTGTGTGAAGTAAATAATCAAACTTTTATTTTCTGAAAAAAATTAAATCTTAAATTATTATTATTTTATTCAACTTCCAACTGAAAAATAATTAAGGAGTTGGAGGATCAATAAATTGGGTTGGTCCTATCCTTATGAATTGCAGAATGTGCATGATGGCATTAATATTCTGTGCCAGCTAACACACATTATCATGTGAAAGTGAAAATGTAAAATTTAATCTAAGGGATAAGTTATTTATTCGAATCGTTAATTTAAAAAAAAAAAAAGAATAATTATTTAAGTTCAATCTTAAAGTACGAATTAATCCACTCTAAATAATTTAGTGGATGATACAAATAAATAAAAGTATTTGGTTACTTAACTCATTTTCATCCACTGCATTAACTTATTTTAATAAATTCATTTTTCCTTTTTATCGGTTAAGGATAAAAAATAAATTAAAAAGGAATATTTGGAGTGTTTCTATCCATATACGAAAGAAAAATATTTTATTTCTAAAAAACTTGTTGATCTAAAATAGTCAAACCAATAAAAAAGAAGTCAAAATATGGATGCAACCTTTGGTATGGTATTCTTCTCAATAGACTTCTACAAATTATGACTTTGTTGAGCTATACAGGTTTTCTCCCGTGAGTATAGATTTTATATTGTTTGTGTAACATTAAAAAAAAATAACATCAAACTAGATATAAACTTTATTAATTTACTTAATATATGTATAAATACACTTATTTACAAAAAAGAAAATAAAAAAAATATTATTTCCATATTATTCTTCAAATCTCGCTCATGCATTTATATATCACTACAAGAAAATCATGAAATAGAAATAAATTTTAGAGATAAAAAATAATTAGATACTATACTGACTAAATTACAGACCATTTTAGGAACAAAATAAATTTTTGGTTTCTAAATTAGTTTCTATTATTTTTAAATGGTTTCTAAATTGGTATCTAATTAGCAATTAAAATTTTTATTGATCACTGCCATGGTTAAAAGGAAGGTTCGTTTGTGTGTGAAACTGTTTGATTTTTTTCGTGGGCGAATACTCATCCGTTTGACCTGAAATTTGTCGCGTTTTGTCCCAAATTCAGTGGAGATTCTTACATGAAATTTCAGGAAAAAACTATTTCGGGAGAATTTTTCGGAAATTTTGTGCAAACCAAGGCTATCCTCAACCAAAACTTGTGAAATTTCGCCCTACTTTCTGCAACTTCTATTCTGGGTCCGTATT
>Ga0123342_1003732_pt1 | contig 24111 bp, 14 predicted proteins | sample Turbeawhitnodule_FD_89960 | JGI IMG/M metagenome (GOLD analysis project Ga0123342, IMG submission 89960) | Root nodule microbial communities of legume samples collected from Mexico - Turtle bean Mexico white nodule | ecosystem: Host-associated > Plants > Roots > Nodule | place: Mexico: Nepantla... | reverse complement strand
TCAAGATCAACATTCTTGGTGGGTGTGCTGAGCCAAAGGAAGTGTGTTTCTTGAGGGGATCAAGGTCACTTCTTTGGTGGTGTTTGTGTGTAATCTGTAATTGATTGCTTAGTGGATTGCCCAATGGATTCTGGGGACTGGATGTAGTTCTTGGTTTAAGAGTGTACAAGTATAAACTGTTTGTGTATCTCTTTCTTCTCTTAAACTCATTTAAATTCAGTTGTTATTATTTTACTAGTATAAACAACCGATTGTTTCGCAGAAACAACCGATTGTTTTTCTGGTGCTTTGCTGTTTTGTGCTTTGTTTCTTGGCTAACTGAATTCCTAATATGGTTTCATGCAAAGAATTTCATTCTAGCTTAAAAAGTTTTCGAAAACCCCCTTTAAACAATTCACCCCCTCTCGTTTAAGGCCATACATTCTAACATTTATGAACCAGAATTGCATATAAAGTGAAGGTCTTTTTCTTTTTTAGAATCAAAATAAGGTGTAAGTTATCTTCTTCCATTTTTTTTATTTTCTCATAAATTAGGGTTTTTATTATGTAATTTGGGATTTAAATCTATTTACGTTTAGGGGTGGGCTTTTTTTATTCTATTTAAAAAATTTATGAGTTTCAAATGATTTAGAATTTTTCTATTTTTAGTTTTTTTGTTTCAATTTCAGCTTGCAGTTAATGTTTATTGTTTGTTTTATTTCTATACAGGTCTAGCAGAGTAATTTGTTGTGCCATCACTATTTGGGATACAAGAGATTTATAGTTTTTTCTTATTTTATTTTGTCATATAATTAATGTTGTTGAAAGGTGAGACTATAGGTATATAGGAAGGTTCATTGTCAACTTTCCAGTTTTGTTTGGATATGCGCATCAGGTTTAATGTTCATTTGTCCCATTTTTTCTTTTCCTTTTTGTTTTAATATAAAACTCGAGTTAATTCAATGAACAGGTTACGATATTTCCCTTTCCATCAGCTTTAGGTAAGTCATCTTCCTCCTCTTGATTTTTATTATGAAATTTGGAATTTAAATCCATTTAGGGTTTAGGAATGATTTTTTTTATATTTTGTTTAATAAATGCAGTAGCATTATGTGGGTTTATGGATTTTAAATGAAGTAGTGTTTTTTCTTAAATTTTGTCAGTATTTATTACAAATAAAATCTTCTGATGTGTGCAAGCCTGTAGTTTGCTAGCAATGGTTCCTAAATCCTAATATTATCATGAACTCTCTCTCTCGTCCAGATCTGCTTTTGCCTTTAATTTATTATCATGATCTTATCATATAATAGTGTAACCCCTTGATAATAAGGAGCATCCCATACTTTATTATCTCAGTTTAGTTCCAATACATTAATAGATTACTGTCTTATTTAAACCCTTTGTTGTTTGACTCATCGCATAATTGTGTTTGCACGCCATTTTCATGCTCACGTTTTTTCTTTGGTGTTGAAAACTTTTTTGGATTATAACATTGAATTCTTAATAGATGTTAGATTTGGTTTAGTAACAAAAGTAGCACTACTTATTACTTTATGCTTGAGTCCATGTAACTCAAGATTGATGCATTGCTCGGAGGTGGATTACGTGAAGGAAAATTAACTGAACTTATTGGATCATCCTCATCTGGAAAGACACACATAATAACCCACTCCATAAAAAATCATAGCTTGAGTAGGAGTGTTAACAGGGTGGGACAGGGATGGGCATTATTCCCCTGTGCATCTCTGATGGGAATTCCCATTTCTAATATCCATAATAGCTACATTTTATGGGTTTTAGGTACTGAAATATTATTTATAGGAATTCAAAAATACTTGCATTTCTAAGTTGTGACTTGTGAGCGTTTTCATTTGAGTTGCAATGTGATAGGTTTCTAATCATAGATGAATGATATATTAATTAGATGTTTGATTGCATTATGGTCGAAGTTTCTCAGCAGAGGTTTAGGTGGTGAAAGTGAATGTCTGTTTTCTCATAGGATATTTTAATTAGTAATGTGTAATCAATTATATGCATAATAATATTATATATAAAACTATTCAAAGAAATAATCTAATGTGTTTTTACGATGGCAATGGCATATGTTTTCACGTGTTGTGCGTTTACATTAGATATTATTTTTTAGTTTGTCATGATTCTCAAAACCTGAGCAAAGAAGCCAAAACACAAGGTTCCAATTACTTTTAAATTATTTACATAATATAATCATTTTATATGTGTATCTTTTATAAATTGGTATGTTATATTTGTATAAATCTCTTTATCATTAATTATAACATTTATGATATTACTTTTAAAAATATTATATTTGCATAAATCTCTTTATCATTAATTATAACATTTGTGATATTACTTAATACTCTCCTACTTAAAAACAACAAGAATAAGTATAGATGAAAAATTAAAACTACCTGGAGAATGGGTTGTTGGGGAGTTCAACTTCGTCGAAAAGAGAAGCAAAACGGTAAAATTCACTGTTTAATTATTACATCAACCTAGCTATTGTTTAATTCTTCATGTCATCTTGTTTTGGTCAAGTGTGGGCAAGGAACTACCGATAATGAACTAATCACAACTTATGTATCTTTCTTATTGGTTATCCACATAGAGGGAGTTGTTGCAGGATTGTGGCATATAGGGTATATCTGCTGATGGTGATGTGTATTCATTTGGTGGTAATCTGTTTGGGTAGCTAGGAATTGGTGTTGATAAATAGGTGTTGAAAGAAAAAAAATCAACATCACCCATCAAAACTCTTGTAAACATACCAAAACGACCTCTGCTCCACAAAACCAGTTTTCTACGCGCTTCCTCCTTCAGTGATGAATGTTCAAACTCATGAATATATTGTCAACATTGCTTGTTATTTGATGTGAACTGCTTGTTATTTCTTGTTGGCTTATTTATTTTAGTTTAGTTTATTATTTGACTTGGAAAATATAAGTTAAAATTCACTTCAATATAGATCCATTTTCAAGTGAGAAAGCATCCTAGCTTTTTGTTCGTAGGAGACATGTCTAAATATGAAGAACAAAAGCTACAAAGAATTGCAAAAAACAAAGAAAAACTAGAGGCTCTGGGATTATCACATTTATCTTATTGTTGCAAAGTCCCAACTCAAGATACCAAAAACAAGAAGGGAAAAGAAAGAGATGAAGAGCATGATGAAGAATATAGACCCAAAGAATTACAAGAGTTTCAATATTCAAGTGAAAATGAAAAATACAATAAAAAATGGTATGTAATGAGATTCTTAAAATGTATAAATGTTTGTGTTTAGTTTAATTAAACAAGTAACACCTATCTAAGTTAGGTTGATAATGTAACTCATTCTTAAACTTTTGTGATTATTTACTTTATATTTTGTAGATAACAAGACCATTAAGATTAAATTCTAAAAGGGTAAATGCATATGAGTTGGTTAATGTTGAGCAACATGAAACAAGTACAAGTATTTGTATAACATGTTTTTCTAGATTGAATAAATAATTAGTGAAATTGGTATTGATTTATTTTCTTAATTTAATTTAGGTCAACATGTTGTTAAGAAACGACGTGGGCATACCATTAATGCAAAACTTCCAAAGAAAAGATAAAAATTAATGGTAATGGGAAATACTTTTGACATCCAATTTCCCCCTCCTTATTTTAAACTTTGTGGGAAACATGCAAAATATTTCAAGGCTGAAGCAACTGTGTGTATACGTCAAAAGGCTCCTTTACAAGTTAAAACTTGGAAGAAGATATTTGAAGATGACTTTACTCTAATGTGGAAACTTATGAAGGTTAGTATTACTCTATTCATGTAAGTGTACTTAATTAATTTTTATTTATATATTTAATCTATTTTGATTATTTGGTACTCTTTTTAACTTCATGACTTTAGGATGCATGATGTTTGATGGAAAAGGACAGAGAACATGCAATGAAACAGTTACAAAAGCAATATAGAAATAGACATCACCATTTGTATCAAACATATATCCAAAACCAAGGTAGGCCATATGATGTAGTACCCGAAGATTGAAATTGGTTAATACATAACAAATTGAATGATTCCAAGTTTAAGGTAAGGTTACTTTCTTTGTATATCTATATCTTAAATTTGAATTTTATTTTTTATGTATTATAATATTAATTTATTTCTATATTTATAGGAGAGGAGCTTGAAAAATAAAGTTAGTCGAAGTAAACAAGGAATTAAATCAATTATTGGCACTAAATCAATTGTCCAAAAGGCATTTTAAATGGTAATGTTGTTTTATATGATTTCTTTATGTTTCACATATAAAAGTTTGTTTTTATTTTATTTTATTTAATGTATCATTATATTACCTTATTTATTTGTTTTCAATATAAAGAAGAGTTAAAAAGTGAGGAATGGTCGAATGCAATGGAAGGCTACACGTATGAGATCTGATGGCATTTGGTGTATTTCTAATGGTGAAGAAATTATGGTAAGTAAAAAGAGTAGTGTAATGATTTAATTCAATGCTAGTTGTCAATGTTAATTATTTTGTGTTAACATTGTGTAGGAAAATTTGCAAAATGTGAGTGAAGTGTATGGAGAAGAAATTTCAAAAGCACCTGTGCCATTGGTTAAACATTTTGCATATGTACTAGGAACAAAACCAAATCACTCACAAGGTATAGGAAGTGTATCGATGACAAAAAGAAATGCAGAGAGACAGTTTATTCAAAGTCAAATGGAGAATGAACAAAAAAGAGCAAAGATTTAGAGTTAGAAGTGCAAAATTTGACTAGCATAATCCAACAACAGGAAGAGGCTAACAATCAACTTCAAAGTGAATTGCAATCTCAACGTCAATTAATTGAAGATAAAAAACTTTCTATGAAAACTCAATATGACCAAATGAAGCAAAAAAATTAAAGGGAGATGAAACGTCAAATGGCTACTCTATTAGGAGCTTTATCATTTAACAATTCAAATGTTCCTTCAAATATAGTAAGTTCTCTTAAGTTGTTCCATTACTATGTCTATAATTACATTTTACATTTTAAAAATATTATTAATTTCTTTTTTATTGCTTCAGAAATATTCCGTGAGTAGAAAAAACTTCATTCACACAATTTATTATTTTGAACCTATTTTTTGGATTTTTCATTGAATGTACCATGACTTTGTTATCATTATCAACCTGGCCATTGCCTTTATGTTGTAGCTTTGGGCATGTCGCAAGTCAATAGACCTAAGTAGCATATACCTCATGTTGTAAGCATGATTAGTTAGTTCTTGGTTTTACAACTTGTCTTTAATATGTAAGCAGGATTACATTTGAGGTGCATTTAAAGATCATAATATCTCATCTCAGCGCCCATTAAATAAAACTATGTTTCATCCCTTTGAATGCTAAAGTTTAACTTGTTGCGCATTATATGATCCATATAAAAGCTAATTTATGATTGATTTATATTATCAAGGATTCATACTCATGCTTGTTATAATATTATAATAGCTACAATTAAGTGGAAAACTCTTGTAATTCAAAGTGAAAGATACAATTTGCTATGAAAACTCTCCACTAACAAGATATTAAAAGAGAGAGATCAAATGTCAAATGTTATACCAAATACAATAGGTTTGTTTCTTATTTAAATTTTTCATTAATATGTCCATAATTTTATCTTTACATTTTTAAAGTATAATTAATTTTTTTATTGATATTAGTGATTTATTTTATTTATTTTGCATGATCAAAATGTTTGAAGATACTACATATCATTTATTGTTATTTTTTTGAAATACATGTCGTTAAAATATTTTCAAGTAGAATGAGGTCTTATTGAGATTATTGTTTGATATTTTAGTTCTTGTATTTGAAATTATTGTTGGATATTTTAATTTTTGTTATTTTGAATGTATTGAATATTTTATATTTATATTTTATGTTAATTTATTTTAATTATTATTTTTTGAAATTTAAAATATAATTTGCGTATTAATTATCACATTATATTTATTTGTGACAATTACACACTATCATAATTTCTAACAATTATGATACAATATTAATAATTAATAACTAATTATGACGACATTAAAATTATACTAGTTATTATTGTAAATTAATAATAATCACAACTAGTGACAATTAATGTACTTATATATTTGTGATATTATATTATTGTCATTATTACGTAGAATATACTAACGACAATTAATGTATCACTATTATCTTATATATTTATGATATCGGATTATTGTCACTATTACATAGAATTAATAGTGACAATTATTTTTGTTACAATAACATTTAGTTTTAGTGACATTTAAAATTATTGTCTAATAGTGACAAGAGTACTAGTGACAATTTAATTATTATCACAAGATATTAATAGTATTTAGAATGAATATGAATATCACTAAAACTAATTCTCCCCAACCTGCTGTGGAATCCAATAACAAACTCATTCATGAATATAGAAAACTCTTATATTAGGGATTAACCCAAAGGCATCTAAACTATTACAACTCTTATACCAAGGATGGAATGCGAACGATGATCCATTTTTGTTCGCCTAGGCTTACAGAAAGTCCAATCCAGATAAGAATTTCTGATTAACTATGTTTGTCTATGTCACATAATTCGCAAAATCTAAAAAACAAATTGAATGCTTGCACAATAATTTCGTTTAAATATTTTATATTTTTGTTGCAATAAATTAAATAATACAAGAACTAATATCTATTTTAAATAAATATATTAAAATTAAATATTTCATGAACAAGAAAACATAAAAAAATTATTATATAAACTATTAAAAACTATAATAATTAATTATATTATCAACTTGTCTTTATTTCAAAAACATCATTTCTAATATAGTTGTGGGTTATGTGGATACTTGCCCCCACCCCTATCTACAGGGACGGCTTACACTGAAACTGTTACGAGCAAGCGAAACAATTCATATAACCACACAGTCTCTATTAACATGATGAAATTAGATTACTCTCACCGTGATTTATTTGAAAATGTAGGGAATTTTTTCACTAATCCTTTAATTCTGAAAAAAAAATTTAAATAAATATTATTAAAAAGCTTATATATATATATATATATATATATATATATATATATATTTCGTAATCTTGTTTGTGGTAATGTGAGTATTGTTAACTTTGACGATCAAACACGAATATTTTTTGTAATAATGTATGAATAAAAGTAACAACTACATATAATTCTTGTCTAAACTGCATGACGTTATTCTAGAAAACTAAGCTCTTAAAAAGATGCAATATTAAAAATATGTTTGGATTATGTGGTAAAAAATAAAGATAGGAAGTTTAATATTAAAGTAGACAAAAGATGTGATAAAGCAAAGGATCTTGCGAAAGATAATCAATCTAATAAATAGTGGGGAAAAGGGTGGGAAAGATATTACAAGTGTTACGAATTCACTTCGTATAACACAATTGGTTATTATCACAATGTAACAAAACACTTGTTAACAATGTCTCACTTTTAGGAATTGAGCAAAAACATAAAGTTTTGCAGATGAGCTTATGAAGTGAGAGAGTGAGGAAGAACTTTATATGGGTTGAGTATGTGATTGGGGTCCATCAAATTCTTGATCGAAGCCATCACTTGCACCTGTTCAATTTGATACTACTTCAGACATCCATTCATTTCACAAGTTTACGTTTTCAAATACAAAACTGCAACTTGAGTCAGTAATAAGTTAATAACATAATATACATACAGTTTCAAGTGACTTGCTGTAGTAAATTTCGTTGGCTTTCATTAGTCCAATTCCATGCTCAGCGCTAATACTCCCTCGGTGCTTAGATGTCCACTCGTATACAAAAGGTTCAATTTGCGACAAAATCTGCAAATTTTATCACTGATAATGTCGTGAAAAGAAAATTTTCATAACCAAGCAGTTGTGTGCTATGTTAGAGCTACCTTGTCATCATAATGAGGAGTAGAAACGTTCAAATGCAAATTTCCATCTCCGAGGTGACCATATCCAATTACATTAGCAGTATTACCTACAATTCAATAACAGATGAACAAATAAAATACAATATCATTCCTCTATGCACGATTGTGACCCCACATAACTCATCTTCCATAAAAGCTATAGACTTTCTAGGACACAAACGAAGGAATCAAACATATACTTACTACATTATGTCTGCTAATTTCCTCCTGAACTATACCACAAACTTAGAAAACAAAAATATAACTACATGGCAAAGTTATAGTCTGTTCCTTACCTAGTCTAGAGCGCATTTCTTCAACAAGATTGTACATGTGTTCAAGAGGTACTGATAAATCATACTTGTAAACAGCTCCTGCTTTCATCAATGCCTCTGGTATACCCTGAAATCATTAGATAAAATCTAATACAACCAAACTCATCAATAGTATTTTCATAAAACAATTAAAAATTCGTATTAAATTTAATTTAATTACTGATGACAAATTATTGCTGAGAAAAAAACAAAAGGATAACACTTTTGGGGGTTGAGGGAATCATCCTCTTCAAATTCCTGAAGAAAAATAAGAAAATGAAATCTAGTATCTACAGCGTGGCAGTTATGTTTCTTCCACTCAATATGTTAAAACAGTTAGCTATTTTGTACATCTCAACAAGAGTATACACTGAAAAAGCATCCACAAGTATCAAATGACAACAGCTGAAATCAGAACAAATATGATCAACTTGGCCCATAAAATGAAAAATAAGAATATTAGCACGATCAATTTAGCAGGAAATTCATTCCAAGAGTAAAAGTACGAAATGATATAGAAATTTGAAGTGAAATGAAACCTTCTCTAGGATTAAACCGCCCGTAGAGCATTAATAACCAAGCAAGTGGATAGTAAAAGTGGGTAGATAACAATAACTTCATACGACATTGGTATAAAGATTCCAAATACGAGGGGTATAGCTGATCTAACTTGGTCAAGCTTTTTCACTTTCAAAAATGAAGTATGAATTCAAAAAAGGTAAAAATACTGACTGTAAAAATTCGAAAACCAGCCAAGAAAACTGAAAAGTAGAACATGGCAGGGATATATGCTTAATTTTGTAAAGGGATAAAGCATTTTTTGAAAAAAATAATAATAATGGAGTGAAAAATGTCAACCTCGCGTAGAAGCCAAAATGATGATGCTTGATTTATGTCTTGTGCAAGAACACCATCAGATATCAATTCATTCTCCATGGAGCCAAGTAGAAATGCTTCAAGCTTTTGTCTGGAGGTGTCCAAATAAAGTCACATCATATGTGAAGGTATTTTAAGTGCATGCTTATATTGATAATTTAAATAAAAAAAATAATTACAAAAAAAACAGGAAAATAACTTAAGGAACGTTTCCAGGCAAATTTTAAGGTTCATACTTCATAGCATAGAAAATTTCATTTGGATCAATTCAGGATTCTGTAAGTGAAATTACGGAGGATAAGACATTTCTAATAACTGTCCCCTAATCACTTAATTATTAGACTCTACAATTCATTCTTCCACCCAACCTCCTAAAAAAGTTGAAGTAGCTTTTAATGCCAGTAAAAGCCGGGACGAGAAGGAACAAAATTTAGAATTAAACAAATCCTCCAGCAATGTAACAAATTACACTAATCTTTGTTGAAGGTTGCTAAATTACAATTTAAATGGAAGTACATGATTGATCAAAAGTCAGAACAGCAGAAATCAATGTAATTTACTCTGCGAAATGACTGACTGCCTCATGTTAAAATGCAAGGATTTTTATTCACGCACACACAAAAAAATGAATAGACTTTACTTGTCAGAAGATTCATCACTGCCCGTTGTCTCAATCAGAACATAAAAGTTATGCAATGACGTAGGTATTGGATTTCGTGCACCTTCCAGGTGATTTAAAACCTGTCAGAAACCCAATCAAATCAGGATGACTAGGACCAACCAAGGGGAAAAGAAAAAAAGTTCTGATTATTTTCTCAGCAGTAAGACCAAGGATTTTTTAGCAGTAATTTGTATAAATCCAAAACAAATAAATAAATCTAAACTGGTAGAGTTGTTATGATTGGAGAAAATTGTAAATATCACAATGATCAGATACTATGAAGCCATTCACGTAAAGTTCATGATGAATTCCATGACAACACATAGACAAGTTTGGAGGTCATTGTTGGAAACCATAGATCAAAGTCAAGGCTCAAGTCCCAAAGCATTTTATTCCTATATCATAGTATTGGCCAGAACTTCCCAAAATGTTTTTCATTGTTTTGTTTATCGAAGTCTATGTTTACCTTGTTGACTACAATGTTAAGACTAAAGAGAAGCTGTTTTGATGATGATGTTTGAAGATGTTGATGTTGAAGATGTATTGAGTGTTTTAGTTTTCATTACATGTGTTTAAGAGTCTCTCACACAAGGTTTTCAGTTTAGCACACAATTTATATTAAAATTAATCAAAAGAAAATTTGTTTTGAAAAGTTAAAAAATGTGAAAAAGGAGGTTTTATGACTATGTTAATCCATTAAGGTCTTAAGTGATCGATTAAACTGTTCTTGAGATGTTTCAGAATAGGATAATTAATTATCTTGAGTTGGTAATCAATGAAAACGTATAATGCTGCACTCTTGTTTGAATCAGTTAACAAAACAAATAGAACTCAGACTCACTCTTACATACCTTTTTTTTTATAAAAACTTTCATGTTAGACATCATTATGCAACTTGACATCTCAGATTAACTGACACCTCAAGTAATAACAATCATTTGTCATCACATGAAAAAAGTATTATTAAAAAAATAAATTGTTCTACTTTAAAATAAACACTCTTACATACCTTTTATGAACTCTTTTAATTAGCGTTTTCTGAACTCTATAAATAGAACTTGGACTCACTCTTACATACCTCTAATACTACTTTAAAAAGCGAACCCATTAAGCTCATTTGAGCTGTTTTCAATTGTCAAAGAGTGCTTTCAAGATTACAAATTCAAAAGGTTGTGTTGTGCTGCTGAAATTGTCTTGTCAATTGCTTCTGCTGTGAAATTTCTGATACATTCTTTTTCTGAGTTGCTGAAGTGTTTCCAGTGTATATCATCTTGTGTCATCTAGAGATGATTTTGATTGGGTTGGTATCCTCTTGGATTGTCCCAAGGGTAGAACACACATTCTTGAGTGTGTTCAAGTGTTGATCCTGCACTGCTTGTGGTCTTGTGTTTGTTTTTCTTTTGGTGAGTGCTTGTACAAGCATTTAAAAGATAGTGGATTTCAGTTATCTTAAGGTTGAATAACTAAGACTAGATGTAGGAGTATTTGTGATTTGAGCCGGTATCAATTTTTTGTGCTATCTTTTTCTTCTTCTATCTTCTTTATCTTGTTGTTTACCAATTTTCTTATCAATCTTAATTCCCTAATCAATTGCATTCAGTTTTTCAAACGGAAACAGTTTTCAAAAAACTTGAAGAAAGGGAAAATCTTTTCAAAAAGTTTTTAAAATCAATTCACTCCCCAGGTAGTCTCATATTCTTTTCTAACACATGACATTCTGCAAGTGGCAAAAAGGGAACACATGCATGACTTCCTACATAATGAGTTTGCGAACTTTAAGTATTTGAGATGTTAAATCCAACAAAAAAAAGCAGGAAAAAAAATCTAAAACTCCAATCAAAATGCAATTTCATCAATAAGACCCACTACCATTTTTATCTAAAGTCTTTATCTTCCATATATACCTACTAAGTATTAAAATCACTACAAGATATGCAACTTTGAATTTGTAGATTGTGTACATTATGTGATAGTTATTACTCTGTTTCTTACTCCCCTGCCAAACATCTCATTCTCACCTCACCATCAATGCTACCTTTTTTTCTATATAACACGTTCAGAATACACAAAAGACAATTACATGCTTATGCATAGTAGCCGCATCAATTTCTAAGACACGGATTGCTAAAGTATCATTTGCACTCTTGTACAGGGCTAGCTGATAATATCAAGCACAAAGTTAACATTAAACAAAAGCTATATCAAGTTTAAGCATATGAGCATGCATCAAAAAAACTTAAATGCATTTATAAGTAGCAACTGCAACACAGATTAATTTCATTATGGTATCACTTGATATTACCAAATTCATAGACTGAACATCCAGAAATTCAAATGCAGATAAAATCTCCCCAAGTTTCCTTTTTGCTTCCTGTAGCAGTTTCTGAAGTACAAAAACAAAAGCAATTTGATAAGATGGATGCCTGTTTCTTTCTGAAAACAAAAGGGAAAAAAATATTGGCGCAATACTAAGCTTATATGTATGATACATAAGCTTATACAAGAATTTCACCTAATTGGTAACATAAGGTTCCTATATAGTTTATTATCTTGTCATTAGAGACCTAGTTTCACCATACTTATTCAAAAGTATTTGTGGTAAGGCAAGGATAAAAGATTTAAAAATTAATTTGGAAGACAAGGGCATGTTTAGTCTAATAAAAGGTTTTCTGTTTTTATTTCATGCTTTTGAAACAAACAAAAAAATGTTATTTTCACCTATTCCCACACAAATCTTAGAAGACAATAAAAAATAGAAAAAAAGGCATTTATACAATTATATGCAAAAATCATGAAATTGAAAATGAAAACATTTTCTCAAACCAAATAGGCACTAAGGGCTCTTCATTAGTGAAAAAGGAGAAGAAAAAAGAAAACATATAATCCTTCCCAATCAGTCAGTACAGTATTGTCCAAATCATATAAACGACAATCAATTAAGATAATCTGCAGAAGTCACTAAAGCAATCAATGCAGCAACAATGAAACTAAAATATATTTGAAAATAGGAGTATTGATCATGCCTGGCAGCTGTTATAATCTTTGCAAGCAAGAAAAGCCACATTTACTGAAGATAACTTCGGTGGGGTAAGTATTGAAACTTTAGTAACAATTCCCAAGGAACCTTCACTTCCTACATCATCCGTAAGTTATTTTACAATCAGATATTTTACTTGCTTCCAAATTTGACGTGTTGTTCACTACATACCTATAAATAGATGTTTCAAATCATAGCCAGTGTTATCTTTGCGCAATGTCTTAAGCATGTCAAGCACAGTACCATTTGCTAGAACAGCTTCAACACCTGTAGGGTAAATCAAAGGCTTGCTTCAGAATGAATAGAGTGCTACTAGCGAAAGAAAAATGGATTGAGATGTCCCCAACTTCACAATATATTGAGAAATTCGGGTGCTTTGATACTTCATCGTGAAAATTGTTACACCTTTCAACTGTATTCCATTCTATAGATGACTAATCAATACAATCATCTAGCATTGATGCACTTACTGACTTTAGAAGTATTCAGATGATATAGAAAAGGCAACACGTTTGTTATTTTCTTACCAAGTACATTTCCATGAAGGGATCCATAACGGACAAGACGCAAACCACCAGCATTAGTTGAAACATTTCCACCGATCTGGCAACTCCCTTTTGCACCTAAGTCTAGTGGCATAATAAATCTGAATGAAAAGTGTAGAAATTTAAATACAGAGAGCCTACATTAAAGTTGAGTTTTAGAACTTATATGAGTACGGAAAGGGAAATTGATAATCTAAAATGTTCAAGACATTAGTCATAACATTGGACTTGCACTACGTAGAACTTCAAGAAAAGAACAAACCAAAGAGCAAGCCTTTTTCTAATATCACTATAATTCTGTTAAGTATACCCAAACAGTTCTGTTGCAGAATTACTAATACAAAACATGGAAGAAAAGTAGTACCATCGTTATTTTTCTTCCAGAAATAGAAGTATAAGATTACCCAAATTTAAAACAAAAAACCTTAAATTACAGTTAGATGAAATTGATCCAAATAACAATGACTTCATAAAAATTAAAAGGATTACCCTTCATTGTCCAGGAATGACATTATATTTTCCAATATGCACCCAGCTTCACATACCAATATTCCACTAACCTAAAGAAGACAATGGCAGAAACTTCAGAATTAAGTATACAAACCTGACTCTTTAATGTTTGACATTGACTTTAATTCCAATGAGATAATTAATAAATTTTTGATACAAATGGGTGTTGCAAGGTAACTAGCACAATTATATGTTGTTTCCTCTTAAGAGGAGAAACTGCTGCAGATGGGCGTTTGTTAATATGACTCACATGGTTTTGCTTTTATACAGAAACATTGTTTTTAGTTTTTTAATGATTATAAGCCAATTCAATCCAATATCCAAACACATGAATATTTTTTACAAAACAAAAGGTTGTAGGAAAGGGAGAGGCACTGAATTGTTGATAAGTTGATTTAAGAAAGATAGAGGGATTATAGTATTTTAATGATGCAGATGTTATACAGTGCTCAACAAAAATTATACTAAGTTCTCAAAACAAGTAACGCAAGGAAAGAGGTAATTCATAAGTCATAGAAAATATGCCCTTCAAGAAGTAGATGGTCTACCTTGTCGAAAGATATGATCTTATTCATAGAACTAAGACTAATAATGACCTGCAACAGCAGATTATAAGAAAGCTGTCAATAATCACATAGTAACGAGTTTGTTTTCTAGTACATTCAAGATTGAACCCTTGTCAAGAGAATAAATTAAAGACTATACCTCATCAAAGACAGGAACACTTCCTCCGACAAGACCAGTGTTTCCACCTTGGGGAACAACAGCCAAGCATCTGGAATTACAATATTTAAGAATTTGAGCAACCTGCAAAAACGAAACACTCGAAAAATAAAGTCAATTAAACAAACCAAACGCCAAATGCTTCACTGGACCAAGTTCCTAAAGGGTAATTGTTCATTCTATTCAATAGAGACAAAATAAACAAATAGAAGAATAGAAGAACCTGGTCAGTGGTCCTAGGCTGTAGGAGGAGCTTGCTGGAGCCTTTGTATTTATGCATCCAATCAGTGTTTGAAGTGACAAGCTTGTCCTCATCCTGAACAACATTTTTGTTACCCAATATACCCTCGAAGTATCTAACATCATCATCGTTTAACTTTGAGAATCTGGGGTTCCTTTGAACCAACCCCGCCAATGAACCATAGCGTTTGCGCTGAATTCCAACACCCCATTGTTTGATTTCAATGAAATTCCTTAGAGGTTTGAAAAAGGAAAAAACTTGTTGATCCTCTCGAACGATATTGCACTGTAAAAGCCTGCGTTTTTCATCAAAACCCGTAGTAAAGCAAGAAGAGAACGTTGCAGTTGCAGAAGGGAGAAGAGGTGGGTTCCTTGAGCGGTGAGGGAAGGAGCTTAAGAGGAACCGAAGTGTGACTCTGCTATTGTGCCTGGCCATTGTTAGGGGGTAAGTGGCTTGCGATGAACAACTGCACTTGAAAGGCACAAAACCAAGTTAGTTACGTTTCATGCTATGAAGCTGGAATAAAAAGAGATGATGATGATGGGAAGTGAAGGTTGTGATAATGTTAATATATGTTCAGATGTTAAAATATTAATATTAATGATGATAATAATAATAATAATAATAATTAAATATATAGCATTAAATAAAATATTAAAACTTCAAATATATCATCACAATTCACAACCACTGTTACTCCACATAACAATGAACAGACCAAAAAAAAGGTAAAAATATGATATTACCAATTTTATTTAATCGCCTTTTTTTATTAAGAAATCTAATGAAGATTCCTTTTATATATAGTTATAAATTATTATTATTATTAAATTGGCTTTTGAAGCAAGTTGGAGTAGAAGAGAAGAGAACGTGAGAAACTCTAGGTTATAGGTGTTGCGGGCTTAGACATTTTTATACTTCTATTTATCTATTATTTACATCAATTAATTAGTTATTTATATTTGTCTATTATTTTATTCTATTTGTGCTTAAAGGTAATCTGAGTTGGTAATCATACAAAAGTCACTCCTTAGTTTTAAGTTAAATTTTAATATTTACGAGTGATATTTGTATTATATTATATATATATATATATTAATATTACTATTCACATATTTATATTAAAAGTATAAATTTATAATTTATTTTAATAAATACAAATATATTATATCTATATATAAAAATTATTTTTTTAGAATTTATTTTAAAAATGATATTATAGGTTTATTTTAAAAACTACTTTTTGAATATATAGGTATCCGCTTAACAAAATCATATAAATAAATATATATAATATTTAACTTTTTTTTTCTCCTGTCTTTTTGTTACTTTTCTTTTATAGGAATGATAATGTGTATTGAGTAACCTGCAAGTTTTTTATAAATTTAATAAAAATAAAACAATTCAATCTAAATATTTATTATTTTTTTTACTGAAAAATTGAGGCATGTTAGTTCACACCGTGATCAAACCTACATTTCTCCCCTTCTAGAGAGTCAATAACACCCCTCACAATACCAATTTTTCAAAATGTTACCTGACAGTTACAACATGCCCTTAACGCCTCACCAACAAGTGGCCATGTTTTCTGTGTGAATAAGAGAATAAAGAGTGTCAAGAAAACATTTTCCTAATATATATTAGGGTCATTATATGTGTATTATTAGTATGATGATTTTTTTTAAAATAACATTTGAAATTATAGAGTATTATATGTTATTAGTGTTTTCAGCTAAAGCATAAAGAAAGTTACAATGATTAGGGTTTAGAGTATGGGAGTGCAGGGTCTTCGTTTTCTCCACATCTGGAGAGCTTGAGGGTAATAAAAATGATGGTGACGACTGTATTGAGTGTGTTTCAGAGGATTCTGTTCAAGTGATTGATAATTGTGCCAGAGAGTAACTCTGGTCCCATATCAACTTATCAGTTGCCTACTAAAATTGCGAAAAGAGTTGACGTGGCTTTGGTCTTTGCATTGTCTGTGAAAAGGGGAAATCTTGGGATGATATCGGTTTGGGATAGTAGGCATTCCTATAATCAAGCTGAAGAAAACCTTAAATCAACTCTCATTAAAAAACACACACTAAAATAATGAGACAAGGAACTCTGAACATCCAAAGGGGAAGAAAGTAAAATAGAGGAAGGCAAAAGAATGTGAAGGAAGAAGAGAAAGAGAAAATCAAAGCATAAGAAAAATATTGTGTAAAAGCGAAAAAGTTAGGTGGATTATGCGGAAATTAAAAGAATCTGGTATTATGGTAACTTTGTGCTTGAAGCCTTAACAAACAACAACAGATTCACCACTGTGTTACGTCACACTACGGTTATATTTCTTTTTTCATTTATTATTATTTTACTTTATAAATTAAACCTTATTGCACCCTGAGTTAATTATAAAACATTGTTCGCTATAGTTCATTTTAATTAAATGGTTTTTTGAACATTTTTTTTTTTTTTAAACCATTCGTTTTATAAGAGTGTTTTCTCAAGATCCAAGCTTCAACATAAGATCTGACCCTACTGGATGGTTTTTCCTTGTATTGGACCTCCAACCCTAGATTCCAGAGTGTTCGGCGCTTGGACGACCTATCTTCAAAGGACCAAGGGATTTGCGAATTTTTGACAAGTTTAAGAGTCGTCTTTGATACCTCCACTTTGTTGATAAAAGAATACCTTCCTGGTGCCCTGAAAGCTTACACCGATACTCCTCCTTTCCTACCCTTAACTTTATATCATTGTCACTAATCATTTATTCGTTTTTTTGCAGAAAAAATGCTTTCCAACAATAGCAAGGCCGAGCTAGCCGAGCTCATTAGGAAGATGAGGGTGGATGCTAGCCTGCCCAAGGAATCTTTCGCACAAAAAAGGAAAACTCCTACTATAATCACCCAGTCTCCGACTGACCCGGACGAGCAGACCACTTCAAGGCTCGTTTTCAAAAGGAAAAGACCAGGGACCACTCCCCCTACCAAGCATTCACACTCAGACGACTCAGAATCACACCAAGAAGTCATCACCATTTAAGAGTGCGAAGCCAAGAGATCGAGGGGAAAAAGTTTGTAAGACCTTGATTTCGATGTCCCAGCCCATGGCAAAGCCTTCTTCTTGCCTAACGAGGACAAAGCTAGACTCATGGTTCATGACGAAGACCACCTTCGCCATGATACCTTGAAGCTATTTGGGCAGGCTTTCGCCATGGCTTGCCTGGTCGAGGCTAAGGCAAAAGATCAAAAAGCAGCTGAGGACCAAAGGATTAAGGAGAACATAGAGCTCCACAAGGAGGTAGAATGCCTCCAGGATGAGATCAAACGCTTGAGTGGTCTGCACCACGAAGCTTAGCGACTCAAAGCAGAGAAGACCCAAGAGGCATCAAGCTTATCTGAAGAGAGAAACAAGCTTTTAACCGAAGTTGACGAGCTGAAGAAGGAGCTGACCTGCAAAGGGGAAAACCTCATCAAGGCGACCGATTCCTTTAAACAAGATGTTGCTCAATCCTACCTCGTAGGACTTGAAACTGCCTTGGAGCACGTTGCGGTCATTCATCCTGCCATGGATCTTTCAGAACTTGACGGGGGTAAAACCGTGGTTGATGGCCAACTAAGGGGTGATTAATTCAAACTCTTTATGGGTTGTAACATTTATTTGCTTGTCAACCTTATTTGACACTTTGAACCTTTTGCTTATATCTATTTAGCACTTTTAAATTCTTGGATGCATATTGTTTTTGGATTTAAAAGGATTTATTTACATCACTTACAAATGTTGTACCAACACTTGGCCAATTGAACAAACTCACCCTTTCCAACCCTAAACATAGCATAATTAACATACCAAGATCTAGCTAACTTACGTGAAACTAAGTGTAGAAGGTAATAAAATGTTTCTCTTAACAGAAAGTCTAACCTTTGATGAACAACATCCTCGTGGTTAGGACAACCTTTCATTTTAACTTGATTTCTCAAACAACCATGGCCTCCATGTTTGGCTGTCAGTATGAATACTACGTCTATTCCATGATGTCTTACTTTGCAGGGCACCTACTCAGATAGTTGCACCTACTCCGAGCTCAGTCGTCTTATCATGCGCTATCTCCAATGACTCACTTATTTAACTAATACTTATCGCAGGGCGCCTATACTCGGATAGTCGTGTTTACACGAGTTAGGTCGTCTTACCATGCACCAAACCAAATAATTCATCAAATCAATTCATCTCACATGTATCTATACTCGGGTAATCGTACTAGCTCCGAGCTAAGTCGTCTTACCATGCTCCAAACCAAATAATTCATCAAGTCAATTCATCTCACAGGGTGCATATACTCGGGTAATCGTACTTACTCCAAGCTAGGTTGTCTTACCATCCTCCAAACCAAATAATTCATCAAGTCAATTCATCTCACAGGACGCCTATACTCGGGTAATCATACTTACTCCGAGCTAGGTTGTCTTACCATGTACGCCACTCAATTCGAGCTAACTTATTTCATGCATCCTATTCTAAGAACAAATTTATTACTAGGTGACCTCGTTAAAAAAAAAACCCCTTTTGATGGAAAAAGAGCATCACCTCAAATAGCATAATGTTCAAAGGAAAGGAAAAAAAATATAATGTTGTGTTTGCTTCTGGGGGTGGCACTATAGCTGCAGATGGATGAGAGGGTGTCACCCCTGTTTGCTTATGTGGAAGGTTGAGGTTGAGGGTGCAGGTGAAGCGAAAGATGTGAGTGTTTAGGTTGCTCTCATAAGTAAAGAGAAAGGAGAGGAGGTTAAGAAGAAAGCCACGTAGGATTTGAGGAAAGACAATGCTACCCTTGCTTTTGCTCAAGATTTTACACTTTATCTTACAATCCTGTCATTACACGACCCTTGCATGGCATGCACAACAGCAGTGCAACACTGTTATGCACAACAATGCCAGGTGCGCATGAGAAGAGATTCCTGACTTTGGTTCAGGAATTTGTTTGACCAGAGTTGAATGTGATTCAATGCCATAATTGAGTTGGTGAGAGAGTAGATACATCATAATTCTCATTCACGTATATAAGATGCTTTTGCGAAGCTAAGAAACCACACAACAAATTCAAATCATCATACAAACTTTTGCATTGGTTTAGGGGGCTTGGAGAGGCTCGTGAGTAAGCATAATGTTAGGAGAGTGAGTTTGGTTGTTCATCTCTGACCTCAAGTTAGGTTTCTATGACTTTAGTTTCGTGCCTAACCGATTATCATTGAAAAATAATGCACAACTGTATTGGACCAGACATCGACATCGGACATCAGTATTGGCATCGGCATCTATGTGGAGAAGGTCGGCTCGGTGGTTTGGTCGAGATAATGGGCCACGTGGGGCCCCTAAGATGCGTGTGTTGAAACCCATATATATGAAAGGCCTAGTCAACAAGAAAGTGCATGTGGTGTCTATAGTACATTTGGGTCTAGCACAAACAAATATCCCCTGAAGACGCCAAGGCCCAAGAGCGTTAGGGTTTCAGGGGAAGGCTGCATGCATGATACGTAAAGGACTAGAGCGCCTACACCCATAATGCTGGTACATGAGTTGGTACCCATGCGACCATGCTATTAAGATTGTGCACTCCAAGGAGGAAGATTCTTTGCGGTTGTTACACTAAAATTATGTAACAACGTAACATAATGCTTTCCCATCAAGCCCACTTTCACTCGAGATAGGGTTCTCGTGAGAGAAGGGTTGTTACAATGAGGTAACCTAAAAGTAGTCTATAAAAGGGAGTTGAGATCCCCAGTAAATGTACACCGTTTCTAAGACTAAAATTGCTTACTTACTTATTGTTTCTATAAGTCCTGAATTGACTTGATCGTCGGAGTGCAATCAACAGATAGGGTCCTGTTTCAACAGAGTCGTTTTCCAAAATTCAAAAGGAAGTACAAAATCCACCGGAAATAGGAGGAGTCACCGCTTGCCTTTGAAGTCAATCGGCGACCCAATCAACTGACAAGAACAAGAACATAATCAATTATGTAGTTAAAAATAGTGGATAACCGATTATGCTCGTGACATAATCGATTATCTGTAATTTTTGTCTGAGAATAATCGATTACGAGGGTTGTGTGAATATCAACTTAATCGATTATCCTAGAGCATAATTGATTATGTTGGATTTATAACTGCAAGCAAAGTCGATTATGCCTCTTAAGTCTTTGGATTATCGATTATGTGGTATTTTTAAGGCAATTGATGATAATCGGTTATGTTCATCGTTTTTTCAGATTTTTTATTTTCTGAATTTTGTTTTTATTTTTTATTGGAATTTGTTTTATGAACAATTTGATCTTCCTCACAGTTGCATTGTGTTGTGGTGCTCTTCTTCCTCCAATTTAATTGTGATTTTGTTCTACTCTCTTAAGGTATGTATTTTTTTTAAAATATATGTTTTATTTATGTTTGAAGTTTAATTTTAGACTCTATTTGGATGTTTATTGTTTTTGGATTTTAATTTGTTTAAATTATTTTAAAGTAGTTATTCCTTTTAATTAGTTTGTAATTTTAGATATCAATGTTGAGGGGAAATTCAATAATTATATTAGTAAATTAGTTATTGTGTTAAGTTGTTTATGTAGTTGTATATTTGAAGGAAAAAATTGGTGAAATATAACTATTTATTTTCTGTGACATGAATTGAAATTATAGATATAGATGTGAATATGTTTTTAAAAATATTATTATTAAAAAGATTATAAAAAATCTTGTAGTAATTAAAAAAAAAAAAGTTAAGAGAAGAAATTAAATTTTTTAATAATATCTGTAGATAGTTATTATTTTTTTGAACATTTAATTCTTTTTAAAATTAATATTTTTACAGAATGGAAATATAATTTTTTAATGTTATATTTTATTTTTTACATTTTAAATAGACATAGCATAATGTTATGAAATAAATATAGTTTATTTTTCACATTTTACATAAATTATTCTAAATAATGTTGGAGTAATTAAGAAAACCAAAAAAGTTAAGAGAATCAATTAGAAGTTTTAATAATATGTGTAAATAGTTCTTATTTTTATAACATTTAATTCTTTATAATTTTTTTTTATTTAAAATTAATATTTTTACAGAATGAAAATAGAAAATTTCAATCTTATATTTTATTTTTCACAATTTACATAGACATGCCATAATAATGTTATGAAATAGATATAGTTTATTTCTCACATTTTAGATAAACTATTAATTTATAATTAAAAAGATTCTAAATAATGTTGGAGTAATTAAGAAAACCAAAAAAAGTTAAGAGAAGCAATTAGAAGTTTTAATAATATGTGTGCATAATTTAGGGTTTAATAATACGTCTACATATTTCTTATTTTTTTGAACATTTAATTTTTTATAAAATAGATTTTTTTTTAAATTAATATTTTTACAGAATAGATCTAGTTTTAACATTTTACATGGACATTGCATAATGTTATGAAATAGATATAGTTTATTTCTCACATTTTACATAAAATATTAATCTTATAATTAAAAAGATTATAAATAATATTGAACTAATTAAAAAAACCAAAAAAAGTTAAAAGAAGATATTAGAAGTTTTAATACCTCAATAAGTCATTTAATTACATGAATATTTGTACATTGTTTTATGAATTATTGTTATTTAATTTTATGTAATTGTTATTTGTTTGTTTATATTTATTTGTTCTTTGATTAAATTATAATATTGAAAATTTTAATTTTTGTATATATTTATATATTTTTGTTATATTATAGATGAAATGATAGAATCATTTACAATAAAATGTTTATTAAAAAATTTATCAGTAATTAAAATTAGTTTTTAGGGTCACTATATTGGTGTAGTTTTACATCAAAATGGTAACTGTATTTGGTATGTTGTATTCACACTTACCCGTAATCATGATTCTGGATGAAAGTTAAAGATTACATGGATAACATTATGAATTCGGGAAGACATTATGACGAGGTAGAGATAGTACATTTTGAGGAAACTGTTGCAATTTATGACGATCTTGTGCGACGAACATGAATTTAATTTCACAAATACAACAACAAATTAAAAAAAATACTGAAAGTGCATCATTAATGATCCTTTGTATGATTGCTTTTGGATTGAATTTGTTACGTACGGTGCGTACTAGAAGCAACTCTATGAGTGAGTTCCAACCACAAAAAGAGCGTCGCAGACAAGAATTGATGGAGTACTTGGTTCACACTGAACAATATCGTGATATTATTTGCATGGGACTGGAAACTTTCCTTCAATTATGTCAACGAATACGGGAAACTAGACTTGTTAAAGATGCATATCGATCAATCGTGGAAGAACAAGTTGCCAAATTTTTGCACATTATTGGGCATAATGTGAAGAATTAAAGTGTGTCATTCTTTTTCCCTTGGTCTGAAGAAACAGTTTCCCATCACTTTCATAATGTTTTGAGTGCAATTTTAAGGTTGGAGGGGGAATTCTTAATTCAACCAAATGGAATGGTTGTAGAACCGCACATCCTTAACAACAGTTGATTTTACCCCTACTTTAAGGTTTGTTTATGACAACATTATTTTAAATTATATATAATGTTTTATTTATTTTGTGTTTAATTAAAGTTATGAAAATTGTTGTTTAGGGGCCATAGATGGGACTCATGTACGTGTTAAGGTTGCACGTGTTGATGCACCTCATTTTCGAGGGAGAAAAGATTGGCCAACCCAAAACATATTTGCAGGTTGTGACTTTGACATGAAGTTCATATGTCCTGGCCAGTTGGGAAGGAACTGCCTCTGATTCAAGGATATTGAAAGATGCTTTGGTACGAGACGATCCTTTGGTTATTCCAGAAGGTTAGTTTTAGGGGATTGGGTGTACAGAACAATAAATAGGTTATAATAGTATGTCGATGATGCATAATTGACGGTAGTTTGACCACTCAGGGATATATTAACATTGTTATGTACACGAGGTTGGATTATCGACTATTAAGAAAAACCATGTCAAAAACTGTAAGAAAAGCCTCAAGGACAGGTGGAGGGAAGTTGATGGAGATAAAAAAGAAGAAGATTTCACTAATGGAGGAAGAGACCATCCACCCAAGCATTTAAAGTTCTTCCTTCTAGTCTTCTCAAAATAAAGAAGAAATTAAATAAAGAGAGGACCAAGCCTAAAAGAAGACTACAAGCATTCAAGAATGGGCTCCAATTAATATCTCTCTTTATAGTTTCTTTTGTATAAATTTGTAAATAATATAGAATAGCTTTAG
>Ga0123342_1003731_pt1 | contig 24115 bp, 8 predicted proteins | sample Turbeawhitnodule_FD_89960 | JGI IMG/M metagenome (GOLD analysis project Ga0123342, IMG submission 89960) | Root nodule microbial communities of legume samples collected from Mexico - Turtle bean Mexico white nodule | ecosystem: Host-associated > Plants > Roots > Nodule | place: Mexico: Nepantla... | reverse complement strand
TTGGGAAGACCATGATCAAATTGGAATACTGCAGATCAGATTGCATATATTTTCACTAAGCCATTGAAGATCCATGCTTTCATCAAGTTAAGAGATCTGTGGGACAGAAAGGTTGTTCCAAATCAGGATTAAGGGAGGATGTTGGTTATTAATTCTGATTTTATTACCATTAAGCTATTTTACCGTTATTATTGCATTAATGGTCAGTTTACCTGTTAGTATTCCTATTTTATAGCTTCCAGTAATTGTAATTTTATTATATATATTATTGAAGTAAATCAAAATGAATAAGAATCAGTTCAGAAGTTTTGCAATTTTGTCCAATTACGTTCAATTAGTTTCTACAACCTTTTGCCTTATGTTATTTCCTTCAATTAGTTCCTACACCGTGAACGTAGGTTGCAGATTGACGACCGAACCACGTCCCGATCAACAAAAATTAATCGACGAAACGTGAAAATTGTGATTGCAGCATCGTCCCATAGCTAGAGTTTCGTAGGAGCGGTAGCGGCATCCCAAAGCTAGGGTTTCGCAGGGGCTGCAGCGACGTCCAAAAGCTAGGGTTTCGCATGGGCGCCAACGACATCCCAAAGTCAGGGTTTCGCAGGGGTGGCAACAGCGTTCCAAAGCTAGGGTTTCACAGACGCGACAACAGCGTTCCAAAGCTAGGGTTTCGTAGGGTGAACTTATTTAAGGAGATAATTTCATGTTAAAAAATTAAATTTAAAATTGAAAAAAATTGGTGAACTTAATTAAGGAGATAATTTCATGTTAAAGACTCACGAAAACTAAATTGACAAACAATATAAGTGCCCAATAAATCTCACCAACCTACTTGCATGTGTTTTTCTTCTATTATCACACTCACCCATCAATCCCAAACTTCTTGATTCATACTATAAAAATAATTATCTGGGAAATTTTAGCTTATTGGATGAGGAGTTACATTTAATAATAAAAGCAATAATGAAGTGTGTAGTTTCACCTAAAAATTATGATTTTTGGGTTGCTTAGTATAGAAATCACTTTATATTTCGAACCACTTTAAGTTAAATAAACCTAGTAGAAATATTATGAATATATTTTGTGAAAATAAAAATTAATTATATCCTATTGGGAGTAATCGGGAGAGGAAGCCATGGAAGAATTGAATGAGCATAAAACATCCTAACCTAAAACACTGAATGAAAAGGATTTATGAATGGAAAGGTTAAGTAACCATTGTTTTTAGGTATGGAAGCTTAGAAGGATGCAGGTTTAATGCACTTTTTAGCAGGTTTTAAGACCTTCTGTTGGGCTGGGTTGATTCAGATTTTTTTTTCATAGGGATTGAGACATTTCTTAAATATCTCCTTTTATAATTCATTCAATTTTTTCTAATAAAAAAAACCTAAAACACTGAAAAATAACATAAAATAGAAGAAGACTTAGTTTATACGACAAAGAATAACTGAAAAATAACAAAAACCGAACAGATGGTAATTTAAAAAGTTTGTTCTACTCTATATATTTTTCCAGAAAAATACAATTTCAATATTCAATCAATAATTCTTTTAGTATTTACGTCCAAGAGTTAATTCAAAATTAAACTAACTTGTTAATTAATATCTAATTATCACAATAAAACCATAAAATTAATAATTAAAATAATATCTAACATTTATATAATTCACATAAATATAAAATAAATAGATAAAAAAAATTTATTAAATATTATAATTAGCTTGTGTAAAATCATGTTTTCATGCTAACGTCATTATAAAACACAAGATATTATATATTATTAAAATAGGATCCACAAGTTTTTTATTGACAGATATTTCTCTCTTTATCTTTATAGTATAAATATATGCCTTTGGATTGCAGCCAAGCATTGTTTCTTTGAAAGTAAAATGGCTAACTTTAAGAAGCTTATCTTAAACATGGTTATGGTCTTTGTGATACTCTTATCGATGAATCTGGCAGCAGCAGAAGGGTGCCCCTTTGGATCCCCCAATCTCATCACAAACCATGTAAGTAACATATCATTCTCACAGCTAGTTCTTTTTCATCAACAAAGAATAAATAAAATAAAATGAAGCAAATGTTTCAACCTTATACATAACAAAATCAGTTTCCGTGCATCTAACCAGTTAAGAATCCAATAGAACATACACCACATACTCAAAATTACAATCCAAAACAAGAAATAGTAGTACCCAATAACATCAACTCATCCGTAAAACAGACTCTCATGATAGACAAATAATCCAACACTTTAACCATGTCTTTGCCAATAGTCTGACATATGTCAAACCTAATTACCAAAAACACAAAAAACAACCAAACCTACAATAAGAAATCATAAGTCAGGTAGACCTACCTACAACACAAACACGCGCTTGAATGTTTTTGATGTTGCAATAAGTGCTTCAATGTTTGAACTATTTTTTTTCTTTCTCCAAAGTTCTTTTATTTCATTATTTGTATTTTGTCTTTGTTTAAAATTATGTTTAATTCAGTTTTCCTATAATAATTTTGATTACTGATGAGTAACTTCCAATATTTTTTGTTTTTTTTTTTGGGAACCATTAAGATGGACGCTTCCTTCTGAACTCTGCAACTGACCCACAAGGCCATAATTATTATCCTTATTATCATCCTGGTCATCCATGAGGAGTGAGAGAGACAGTGCAGTATTGGGTTTGAAGGAAAACTTTGCAGTGGAGAAGCATAGATATAATTGGTATACGTATAGGAAATAATTCAATATAAGAAAATACTTTTATATATAACCTCAACAAAAGTATTAAATAAAGCACTTATGTTTTGAGGTTAGTATATATGTCCATAATAAAGCAGTTATGTTTTGAGGTTATAGTATACATGTCCATGTGTTTATGTTTTATAACATCCTTATATCTAGTTAGGTTAAGGTTCTTTTTTACATGGATATACTCATATTCTTATTTATTCTGTTTTTTATTATTAAATAAAAATTAGTTTTAAAGATTAAAAATAATTAATAATTATATTGATTAAATTAAATATTAATTTAATAATTAAAAAAGTTATTGATAACTAAAGTAGTTTTTAGTATTAATAATATTTATAAATTAATATATAATTAATTATTAAGGTTTTAAATTAATGATTACTTTAAATTATAAAGTTGACAACTAATTTGATATTAATTTAAAATTTATTTATTGATAATATAAATTACTTTAAGTATTAATAATATTTTTAGTCTTTAAAATAATAATTTAGTGTGAAAGTAATTCTCTTAATTTCTATTTAGTAATTTGTTTTAGTGATAGTTTTTATTGATATTGTTCTTTTATTTATATTTAAAATTTTAATTTGGTATTATACATGTATTTAATAAGATAAATATTATTAAGATGAAACTTCAAATATGATTGGAGAATACCTATAAGTAATGTAATTGTCTCCTTAATTATATTGACCTAGTTTGGAGTTTCAGTTTTGGGTGTCATTAATTATATTAATAAATTAAACTTCACGATTAGTTTTCCAATTTTTTTTTTATAGTTTTATCGTATTACATTCAATTATTACCCATTTCCTTTTACATCTTAAGCACGCCTTTAGGTTATTTGTTAAAATAAGATGAGACTTAAATTAATTTTAAAAAAATACTAACATATAAGGTGACTCACTTGTATATACTACAAAGAAATTATATATTTATTAATTATTAACAAACAATTTAATATAATTCGCATTACAAAAAAATTATAAATTTTCATTTAATTATATTGTAGTTATCAATATTTTTCATTTAATTAATTATATTTTATTTATCAGTATTTTATAATTTTTACTACAAAATTAGAAGATTATAAAAAATAGATATAATGTTCAATTAATATAAATTTTTATTATTAGTCGTGTTCTAAAATAAACAATTGAGTTTATTATTAAAATAATAAACCCACAATATATAAAAAATAAACATCCTTACTTCAAACTTATATACTACAAGAAAATCATTAAATATAGAAACTAATTTTAGATACCAAAATAATTAGTTACTATTTGATTAAATTATATATCATTTTATAAACTAAAAAAATTATTGGTATTTAAAGTAGTTTCTATTATTAATAAAAATTTATAAAATAGTTTCTAAATTAGTATCTAATCATTAGCTACCAATGGTTTAACTACTTACTACTTTATACACTCTACTAGTCTTTTATAGACTATTTTAGAATCTAAAATATTAGTCACTAAAACTTAGATAACTAATTTAGATATAAATTTGAAAACCATTTTATAAATTTTTATTATTAATAGAACAATTTTCTAGTATCTAAATTATTATCTAATTTAGTTAATATAGTAACTAATTATTTTTTATCTCTAAATTTGGTTACTATTTAATGATTTTCTTATAGTGATATTTAGGTAAATATTGAAAACATAATGTTCTTATAAGCCAAAATGAGAGACAATCTTGATCTGCATTATTTTTTGTTGACTTCGGTCTTGTTTTGGTCTCTTCCTCTCGGTATTTTAAATCTTCGTATGTTCAAAAATATTCTGACGATAAGTTAGCGTAGTATATTAATGTGTTATAAACAATATTGAACTTACGTCTTACCTGTCTCCTTACCACCTATTTATACTATTTTGTGATGACCTTCACTGTTATGGGCATCGTTTAGGCCAAGTCCTCTTGTTAACACATGCTTTGGATTGATTGGTGTCCATCGAGCCAATATTGCCGAGAAGTCAAGAAACCGTATTATGTTAAGGCTTATCAGGTTCTTAAGAGTGTGGGGACTATTTCCGAAAGGCTGAGATGCGAAGAAGTTTTTTTTTTAAGTAACGATGTCTCTCTCTAGCTCTGTTTTCATTTTCGGGACGTTTTCAGGGTTTTCAAACTAAAGCAATCATGATTTTGATGCAGGAGTCGTGTTATTGTCAGATGCTAGTTCTAGGTCGAGATCTTTGCAGAGTGTTCCGTCAGTTCCAAAGAAGCGGGTGGAAGATGTTGCAAATTTTGCTGAGAGGGTCGATGAAACCCATGATCTTGTTGTTGAAGAGGTAGCTGAGAAGGCGGAAGAGAGTTGAATCATACGATAAGGTCGACACCATGTTCAGGAATAGTTTCCAAAGTGGTGGTTGTCGGTGTTGCGTTCATTTGTTGCCAACGTGGACATTTTTCATCCTAGTGCCACGAAAGAAGTAATTTACATTCGTTGATGCTAGACTATTGACTCTGTCAAGGTCGGGATGGGTCACTAGAAGACTTCTTCTATTTTTACGCATGGTTGTTAACTTATGTGCATGTTTGATGAGTTCACGATAGGCTTGTTATGGGTTATGAATGTGGCTCTGACTATTGTGTTAGGTGCTAAATTGATGATTGTAAAATAATAAAGAAAATAGGTTGACTTTCAAGTTCATACAAGAGTGAATTCTTCACTGATTATCTTAAGATTTTCACTCTTTCAATTCTCACGCATATGACAAACTTAATCAAACAAGTATTAATCAAATTTAACATAATCTTATCAACAAAGCAAGCGTTTACTCATGAGATGTTTATCTTTTACCTCTTGAACTAAGCAAACAATAAATTAATTAGAACTAAGTGAACTTACCAATAATTCTAATTAAACAATAGAATTGAATTCTCAACAAACGTTAAAAAATAATTTCTTAACAAAAACTAGAATTCAAACGATCAGACCTTATAACACAAACTACTATACAGAATATTAAGAATATAACTTTATTGAATAGAAACCTCCTAATTGCAAAATCACAAGAGAATCAACCTAGATAAGTTTAGTTTTTCATGCAAAGGTAAAATAAATATAGGTCTAAGAGCATTATTTGGCTATGAAACATGATGCAAAAACACGAGGATCACAAGAGAGTTATTTGGCTATGAAACTATAATTAAGACCTTATAACACAAACTACTATAGAGAATTTTAAGAATAAAACTTTATTGAACAAAAACCTCAGAATGCATCGCAAAATCACAACAGAATCAACTCAAAAGAGTTTAGTCTTCCATGCAGAAGAAAAACGAAAGAATTATGAAGGAAAAAAAATCTAAGTCTAAGGTAGACGCTCTCAGTTTAGAAACAGAAGATAAGTTGGATGCTTCTCCTAGACCATCTGAATTAGTTCCTAACCATGAGATGATTAAGTCTTAGATGAACCTTTAAACAAAACTCTCATATACATTTCGATGATAACAAAAAGCTAATAAAACCTTGAGAATATCTTAGACGCGACATGATGTAAGTAGAAGAAATTTACAAAAGAAATCAATGGACCAAAAGTCAAATACAACGTGTCAAATGAAGTCTGAACACTAAAGAGCTCAAATACAGATGCATAAGACGAGATGATAAACATGCTATGTTGCACACAAGAAAAACATAAGCTTTACACAAACCAAACAATGATCAAATAAACTTTTCATATGAAAATCATGCAATGGACAAACAAGTGACATAAAAGTTTTCATATATAATCAAAATTCATGAAGTTATTGAATAAATAATTAAAATTACATATTTTATTAGTCAATGATTTTTTTTATCTTTTCTCTTCAATTTAACACTTTTTTATCTGATTATGTTTTTATTTCATATTTTATAAATGATATAGACTTATCTATTTATTAAACTTTATGTCTTAAACACCACTAGAAAATCATTAAATAGAAATAAATTTTAGAGACAAGAAATAATTAGTTGTTATATTAATTAAATTAAATACTATTTTATAGATTAAAAATATTATTGTTGTCTAAATTAATTTTTATTATTGGCATAGCACTGCAAAGCTTTACATATGATTATGCTAATATGTTATAAATATTTTAAGTTTATTGTAAAATAATTATATATTTTACTTTATTTTTTTTAAAATAAAAGTTTATAACGGTTTTTAATGCACATATAAACTTTGGAAACATCTTCACCACCAAATTTCTTGAGTATATCTTTTTTATAAAGTAAATATAAGTTATTTTCAATCATGGCAATTTTAACTTGGTATGGAAATTGTTTTTTTTTTCTGAATTTTTTTATTACAAATATAAAAAAATAGTTAGAAGATTCATTATCAATAAAAATCATTAAAGAGTTCATATTATATGGTCAGGCTATGGCTTATTTTAAGTCAACACGTCATTGAGATCCTTGAGGAACCTAATTGTTTATGAAGATATAAACATTAAATAATAACATTATTTGAGGATGCATGCATCTCTTTAAATTTTATTATTTTATTTTTAATGTATTTTATATTGTTAATTTGTTTAGAAAAATATATTATAAAGTTTGTTATGAAAATAATAATATATAACTAAATGATTATATTTATTAAGTTATTATTAACAAAATAATGATAATATATAATTATAAAATATATTTGATTAAATATAAAGTTTATTATTATACATAAATGCATAAATATACACCAATAAAAGAAATTGAAATAAAATAGATGGGTGTTTTTTTTGGGAAGAATCGTTCGTGGTAGAATAAGTGGAGTTTTGAAAAAACCTAGTTAGAACCTATAAAGAATGATTATCAAATTGTTGAGAAATATTGAGTCAAAATTCATCTAGAAAAAGAATTTTTAACGTTTAAGTCAGTAAAAACTAAAAAATAATAATATAAATATATAAATATCAAATGAGAAGATTAAATAAGCTATAGAATCAATATATATTTATAGATTTTTTAATCTAGATTTAAATATTCAAAAATAATTTTTTTACTATAATCATTTAATCAACTATAACCAAATTAGTTATCATTTATATATTAAAATAAATAAAATATAAAATATAAATATAATCGTATGTAAGTTGATATATAACACGTATTTTTAAATAAAATAAGAGAACCATGTGTTACTTTATAGAACTTGTAAACGTTATTTATTATAAAGAAATTATAAATTTATTTAAAAAACTAAAAAAGTATATCTATTATATAAAAAATATAAGAAAAATAAATATATATTTTAAGAATATAAGAGATCGAGTAATTATAATAAGATAATTGAATTTTCTACATAGATGATGCATGACATGTACATAATGCTTTTCAAGCTCGAGGAAGGGTCACCTATGTTTAGACACCTATTATTTAGTTATTATAATATGAAAAAACAATTAAATAAAATATTAAAAAATATTACTATCTAAATTAATTTTTATTATTAATAAATAATTCTTAAATTAATATTTAAATAGTCTACTAGTGCTAGTGTAGATATTTACCTCTTTCTGAAAGGTACAATTTTTTTTTCTATCTCTTTGAATTTATTACATATAACTTATTTTCTGAAAGTTCCATCACAAAATAACAAGAAAAAAAAGGGGAAAAAAAGAGGAAGAACGAGAAAGAATTAGAAGAGTTTCAAAATTCAAATGAAAGAAGATAAAAAAATACAATGAAAAAGTATATAATGAGACTCGTAAAATATATATATATATATATATGTTTGTTTTTAGTTTAATTACATGAGTAATTTGTATAATCTAATTCAAATTCTTTATGTGTTTTTTTCAAAGAAAAATAATTTTTATAATTTATCTTATTTATTATAAAAAAAAATCTTAAACTTTTGTGATCACTTACTTTTATATCTGTGGATAACAAAACCATTAAAATTAAATTCTAAAATATCAATCCATTTGAGTTGATTAATGTTAAGCAACTTGAAAGAAGGATACGTTTTTGTATAACATCTTTTTTCTAAAATTAAATAAATTATAACTAAAATTGGTATTGATTTATTTTTTTTAATTTAATTTAGGTCAATATGTTGTTAAGAAGTCAAGGTGGACATTCCACTTATGCAAAACTTACAAAAGAAAAGAGAAATTTTAATGGTAATAGACAAAATATTTTACATTCAATTTTCTCCTTCCTATTTTATGCTTTATGGAAAACATGCAAAATATTTCAAAAATGAAGTAATGTGTGTATAAATAAAAAAACTCCTTTACAAGTTAAGATTTGGGAAGAGACATCTGAAGATTATTTAGCTGCAAAGTGAAAATATATGAAGGTTAGTATAATTCTTTTAATGTAAATGTACTCAATTAATTTTTATTTATATATTTAATGTGTTTTGACAATGTTCTATTTGGTATTTTATAACTTCATGTGAAAGTACTTGTGTGAATTTTCTCAGCGCAATACGGACGCAGAATAAAAATTGCAGAAACTATGGCTAAATTTCACAAGTTTTGTTAGAGGATAACCTAAGTTTGCACGATAATTACTAAAAAATTCTCCCCAAATAGTTTTTTCCTGAGATTCCACGAAAGAATCTCCACTGAATTTGGGACAAAACGCGACAAATTTCAGGTCAAATGGATGAGTATTGACCCACGAAAAAAATCAAACAATTTCACACACAAACAGACCTTCCTTTCAGACCTAGCAGTGATCAATAAAAATTTTATTGCCAATCTTGTTAGACGAATCTGAGGCTCAAATCTCAACCAAAAATCAGTAGACACATTGACGAACGTCTAGTAAAAGTTTCAGGCCAAAACAGCCAAGGAGTAAGGCGCAGTAAGTCACAGACCAAGAGTGAACAAAACTGGTTTTCCAAAAACAAAACATCCCAACTTTACTTACCCGTATCTTCTTTTTGTGATTCGTTTATGGACGTGCCTCCTTACCTGGGTGCAAACAACATATGAAAGTACTTGTGTGAATTTTCTCAGCGCAATACAGACGCTGAATAAAAATTGCAGAAACTAGGGCAAAATTTCACAAGTTTTGGTAGAGGATAGCCTTGGTTTGCACAGAAATTACTGAAAAATTCAACCAAAATAGTTTTTTTCCTGAAATTACAAGTAAGAATCTCCACTGAATTTGGGACAGAACGCAACAAATTTCAGGTCAAACGGATGAGTATTCACCCATGAAAAAAATCAAACAGTTTCACACACAAACGAACCATCCTTTCAGCCCTGACAGTGATCAATAAAAAATTTATTGTCAATCTTGTGAGACGAATCTGTGGCTCAAATCTCAGCCAAAAATTAGTAGACACAGTGACGAACGTCTGGTAAAAATTTCAGGCCAAAACACCCAAGGAGTAAGGCGCAGTAAGTCCCAGACCGAGAGTGAACAAAACTGGTTTTCCGAAAACAAAACGTCCCAACTTTTCTTCCCCGTATCTTCTTTTTGTGATTTGTTTATGGACGTGCCTCCTTACCTAGGCGCAAACAACATATGAAAGTACTTGTGTGAATTTTCTCAGCGCAATACAGACGCAGAATAAAAATTGCAGAAACTAGGGCGAAATTTCACAAGTTTTGGTAGAGAAAAGCCTTGGTTTGCACGAAAATTACTGAAAAATTCGCCGAAAATATTTTTTTCTGAAATTCCACGTAACAATCTCCACTGAATTTGGAACAAAACGAGACAAATTTCAGGTCAAACGGATGAGTATTTACCCACAAAAAAAAATAAAAAATGTTCACACACAAACTAACCTTCCTTTCAGCCATGGCAATGATCAATAAAAAAGTTATTGTCAATCTTGTGGGACAAATCTGGGGCTCAAATCTCAGCCAAAAATCAGTAGGCACAGTGACGAATGTCTGGTATAAATTTTAGGCCAAAACACCCAAGGGGTAAGGCGCAATAAGTCCTAGACCGAGAGTGAACAAAACTGGTTTACCGAAAACAAAACGTCCTGGTTTTTCTTCCCCATATCTTCTCTTTGTGATTTGTTTATGGACGTGCCTCCTTACCTGGGTGCAAACAACATATGAAAGTACTTGTGTGAATTTTCTCAGCGCAATACGGACGCTGAATAAAAATTGAAGAAACTAGGGCGAAATTTCACAAGTTTTGGTAAACGATAGCCTTGGTTTGCATGAAAATTACTGAAAAATTCGCCGAAAATATTTTTTTCCTGAAATTCCACGTAACAATCTCCACTGAATTTGAGACAAAACGAGACAAATTTCAGGTCAAACGGATGAGTATTCACCCACGAAAAAAATCAAACAGTTTCACACACAAACGAACCTTCCTTTCAACCCTAGCAGTGATCAATAAAAAATTTATTGCCAATCTTGTGGAACGAATCTATGGCTCAAATTTCAGCAAAAAATCAGTAGACACAGTACTTGTGAAATTTCGTCCTACTTTCTGAAATTTTATTCTGGGTTCGTATTGCGCTAAAAAAATTCAGACAAGTACTTTCATATGTTGTTTGCACCCAGGTAAGGAGGCACGTCCATAAATAAATCATAAAAAGAAGATACTGGGGAGAAAAGCCAGGACGCTTTGTTTTCGGAAAACCAGTTTTGTTCACTCTCGGTCTAGGAATTACTACGCCTTACTCCTTTGGTATTTTGGTCTGAAATTTTTACCAGACGATCATCACTGTGTCTACTGAGTTTTGACTGAGATTTGAACCACAGATTCGTCCCACAAGATTGGCAATAAATTTTTTATTCATCACTGCCAGGGCCGAAAAGAAGGTTTGTTTGTGTGTGAAACTGTTTGTTTTTTTTCGTAGGTGAATACTCATCTGTTTGACCTGAAATTTGTCGCTTTTTGTCCCAAATTCAATGGAGATTCTTACGTGGAATTTCAGTAAAAAATTATTTTGGAAGAATTTTTCAGAAATTTTGTGTAACCCAAGGGTAACCTCTACCAAAACTTGTGAAATTTCGTCCTACTTTCTGGAATTTTTTTCTGAGTCCGTATTGCGCTGAAAAAATTCAGACAAATTCTTTCATATGTTGTTTGCACCCAGGTAAGGAGGCACGCCCATAAACAAATCACAAAAGGAAGATACGGTGCTTCCGTGTGTGTTTTTCCCATCAATATATGATCATATTATTATTTTTTTAATACTGAATTAATAAATATAATCATATAATTATATATTATGATTTTAATAAAAAAAACTTTATAACATATTTTACTAAACAAATTAACAATATAAAATATATTAAAGATGTGAATACATTTTATTTTTATAATATATTTATGATTTATTCATAGAAAACCATTCCATTGGTATAAAAGACTTTCATCTAACTATTCTTAAATTTTTTTTATAAATAAGTATAGTCTACCTATGTATTATTTTTGTTAGCATATGAGTTTTGGATTAGTATCCCATATTTTTATATTTTTCTTAATAATATTGTTTCATGTCATGGGAGATGATTGTTGTTATTTGAAGTATTAGTATAATTGAAATGTCAATCGGTATAATATATCTAACATAAAAACTTTTATTAAAAAAAATATTTTTAAATAATATTATTGTTTAATGTTTATATCTTCATAAAAAGGATTTCAATAACGTGTCGACTTAAAATAAATCATAACCTTACCATAATAAGTCACTAGATTTTTCTTCTGTCATGTTAATTGTTTCTATGATTATGTTATTAATATGAACTATTTAATGATTTTTGCTGATAAATCTTCTAACAATTTGTTATATTTGTAATAAAAAAAATAAAAGAAAAACAATTTCCGTACCAAGTTAGAATGGCCATGATTGAAAACAATTTACATTTATTTTATTAAAATATATACTCCAGAAGTTTGGTGGTGAAGATATGTTTCTAAAGTTTGTATATGCATTCAAAAAATGTGATAAACATTTATTTTCTAAATAATATATAAATTTTAGAAATATATACATATATATATATAGAAATATATATATATATATATATATATATATATATATATATATATAATAACAAAGTATTTATTATGTATTAGCAAAAGAGAAAAGTTTTGGTGATACCATGAATGCAACATTGACATTTAACATACATTGTTTATAATAATACATTGTTTATCAATAATATAATAATACATACATTGTTTATAATAATATAATAATACTTTTAAATTAAAAAATAAAATAAAAATGAATAATATATTAATTTATTATAATATGAAGTGTGTGTTTTAGTGTGTTAATATATAAACACTCCTAGAAGAAACATGTGTTAATATATCAGCACTCTTAGCATAAACATGGAAAACCACTATATTAAAATAATATAAATTTAAAAAATGAGAAGTAAATAATTTTATGATAATAATAAGAGTTGAGGAGTTATATTATTTTTTAAGTTGAGGTCTTAAATAGTTACTTTTGGGTTGCGAAATTATACAATTATAAATAATATAACTATTTTAATTAAATAAAAAATGAAATTATATAATTTAAAATGAAAAAAAAAATTGAAAAATTATATTATGTATAAAGAAAACAAATATAATGTGTATTTCAATAAAAAAAAAATTAGTAAAAATAAAGCCAATAAATGCAAACTACAATTAGACTACTTATTTTTGGTATAAAAATGACAGATAAAAGTCCCATATGTTATTATTTTTTTGTTAATTTTTTATACTGACTTATCAAAACACTGTCATATTGATTTTTTTTTATCAATACCACGTTAATATCCAGATAGATAACATATATTTGAAGGACTTAATTGAAATAATTATACTTTTATAATTTCATATTTATAATTTTTTGCAATGTGATAAACATAAAAGTGGTCTCTTTTATATATTACTTATGACTATTTTTGTAATTTTTTTAAAAAAAATTAGTTAATAATGATAAAATATAATTTAATATTAATTTTATTTATTATTATATTAATAGTAATTGTTAAAATAAATATAAAAAATTTGTTCTACTTTAGATTTCAATCCATATATATTTATTATTGGATATTTTATTTTATTTTGAATCTAATGAATATTTTATATTTATATTTTATGTATATTTATTTTAATTAATATTTATTTTAAAGATTTAAATATGATTTGCCTATGACATGATTTGTAACAACTAGACACTAAAATATTAATAATTAAAGACAATTAATAACTAATTGTGACACAAATTTGACATTAAAAACTAATTATTATTATAGATCAATAATAATCTCTATTATCTTTATATTTATGATAACTATTCTATTGAATATAAATAATATAACCAATTTATTATTATTATCTCATATATCTGATATTTTATTATTGTCATTATTATAGTTATTTTTATAACATTTAAACTCATGTATAATAATAGAATTAGTAACTAAGTCATATATTTATAATATTTAATGATGTACTAAATTTTTTTTTTAATGTAGTGTTCTTTGTATATCTACAAATAATGAAATATGTAGTTTCACCTAAAAATTATGATTTTTGAGTTCATTAAGCTTGATATAAATCACTACAAAAATAAAAATGGTTTTTAAATTGGTATCTAATTTAACTATCAATTATTTAGTTTCTAAATTTGGTAGCAAAAATCTTGGTTTCTAATTAGATATCAATTTAAAAATCATTTAACAATAATAGAAACTAATTTAGAAACTAAAAACTTTTTAGTTCCTAAAATGGTATCTAATTTAGTCATTATAACAACTAATTATTATTTTTATCTAAAGTTTAGTTTCTACTTGATGATTTTTTTTTAGTGAATACAGTCATATCAAATTATGAACTTATCATTATTGCTTCTTTTATTATTAAAATGCAACTCATCCAATAAGCTAAAATTTTCAAATATTTTTTTTATAGTATGAGTTATGAAGTTTGTGATTGATTGGTGAGAGTTATAATAAAAGAGAAACACATGCAAATGATTTTTAAGTAGGTTGGTGAGATTTATTGGGCACTTATATGTTGTTTGTCAATTTAGTTTTGGTGAGAACATGAAATTATCTTCTTAAATAAGTTCACCACTTTTGCATTTTTTTTTCTATTTTAAATTCTAATTTTTCTTTCATACCTAACCCATTAAATTATCTTAAACCTTTTGTAATGTTTTTGTTGTTGTGTCCAAATCATCATCATATTTCTATTTCATTATGTATTATATTATATAACCAAATATTTTTATTGAATCCAAAATATTTATGTTTATAATTATTTAGATTTTTTAGATGTTTAAAATTAAAAAAAAATAAAGTTTAAATAACTTTGATTTAAATTTTTTCATTCTTTTGTTTTAAATTCTTAAATTAAATAAGTATTTTAAAAAATATTCAATTTCTTATTTTAAATTCTAAAATTAGAAGAATAATTTAAAAACATTTTATCACATGGTAGAATTTTAAAATAATTTTTTTATTTTTTATTTTAAATATTATAGTAAACATAAAATTCACTAGCAAATTTTTTATATCCATATTCTCCACCATAAAAAAAACATAAACACTATCCAATGTTTACAATCTTATACTAAATTGAATATTGTCCTAAAATATAAGGACAAATAATGGAATTGGGAGAGGATTCGATGTGAGTGAAAGAGAAAGAAGAACGAGAGTAAAAGAAAAACCGGAGATTGGTGAAGAGGTGCGCGGAGGGAATAAAAGAGAAACAAGAAAGTCATGAAATTATGAAATGAACCATAATCACACATAACAGAAAAAGACGAAATAGTTGTGTATGAATATATGATTTGATTCCATGATTTTCTATTTAAAATTAATATAGTTAATTTCATTCCATGATTTTCTTTATTATTACTTTTTATGTATGAAAGAGACTTTTCCCATGGGTTTGTAACACAGTATCCATTCAACTTTTACTTTATTTAATTGTTTTTTATTATCCTTCATATATTTTTTATTATCTTTAGTTTTTTGATCTATTATTATGTATTTTTAATTAAAAAACTAACATTACAAAATGAAAATGAAAGTAATTATTGTTTTATTACATGATGTTATTGTTTAAATTTTTTATTTTATGTTTAATGTATTTTATATTGTTAATTTGTTTAGAAAAAATATGTAATAAGTTTTTTATGAAAATAATAATATATACTATATGATTATATTTATTAAGTTATTATTAACAAAATAATATGATAATATTTATAAAATATATTTGAAATGCATTTGAAATAAAATTGATAGATGTTTTTTTTCTGAGAAGAAGCATGAATCGTCCGAGGTAGAACAAGTGGATTTGAAAGAGGTACAACAAGTGGAGTTTTGAAAAAGCCAACTTAGAATATATGAAGAATGATTACCAATCAACTGTAACTAAACTAGTTATCATGCATACATTGAAATAAATAAAAATGAAACATAAATATAATCATATGCAAGTTAATATATAACACGTATTTTTAAATAAAATAAGAGAAACATGTGTTACTTTATAAAACTTGTAAACGTTATTTATTAAAATAAAAAATTATAAATTTATTTAAAAACTAAAAAAATATATTATACAAAAATATAAGGAAATAAATATATATTTTAAGAGTATAAGGGATTGAGTATCATTTAACATAATTTATAATAAGATAATTGAATTTTCTCCACATGACATGTGCATACTTTTTTCAAGTTTGAAGGAGGTCACCTATGTTTAGACACCTATTACTTAATTATTATAATAATTATATATAGGTAGGGTCACCTATATATAACACCTATTATTTAATTATTATAATAATTAAATAAAAATTAAAAAATTATTAATATTTAAATTATTTTTTATTAATAAATAACTTTTAAATTAATATCACAAACATCATACCAGTTACATATACGAAAATTGTTGATTGGGAAACTTTTTCGTAGTCGTTTATACAATAAGCTAATCTGTTCATTTATGTTGGAGATCCCACATCGATTAAAGATGAGGACAATTCATTGTATATAAGTGGGTGCAATCCTCAATCTCATGAGTCGGTTTTATGGGGTTGAATTAGATTTAAAGTCCACTTGTAACATGGTATCAGAGTCATTTCGATCCTATCTTAACGAGTATTTGTTGGGTTTATCAGGCCATTATATAAGTTTTAAGAGAAGTTGATAAAAAATATTCACAAATTAAAAACATATTACTACATGCAGGTCAAACGAAGTTTATATGTTCAACTTATTTTTGTTGTCATATTTTGAAAAATGGAGTTTTCCTTTAGAAGCCACAAAAAGTATGAGGAATTGGTCATCACGTATCTTTTTTTTTCAACATCTTTTAATGGTATTCTTTGTGAGCATTTATTCAAAGGAAAATATGAACCAATGTGTCGTCCACAAGAATTGGTCTAAACCCTTCAAATTTCATCTTATAAAAAAATATTAAACTATTATGTCTTATTTAATAAACATTTCTTGTAATATTTTTTTTAATAAATTTTAATCACACTATTAAAAAAATTAAATTAATTATTTTTTATATTCTATATCAACTATTTTTTACATTCTACACCGATTAAAGATTTGATATAGTTGTAGTTGATATAGGAAATGAGAGACTTTTTACATTGGTTAATATCTTCTAAAATAATTAAAAATTTGTACAAAAAATATTTAATATTATACCAAGAGACTTTTACATTGGTTTAAAACTTGAACTAATGTAGAAATGTATATATGGCATCCATTATGTAGAGAAACTGATATTATATTACTAAAAAAAAATTATTAAATAATAAATAATTTTAAAATTAATAAACATTAATTGTTATATTATTAAGATAATATTTTAAAAATTAAAAAAATTGTTAAAATTTAAAATAATTTTTATTATTAATACATAATCTTTAAATTGATATTAAATTAGTTTTTAGGTATATTATTACAATAATACTGAAAAGATTTTTCTTCTCTCTTTATAGTATAAATATATGGTACTTTGGATTCAACCATGACATATTGCAGCCAACCATTTTTCCTTTGAAAGAAAAATGGCTTACTTTAAGAAGCTTATCTTAAACATGGTTATGGTATTTGTGATACTCTTATCAATGAATCTAGCAGCAGCAAGGGTGCCCCTTTGGATCTCCCAATCTCATCACAAACCAGGTAAGTAACATACCATTTCCACAACAAATTATTTATTTTTTTGAAAAAATTGAAGTAGTTAATGTTTCTGATGTTGCAATAAGTATTTCAATATGGGAATTTTATAGGGTTTTCTTAATTATTTTTTTTATAATTCTTAAATTTTTTAGTTAATTTCTTTGTAATTTTTTATTAAATTATGAGGTTTTGATTGATAAAAATTTTATTTTTGTGTTTCCATGTTTCAACTATTTTTTCTTCTTTCTCTAAAGTTCTTTTGTTTCATTATTTGTATTTTGTCTTAGTTTAAAATTATGTTTAATTCAGTTTTCCTATAATAATTTTGATTAGTGATGAGTAACTTGCAATATTTATTCTTTGTGGGAACCATTAAGATGGACGCCTCCTTCAAAACGCTGCAGATGATCCACGTGGCCATAATTATTATGTTCATAATCCATGAGAAGTCAGAGAGACAGTGCAGTCTTGGGTTTGAAGCAAAACTTTGCGGTGGAGAAGCATACATATATAAATGCGTACATGTATTGTAAATAATTCAATATAACAAAATACTTTATACTGATTCAAAATAATTGAAAATAAAGATTTAGTGTGGAAATATATGGAAGTATGTTTTTTTTTATCTTAAAATAAAGAGAAAAAAAAAACAGTGAGGAATCATATAAAAACTCTACACTGATATTATTTTAAAAATTAAAAAATAATTTTATTTTTTAAGTAATTTATATGAAATGACAAAATACTCAATTGTATTAATAAAATGATATATATTAAATAAGGATAGAATTGGAAAAAATTTGTGTACACCAAAAATCGATTATAATGAAAATTCCTTTTATATATACTAGTGGAAATACAGACGTTGTTGTGTCCGTGTATCTGCATTTTATTCTTTTACTAAACTTTCACGATGATAAAAATTAACATATATATAAAAATAATTTTGGATGAGTCAAAATTGAAAAGCAAAAAATAACATAAAAGAAAAATGATGAATTGATTAAACAACTTTTTTTTTCTTCTTTTCCAGTTTGGTTTAAGTTTTTCTTCTTCAAGTTTTTTCTCTTCACGTCAAAGTTAGGATTGACTTTATGATAGATTCAAAAAAAATAATGATTTTACCAAAGAATATAATTGCTTGAAATGGAGTGAAGAGAGTGATTGAAAATGGAGGTTATTTTATTTGATATGTGAGATTTGATGTGGAAATGTGTGAGTGTGAGAATATGCTCTCTCTTACTTCTTGTTTCCTTAAAATAAGGAATTAAGGAAAGAGTGGGAGAGTTAGTTTGCTTATAAAAATGGTATATTAATATTAATTTAAAAAATTAAAAAATAATTTTATTTTTTAAGTAATTCATATGAAATGACAAATATTTCATTATACTAATAAAATGAAATATATTAAATAAGGATAAAATCGAAAAAAATTTGTGTACACCAAAAAGCGATTATAATGACGAATCCCCTTTATTTATACTAACGGGAACACTGTGTATCCGCATTTTTTATTTCTTTAGTATTTTTTATTTATTTTTCAAATATAATTTCTCTTAATAACATTAAAATGAGAAGTTAAAGAGTAGTGGAGAGAGAAAGTGGAAAGTAGGTACCTATATAGGAGTGAGAGAGTAGAAAGTAGGATAGGTGGGTTATGTGTAGTGGAGAACCATAAAATCTGTTTCTTAAATCAATTTTAATAAAAAAAATATCAGTTTAAATCATAAAAGTAACGTACTAAATTTCCACTCTCCTGCTAAATGGTTCACAAAATATTACAAATATATTTAATTTTTTATTTAATAGAGAAGAAGATATTTAAATCAGAAAAGTAACTAATCAATCTCTCCACTCTCCCCCACCCTCTCCATTCTCTCCACTCTCCAGTTAAATAATAACAAATAAAATAAATTTTAAAATTAAAAAATTATTTTATTAATTTATTAATTTTTGAAATCATAAAATGTCCAAATAACCAAAATAAATTAATACAATAAATTATTAAGTAAGGATAAAATGGAAACAAAAATTAAAAGCAGTTAAGAGGAGAATAAGAAATGACACAATGACCATAATACAATAATAATATTAAATATTAATATAAGGATAAAATAGGAAAAACAATTAAGAGCAGTTAAGAAGGGAATCCCTTTATTTATTTATTTATTTATTTATTTATATATATATATATATAACATAGTTAAAATATTAGAAATTAAAAGTAATTAGTAATTATATTCATTAAATTAAATATTAGTTTTTAAACTAAAAAACTTATTATTATCTAAGATAGTTTTTATTATTAATAAAATTTATAAACTAGTTTTAAAATGGGTATATATAATTAAGCACCAAGAATTTAGTTAATAATTACTTTAAATTAGAAAGTTGATTGATAAAATTTTGATAGTTAATTAGATCTAATTTAAAGATTATTTATTAATCATAAAAACTATTTTATATATTAATAATTTTTTTAATTTCCAAAATAATAATTTAGTGTAAAAATAATTCTCTAATATTAGTTTTTATTTAATAATTTTTAATGAGAGTTTTTATTGATATTGTTCTTTACTTGTATTTAAAATTTTAATGTGGTAATATACATGTATCTAATAAGATAAATATTATTAAGATGAAACTTTAAATATGATTGGAGAATACCTATAAGTAATGTAATTGTCTCCTTAATTATATTGGCCTGGAGTTTCAGTTTTGAGTGTCATTAATTATATTAAAAAATTAAACTTCACTATTAGTTTTCCAATTTTTTAATAGTTTTTATCGTATTATATTCAATTATTACCAATTTCCTTTTACATCTTAAGTACGCCTTTAGGTTATTTGTTAAAATAAGTTGAGACTTAAATTAATTTAAAAAAATACTAACATGTAAGGTGACTCACTTGTATACTACAAAGAAATTATATATTTATTAATTATTAACAGACAATTTAATATCATTCGCATTACAAAAAAATTATAAATTTTCATTTAATTATATTGTAGTTATCAATATTTTCCATTTATTTATATTGTATTTATCAGTATTTTATAATTTTTACTACAAAATTAGAAGATTATAAAAAAATAGATATAATGTTCAATTAATATAAATTTTTATTATTAGTCCTGTTGTAAAATAAACAATTGAGTTTATTATTAAAATAATAAACCCACAATATATAAAAAAAAAATGTTTCCTTCAAACTTATACTAAGAAAATCATTAAATATAGAAACTAATTTTAGATATCAAAATAATTAGTTACTATTTAAAATAATTACACTACAAGAAAATCATGAAATAGAAATCAATTTTTAGACACCAAAATAATTAGTTGCAATAGTAACTAAATTAAAAACCATTTTAGAAACTAAACAAAAAATTGGTTTCTAAATTAGTTTTTATTATTGTTAAATATTTTCCAAATTGATATCTAATTAGTAAACCAGATTTTAGAGACCAAATTTAGAAACTAAATAATTGGTAGTTAAAACCTTGGTTGCTAATTAGATACCAAATTAGAAACTATTTAACAATAATATAAACTAATATAGAAACCAATTTTTTTGTTTAGTTTCTAAAATGGTCTCTAATTTAGTTACTATTGCAACTAATTATTTTGGTCTCTAAAAATTGGTTTCTATTTCATGGTTTTCTTGTAGTGTTAGTTACTATTTAATTAAATTAGAGTTCATTTTATAAACTAAAAAACTATTGGTATCTAAAATAGTTTATATTATTAATAAAAATTTATAAAATAGTTTCTAATTTGGTATCTAACCATTAGCTACCAAAGGTGGTATGGAGGTACTTGAAACGTCACATGTTTTGAGTTGTTAAGTGATAAGAGATCTAACGATTGGGATTTCATGTCTTTTGTCTGATCCCACTCAGAATTGTGCCTATAAATAACAAGTGTGATCAATGTTGGGTTCACTCTCACTTGACCTTGATCATCCGAGTTGCCTAGAAATTTTCTTTGTCTTTTTTGAAGTAACGATGTCTCTCTCTAGCTCTGTTTTCATTTTCAGGACGTTTTCATGGTTTTCAAGCTAAAGCAATCATGATTTTGATGCAGGAGTAGTGTTATTGTCAGATGCTAGTTCTAGGTCGAGATCAGTGAAGAGTGTTCGATCAATTACAAAGGAGTCACTACAAGAAAATCATGAAATAGAAACCAATTTTTAGATATCAAAATAATTAGTTGCAATAGTAACTAAATTAGAGACCATTTTAGAAACTAAAAAAAAAAATGGTTTCTAAATTAGTTTTTATTATTGTTAAATAATTTCTAAATTAATATCTAATTAGCAACCAAGGTTTTTGCTACCAAATTTAGAAACTAAATAATTGGTAGTTAAAACATTGGTTACTAATTAGATATCAATTTAGAAACTATTTAACAATAATAAAAATTAAGATGTTGCAAATTATGATGAGAGGTGCTAAATATGCAAGCGACTCTACAAGTGTTCCTTCGTTACTATAGTATTCATCATAACAAGCGAGTGGGATAACTCTCACTTAACAATCAATCAAAATTTTGTTTGTTCGCTCTTTTACGTCCTCATAAAAATTCTAAAGGAATTTTTTTTACCTATTATTATGTATTTTTAATTTTATAAAAAAAGATTTATTGCATCCTTTTAATATTTTTTTTATGTAATTTAAATTAAAAAAACTAACATTACAAGATGAAAGTAATTATTTTTTTACTACATGATGTTATGACAAACTTACATACATTAAAAATTAAATATTAAAATTTAGAAAATAAACTCAAGTAACATATTATCTACAAGAAATAAAAAAAATTAAATGTTTTAAAATAATTAAAAATTTAATTTAATTAATACTTATTAGATCAACTAATTTAAATGAAATTATTTATTAAAATAAAAAAGTAAACTATGCATAGGCCCTATTGTTGAAGTTTCTATTTGGAAAATGTTGACCTCATTAAATAAGGGTTTCTTTCCTACAAACTTGGCCCTATTGATAATAACTTCTCACTTAGAGGGATTGAGACTATAGAAGACTTCCTGTCTCCATAAAATCCTTATGAGTAATGCAAGTAATAGACATCACTTATGTACATGGTCCATAATATTAGAATGAACATTGATTTTGAAGTTTTTAAAATATAAGTCAAATCCATACCTAATTTATATATAATTAAATTGGATTTTAAAATCCAAAAAATATTTAAATATGATACCAATTCGTTAAAATGAAGTTAAAATTATATGAATGTAATTATGAATTTATTTTGAATATTTGGATTTTTCACACTTTTATTGACTTTGCTTCGTAGCTTTTCATACCAAGTCTTCCGCTTTGTCGTTTTAGATATTCATTAAATATTTATATTCCCTTTCATATTGCTATTTTTTCATATTTTTCTTTTCCTCTGCGAAAAGATACAATTGCACTAGTGGACACAATAAAATAGGAAGAAAATATAAAATTGAAATCTCATTCACCATAACTAAAACAAATTGAAGTTAATTCTCTTAGGTTAAATATTTTTTTTATCACATTAACTGAAATTGATTTTTATATTTAATTCAAATTTTAGATTTTTTAGATACTTGTAGTAAGTAAACTATTGGAATGAATATTTACTAAATTTTTTTTACATGTCAAATTATTTTTTAGCGTAAATTAGATTATAATATTTACGTTAACAATGAGACATTGTGAAATATTTTATTATCCTAATCCACATGTTTATTGTCACGTAAAAAAATTGACAATAACTTATTTTAATAATTTTCTTACTACAAATACTGTTTAAAGTCATGACTATGAACAAAAATTAATTTCACTTAAAAATGTAAGGACGAAAAACAAATTTAACCTATTCTCTTATAAATGATTATTATAGACTTAGTTCAAATATTGATTTAGGAGCATCAAACATCACATTTGTAAGACCCGAAGCACCAGTGCCCCCACCACGTTCATTTTCTTCTTTTTTTTTCCAACTTGCTTTCTCTCTCTATTTTTCTCTATCTTCCTTCTCTCTTTGCTTTCTTTTCCATACCTCATTTATTCCAAAATTTGATCATGCCATGTTGTAGCTGAGGAGTTAGGCTCCAATTCTACCTGATCAGATTTTCAAATAGAGTAAGTTCATTTTTACTCTAAAGATCCTTTGTTCTCTATTTTTCCTTAGGTTTTAGTCATCAATCTTGGTGAGGTCAGTTGAGAAGTTTAATCCTCTCAACTTATTCTACTATATACTGA
>Ga0123342_1003730_pt1 | contig 24116 bp, 16 predicted proteins | sample Turbeawhitnodule_FD_89960 | JGI IMG/M metagenome (GOLD analysis project Ga0123342, IMG submission 89960) | Root nodule microbial communities of legume samples collected from Mexico - Turtle bean Mexico white nodule | ecosystem: Host-associated > Plants > Roots > Nodule | place: Mexico: Nepantla... | reverse complement strand
TTTATTCTTTTTTTATATAAAGGGTAAAATTGTAATCTTACAAATTTTACTATTCAAAATATATTAAAATACTCTCACAACTATCACACCATTCACAATTTCCAATAAACTTTCTTCACACATTCACTTTAACATACCCCAATCCAAACAACCTCAACTTTCTTCACACTTCCACTCCACTCACCCTCAACTTTCCACTCCCCACACCCTCTAATCCAAACACACCCTAAGAGATGCGCTGATATTCCTTCTATGCATTTTTGTGTCTTCATGTGCTCACAAATCACTTAATACAAATACAAATAGATCACGATCTTATATTCTTGCATCCATAGGCGAATGGAAGAATGGATAAAAACATAGAGTTAATATTAAAGATTATATAGATTAAAATACTTGAGTTATTTTTTACTACAGAAATCATAGACAAAGATTTCTAGTTCTTTTTCTTGATCAATAAAATATTATATATTTATTTTAAGTTAAAATATAGATGTGAAAATGATAATTTTATATACTCTGAAAGGGCGAAATTTTAAAATTTTTATTTTACAGGCATCAAAATATATTTTTATTTTATTTTATATGGATTAAGTATTTATAAGTTTTAGTGGATGAAAACAAAATAAAATATCAAAACTTGTTTATTTTAGAGATCAAAACCTTATTTAAGATTATAAAAAATTGAGTTATCTCTAATAGAGATCATTTTACACACTATTCTCTATTTTTTAAAATTAAATTCTATTTTCTTTTTAAAAAAAGTTATAAAAATATATTTGTCTCTCACAGACTTGTTATTGCCTTTTTCTGTTTTGGGGTTGGATTGGAGGAATTGTGATTATGAGATATCTGAATTGGTTGCATTGCAGGGTGGACAATGAAAGGTTCTACATTTATGCTCTCACAACTGGGTTTATGTTGTTGTCTTATACACAAGAACAAAATTACGACGGTGTTATCTTCTTCTCGTAGCACAAAGTGAAAATGTATGGATGAAACGAACATAGGAAAGGGGTGGGTGTGATTGATTTGTACCCGTTTCTTTGGAATTTGTTTTGTACTTTGTTACCTGCTAAATCTGATTCATTATCATTCCGTCTCATGGTTAGTTAAATTCAGCACCATTTCATAGTTTAATTGTAGATTCAAAATTCAAATGTCTGACACAGTCTTCTTTCCCCATGAAATCCTTTTGGAAATCCTTCGCAGACTTCCGCCACAGACCCTTCTCAGATTCACCACCGTCTGCAAGTCATGGCGCTCTCTCATCACCCACCCATCCTTCATCTCTCTCCACTACCGTCACTCCCCCTCCTTTCTCCTCCTTCAGTTCAGCAACCGCTTCGTTCTCCCCCACCGCCACCCCTCCACCACCCTCTGTCTCCCCTCCTTTCCCCACCTCGATTTCCCCGTCGTTTCCTTCTGCAACGGCCTTGTTTGCGTCGCCTACGGTGACCAATGCCAAACTGTCATCGTCTGCAACCCGTGTATTCGACGATTTGTCACCCTCCCTGCACCCCTCGAGTACCCTTGCTACTACACTTCTAACGTTGTCTTAGGCTTTGATCCCAGTAAATGTGATTACAAGGTGGTCAGAATTTCTTGCATGGTGGATGATGAAAGGTTTGGCCTTTCTGCTCCTGATGTTGAGGTTTGCTCTCTTGCAACTGGGTCTTGGAGGACCCTTGATCATGGCATTGCTCCTATCTGTTACCTTGCTGGAGATTCTCCCCATGGATTTCACGATGGGCTTGTTCACTGGGTTGCCAAACGCTGCGTGGCTGGTGGTTGGTACAATTTTGTTTTGTCCTTTCACTTTGAGGGTGAGATGTTTCGTGAGGTTATGCTGCCAGAGAGCTTGTCTGGCGCCTCTACGGATGCAGTTATGATCAAGGTTGTCGGAGGTGGCAATGGGAAGACTCTTAATGTGTACCACGTGGGTGGGGGTTCTCCATGCTCTTGTGACATTTGGGTGATGAAAGAATATGGTGAGGTGGAGTCTTGGAACAAAGTATTTTCTTTTGTTATGAGCGGATTTTGTTTGGAAGCACCGTCTTTAGGGATGATGCTCAGTGACGTGGAAATTCCACCGATGGAATTGTGTGTTACGTGTAGTGGAGAGGTGTTGCTGCTCGTGGATGTGGCGGGAAGGAGATGCCTGTATTCGCTGGACATAGAGATGAAAAGTTTTACGGACCTTCAAATTGAAGTAGACACCGAGTTTGTTTATTCTGGTTATTATGCTGAGAGCTTACTTTTATTGAACATAGCAAGTGGCGTGGTGTCTTATTGAAGAGGTAATGACATTCCAATCCGATACTTATGTGTTATTTTTTACTTATCATGTCTCTGTGTGTTATCTTCACATTTTGTTGCTTTCTCAATGGGAGTTAAACCATTCCAAGTACAAGGAGTGTAAACCAAGTCTTTATCTTTGTTTCTTGTTTGTAGATTCCAAGTAATCACTGTACCAACGGTTTTCTGCTAATAGAATAGCTATTGGATATGTTCTGCTTGCTTTAAATTCTAAAAGAATTTTGTCTGTAAACTATTAGAGATGTTACCAAATTCATCATCATAGTGTTTGACCAAATTCTGTCAGGTTGTTGTTGAGTAACATGACATTGTGTACCCAAACTCTATTCTAATTGTAGTCTTGAATGGCTTGCAGTTTTGTTATGTTTCTCATTACAATGAAAATCAAAATTGTGAAAGATTAAGGAATAACTAGGGAGTAAAATCTGATGGCAATCATGAAACATTGTTCAGGGGAATTTTGTCAGTTATCTATCTATCAGAAGTCCCTGACCACTAAGTAAAAATCATGTGCATCTTTTTCAAGTTTGAAATTTCGCTTTCAGGGAATGTGAAACATGTTTTTATGTCTGTATATCTGGTTATTTAAGGACAAGGAGGGTTCTTTAAGTAAATATGGAAGTGTTTTTGGTAGTCAAGGCTGTTCCTAGCTAATCGGGTTGGTGGACGGTGTCTTGGGGCAACATGATGATTTGGTGCTGAATGAGTTTTAGTGCCAAATACTTGATTTTTTTCTTTCTAAAGTGATTGAGGGATGACTGGTAAATTCAGGGTGCTTGTATTTTGCAGTTAGTTAAGACCAGTAAAGACTGGCCTATTATGGTGATACATTGTTGACATTTATCGGCTAATTACTAAAGTATGATAAATTTTTTGTATATTATTTAGCGCATAAATAGTGTTTTTGAAATAATACATTATATTGGTTGGCTAAAATGGCTAATGGGATGTATGATAGAGTATAGGAAAATGTTTGGTTGACACCCAATAAGGACGAAGGCATTTCTAATGTTGTGTTTGGATTGAGGTGAAGATTTGTGGAGTTGTTTGGATTCAGGAATGATAAAGTGGATTAAAGATGGTGTATGAGATCTGTGAGGTTGTTTAGATTGGGAAATAATATAGTGAATTTGTGAGGATGATTTATTAAAATTTGTGAGTGATGTAATAGGTAGGAAAAAATTTAGAAATTATTTTAAAATTGTAAAATGTAAGTTTACAAATTTACCATTGTTATTAAAAAATATTTTAATAATAAGTTATGATATATTTTTTTTAAGGTTTGAGTTAATTATTTTTTTCTAATATATAATATTCATAATTACTCTTATTTTATAATAAAAAATAATATTGTGTTAAATTCAAATAAATTTATTAAATATATTAAAATTTATGAACATAATATTTATTATTTTATATAACTAATGATCATTATTCTGTCTTTAATTGAACAATTAAGATTAATTGATTAAGATCTCATGTGTTATAATATTACATTAGATACATGGTCTGATAATAACCATAAATTACCAATAATCTGGTTAGAGACATCATCTTTCACTTTGTATATTTGTTTAGTTAGTGTAATTCATTGATCTGCTAGTACTGAGTAATATTTTCATGCCACATGCTAGTTAAATAATATTTAGGTTGAGAGAAGTGATGGAAGAGTTTACAATGGACATCATTATGGAAATATGACAGATAAGGAAATCTATATTAATGCCTAGGAAGCAGCCACCTCCTTGTAGCCGATGAAAACTTGTATATAAACAAATAAGCAACATAATTACAAGTGAAAATTCACCATGGCATTTGCATATTTGGAGTTAATAGATAAACTAAGAAATTAAACGTAGTAAAAAATGTATAAAAACTTTTATAGTTGTAACAACTACTTTACAAAGTTATAAGCTTTTTAATTAGTTAATGACCATGTATAAAAATTAGTATATATATATATATTAACATACTGATAACTATAAACCAGAAGAAATAGATTAGTTTCTCAGCATGTAACTTTTTTGGTCTCGTGTTAATGACACAAGTTATTGTCTAATTCAAAGCACCATTTTTGTTCTCAGAGAATTCTAAATGCATTGACTTCTCTAAATTCAACTAGTAAGGATCTGAGTGCAGGACTTGCAAGGCCAACTACTTCTAGACTAGAAGTTCTAGTTTTGTCAATGAGATGGGTATCTTAGGATATTATGGATCAGATTTACTTTCTCAAAAGATAGTTATGTGGAGTTGCTAATTGAATTAGTATAAATTGTGTAATAATTATCTAAGTTAATTAATATTTTTCTATGTTTATTTAAATGTTTTTAATCAATTTTTCTTTATATATATATATATATATATATATTATAAATAATCTATATAATTAATTTTCTAAGATGTGTTTTGTAAGTTCTTTTTGGCAGGAGAAGCGTTTGTGTTGAGTTAAGATTGCCTCGAGCCATGTATCTAAAAAATGTAAAAACTAAAATGTTTTTCTTACATAGGTCATTACTTATTGAGACTAACTACATTCATACTCAGATTAGAGAATTTGACCTTTGTGTCCTCCACTCAATTCACTTTACACGCACCTCGTGCACCAACCCATCCAAGAACATTAAGCTCAAAATTTCAAAAATTAGTGTAGTGTGCAAAAAGTTAGTAGTAAGTCACCACTTATTTCTGCACAAATTATCACTGACTAAATGCATTCACACCTTGGTGTCCTCCAGTGAGGTCACTTCACACACACCTCATGCACCACCACACCACAAAACAACAATAAACTCAAAATTTTGAAAATTTGTTGAATGTGCAGAAAGTTCGTAACAGGTTTTTTTATTAAAGCTTTCATATTAAACCTCACTATGCAACTTGACATCTCAGATAGGCTGACACCTCAAGTAACAACAATCATCTATCCTCACATAAAAAAACTATTATTAAAAAAAAGAAAAAAAGGAAGAAAATACAAAAGAAAAACTATGACGGGACTAAACCAAAACTCATAAGTTAACAAAAAGGGTACATAGGTACACTATACCTATTCATAAATAATTCTAAGCACAGATTAAATAGAAGCCTATTACACCAATGAAATGATTCTTTATGAATAAATTCTAAATTAGCCAACTTATCAGCACACACATTCCCTTCATGAGAGCTATGAGTAATCCTAAACCTGATTTCCCCACAGTAATTAAGACAGGTATTCCATCGATTACGAAGTATCCACGAAACATTAGTCTAGCAGTAAACGCAGTACAAACCAAGACATAATCACATTCAAGTCATACATTAGTAAACCTCATCTTTTGAGTTTCCTCCATAGTATATATAACTCCATAAAACTCAACAACCATAGCAGTCTGAACTTCAAGAAACACAAAGAAAACACAAATAAAATCCCTACACTCTCACGGAAAATACCTCCACAAGTAGCAAGACCATGATATCCTCTAGTAGTCCCATCAATGTTAATTTTAATCCAGCCTGGTGAAGGGAACTCCCATCTAACAGGAGGAGGACGAAGAACTTTACCAGTACGAGTATTAATACTAAAACCTCAAAATAAACCTTCTCAAAAAACAACTCCTGATGAACGAGAATAGGGGAAGGTCACGATTCCTAAACAACGTAAAAAGTATAGGAAGAAAGATCTGCAGCCGAAGCTCGTGGAAGGTCCTATTGATAATTTGACAACTAATGCTCCTAGCGGGGCTAATGCAGGGTCACTCTTGGGTCACCTTGCTTCTGATATAACAGATGGAGAAGAGGATGATTTTAAAAATATACCTCCTCTCGAGGATTCGTCAGATCATGATAGAAAATCAGGGAGACCACCTAAGGGGACTGGTAAATTCAAAAAAGTTGCTAAGGTAGTTCTCTCTACAACGTCACAATGAATGTCTCTTCATTTTTTTTGAAATGTTAGAGAACTCGGAAACCACAAAACTGTAGAGATGTTGATTTGTTTACTTAAACTACATAAATCCCACCTGGTTTTTCTTGCTAAACCTATGATGTTGTACGCTGATGCTTTCGATGTCCTTTTCAAATCTGTTAATATGCATTTGGTGGCTACGTCTCCTATTGTTAATAAAGCTTCTAAGCTTTGGTGTTTGTCAATTTCTAATCTTGTCCAAAATTTCTTGGTCAATCAACAGTTTATTTCTGTAACTTGTCTTCTGCATGATAAATGCTTTAGCTTTGCAGATGTTTATGGTGCTAACACATACTTGGTTAGACGATTTTTGTGGAGGGATCTTAATTTCTTCACAGCGCCTTGGTGTATTATGGGAGATTTTAATGTTGTGCTATCGGTGGATGACTACAAAGGGGGTGGCTTCTAATCAGGTTTCTTGTTGGATTAATACTAATGATCTTTCTTGTATTCCTTTTACTGAATCTTGTTATACTTGGTGTAATGGAAGAAGAGGGTTGCATATAATTCATAGAAGTTTGGATAGGGCTTTATGTAATGGAGTGTTTCTGGATGAATGAGATTCTTGTACTTATCAGGTTCTTGTTAAAAATTGTTTTAATCATTCCTCTATTCTCACTAGTAATTCTCAAAGGAATGTTAGCAATTTTCGTCTTTTTTCTATGTAGCTTCAAGATACTTCATGTATGAAACTTATTCATGATTCTTGGGCTAATAAGATTGTTGGTTTTCCTATGTTTATTTTTCAACATAAGTTCATAATGTAGTTCTTCTTAAGCAAGGTCTTTTCCTTGGTATTCAACAAAACTTACAGACTGCTAGTTTGTCTTATATTCATGGGTTTCTCTATCAAAAAAAGATTGCTAAGAAGGAGTTTGATCATGCTCTACACTATCAATATTTGTTTTGAAGAGAAAGGGCTAAGATGTTATAGTTTAATAATGGGTGATGTGGTCAAGAAGAGAAATAGTTCTAGTGGGATTCATCGTCTACTGATTGATAATGAGGTTATTGAGGATCCTAAATTCATTGATGATCATAATTTGAACTTTTATAAAAATCTTTATGTTGAGTCTATTTCTAATGTTTTGGATACAAGTAATATGGAAGATTTAATTGGTACTTATATTCTTGAGCTAGTTTCCTCTGAGGAGAATATGATGTTGATAAATGTCCTGATTTTTTGAAAATCAAGAATGTTTTTAATCTTAACGGTAATAGTTGATGTGAGTTGATTAGGAGATGAAACATCATATGCCACTTTCAAGAATTGGATCAAGATTCATCAAGCAATTCAAGAACACCACAAGAACAAGAATCCAAAATAGAAACCCATTACTAGAACATGAACCAATTATTATCACAAACCAAATCACATGAACCAATTAGAAACTCCAACAAATCATTCTAATCGATTAAAACCAAAGAAAACAACAAACTACCGAATGAAACAATAATTAAAGGAATTCTACCAATTGGAACAACAAGGAACAACAAGAGACATGTTTATAGATTTTGATATAAAGTGGACATGGAAGAAGAAGATGAAAAGTTGAAGAAAACTTATGTGGGTGAAGACAATGGGAGTGGTCACGCCACTTGGATGGTGGAAGGCTCCAAGATGAGTGAGAGTGCCGCCAGTTGAGGATTCCCAAGACCCACAAGATAAGACAAAGAGAAGGAGATCAAGTCTCACAAAGAACCCACTCAAATTCAAGAGAGTAACTTCACTTTCAATTTCAATATTCAACTTGTGTTTACAAAAGCAAGGCTCCTCTTTATATAGGAATAGAGGACCGTTCATGAAAGGTAAGATACATGAAGAGTCATTGTAAATGAAGAGGCAAGGTACATGAAAAGACAATGTAAATGCCGCCCCTTTCCAAGTCACTTATTCTAGAAAAGTGACTTTTCCTACTATTTCCCTTCTAATGTTCTATTTAGAATCTATTATAAAGATATTACAAAAAAAAAACATTAATTGGGCTTGGGCCTCATTTTGAGAAGACTAATAAGAAGAACTTCAAATGTTTTGGGCCTTGTCCATTTCTTCTATTGATGAAGTCTTTATTTGCTTGTTTAGATGACCCTTCAAGTATAGCAACCTTGGTCATCTTCATGTATTTTTGGGTCACATCATGCCCTCCAAGTTGGAGAAAATTCGACCACGAATTTAGTACTCCTGCATAAGACAGAGTCAGTTTGCAATTAGATAAGAGAAAGCAAAACAAGATAGGAAAACTTGATTTTGCATTTGTAAGCGTTGGGAGTTCAGAAAAAGAGGTCCTATAGACAGACCATGTTGGAAAAGATTGTTTGGGAATGATGATCTTTTTTGGAAAAAGTCCTCTTAACACCATTAGGAGGTAGGGAAAAATTATTCCTAACATTCTTTAACCAAGATGGTGTGGAAGTAGGAACCTTGAGTAATGAAAAAGACAAAGAAGAAGAATACCTTGGAGGTTCAAGTTGAGGCATAGCTCGAGTCAACATTAATGATTTAGTATATAAGGTAGTGTGACTCGATTTATTATTTCCTTCTTTTGCTTTCTCATTTTCTCTTTTAATTTTAATTTTGATTTGGTCCTCATGAACCTCTTGGGTAGAGAGGAGTTTTAAGGTAACCTTGCGCCCTTGGAAGCAAAAAGAAATTGTGTTGGATAGGCCATCATGTAAAACATGTCTATCATATTGCCAAGACCTTCCTACAAGAACATGAGTTGCTTCCATGGGCACAACATCACATAAAACCTCATCTTTATACTTTTCTATTGAAAAGTTTATGAGGACTTGTTTGTTAACCATGATTTCACCTTTGGCACTAAGCCATTGTAATTTATAGGGCTTGGTATGAGAGATAGTGGGTAACGCTAACTTCTCCACAACTCTTGTACTAGCCACATTAGTACAACTACCCCCATCAATAATCAAGGAACATAACTTGTTGCTGATAAGACAACGGGTGTGGAAAATATTTTCTCTTTGGGTATCATCCAAAGGTTTTAGAATTGTTCCCAACGTTCGCCTTATCATCAATAAGTCACCTTCACAAGGTATTTCACATTCATATTCACTAAGGGATTTTGATGGGGAAGGGGAGTTAGATCTAGATGAGTTATCACTATGTTCACTAACTACTTGATCCCCCTTAACCATCATGATTCTCTTTGTTGGATAATTTGCAGCTATATGACCAAAACCTAAACATTTAAAACATTTTTTACTTGAAGTCTTGGTAGATGATATAAGAGTTGAAGGTGAAGGTTTTGAATCTTTTGTTTTGTAAGTGGACTCCTTTTTAAAATTTGAGGGAAAAGTTGAAGTAGATTTGTGGTTATTTGTCGAAGATGTGTGGTAAAAGCCATCATTATGAGGTTTTTGAAAAGAAGCTTTCTTTGAAAGTTGGGATTCTACCTTGATGGCAATGTGAACCAAATTTTCTAAAGAAGAATATTCATGCAATTCTACCACATCTTGGATTTCTCTCTTTAATCCACTTACAAATCTAGTCATCTTTGACTCTTCACTTTCATGCATGTCAATCTTAATAAGCATCGTTTCAAGCTCTTTAAAATAAGCATCCACACTAAGCGTGTCTTGATGAAACCTTTGGAGTTTCAACAAAAGGTCTTTCCTATAGTGTGGAGGTACAAATCTAGCACGCATGCATTCTTTTAAATCCTCCCAAGAGACCACGAGTTGTCTCTTGTTTAAACCAATGTCCATAAGAGTTTTGTGCCACCATTGCATGGCATAGTCCATAAATTCTAAGGAGGCTAATCTAACTTTTTGGTCATTTTGGACCTCATGTACATTAAAAATTTCTTCTACTTTAGCCTCTCATCCTAAATATACATTAGGATCCCTATCTCCACTAAAGCTAGGTAACTTTACAAATGGAAAATAAGGCTTAGCCACATTTTGGCGCCTTTCTTCATAATGTTGGTGCCTCCTCCATTCGGTTTCTTCATCATAGCCACCATAAATGTGAGAACTCCTTGAATCATATCTATGATGATACCTTCTTTGTCTTGGAGACCTATGATTCATCATTTCTAATCTTTGAAGTCTTTCTTCCATTTGTCTCATTGCTTCCTCTTTTTGTGCAATTGTCCTTTTAGCTTCCTTCAATTCTCCAATTAGGAAAGCTTTTTGAGGAAAATGTTGTTTAGAGGATTCACCACTAGAAATATGATCCATATTACCAAATAAACACAAAACACAATGAACAAACAATTAGAGAAATCAAGTTAGAATGAAAAAATTGCTCACGGCCAAAGGAAAGAAAAGGAATGAAGCACTCAAAGAAAAAGGTTTCTTTCCTTACCAAAGTCTCTCTTGTGACTTAGATAATTCTCAAGTGAAAGATGCCAAAGCAAACCACACTTACTCAAAGCCAAATCACCAAAAACTTTAAGAAACAAGAAAAGACAAGCAAGAAAAGGTGTAAACAAGGAATAGCGAAACCAAAGTGGAAGTAAAAGATATGGAAAAACTTGGAAAAGAATATTGAATGAAAAAGACAAAGAAGAAAATAAGGTACTCAATAAAAGATTGCACACAAATGGAACCTAGAGAATAGTACTAGGGTTTAGGGTTTAGTATTTTGAATTTTGCTATACTTTTTTTTTCACTCTTTTGTAACACTTCAAACTACTCAGATCCAGAGTTTCAGAATTTTTCTCCAAAACAAAAGAAATTTTCATAAACTATTTCAGTCAGCACAAATTTAATGAAAACAGAGGAAACCTATTCTGAAATTAAAAAACAGCATTAAGAAACTACAAAGACACAATGGAAGTGATGTATATAGACTTGTATGGATCTAACACGCAAGTATGAACTCAAATCTAAAAATAAAATGCACCAAAGGATAAAAAAAAACATAATTATAAAACTGCACTCAAGTAAAAAATCAATCAATCAAAATTAGCAAGAAAAGTACTACATAGAATTGATGAAATTATAGGAGAAACATGACTTGACAAAACTTATATGGATTCAAAAATCAAAATGACTCCAACACAATTAATTTATACCAATTAAAAACAACAAGAAATATGTTTATAGATTTTGATATGAAGTGAACATGGAAGAAGAAGATGAAAAGTTGAAGAAAACTTATGCGGTTGAAGACAATGGGAGTGGTCACACCACTTGGATGGTGGAAGACTCCAAGATGAGTGAGAGTTTCGTCACTTGAGGATTCCCAAGACCCACAAGATCAGACAAAGAGAAGGAGAACAAGTCTTACAAAGAACCCACTCAAATTCAAGAAAGTAACTTCACTTCCAATTTCAATATTCAACTTGTGTTTACAAAAGCAAGGCTCCTCTTTATTTAGGAATAGAGGACCGGTTATGAAAGGTAAGATACATGAGGAGTCATTGTAAATGAAGAGGCAAGGTACATGAAAAGACAATGTAAATGTCGCCCCTTTCCAAGTCACTTCCTTATTCTAGAAAAGTGACTTTTCCTACTATTTCCTTTCTAATGTTCTATTTAGAATCTATTATAAAGATATTACAAAAAGAGACATTAATTGGGTTTGGGCCTCATTTTGAGAAGACTAATAAGAAGAACTTCAAATGCTTTGGGCCTTGTCCATTTCTTCTATTGATGAAGTCTTTATTTGCTTGTTGAGATGACCCTTCAAGTATAACAACCTTGGTCATCTTCATGTATATTTGGACCACATCAATAGTGCTTATGGTACTAATGGTTATGGTGGTGTTTTCTATCATTCTTGCTCGGAAGTTATTAGGACAAATGTTTGAAATGTTGTTCAACGGTTTTTTAAACAAAATCGGGTTCTTCCTGGATTCAACAATAATGTGGTATATCTTATTCCTAAGATTAGGGTGTTGACTCCATTAAAGATTACAGACTAATTGTTGTTGCTAATTTCAAATTTAAGATTATTTGCAAGATATTGGCCGATAGGTTTGCAGTTGTGATTGCTAGAATTATTTCTCCTAATTAATATGGGTTTGTGCAGGGTAGATAGATTCAAGATTGCATTGGTATTGCTTGTGAAGTTATTAACATACTTTCTAAAAAGCTTAGAGGAGGTAATGTGGCTTACAAAGTTGATATTCATAAAGTCTTTGACACTCTAACTTACAAGTTCTTATTATTAATTTTGACATGCTTTGATTTCCACCCCTTGTTTGTCGGTTGGATTAGTACAATTCTCCGTTCAGTTATGTTTTCTATCAGAATAAATGGCAGTTTAGTGGGTTTATGCATAATGTTTTGTATATTAATCATTTATGTGGCTACTAAACAACATGGTTTCTTATGATGATAATTAAAATCAAATCACTTAATTTCATCATGGAGAGTAAGTGGGGTTTGTGTGTGGATATTTTTAAATCAATTTTTCAAGATTATCAATAAATGATTATTAATTTGTGTGATTAGTAATGTAAGTTCTTAATTATTAGGTAAGAGAATATGAAAAAGGTTCACATTATAATTGGTAGAGTATTGTACAACTTATAACATTTAAAAATTATGTAGTTATAGTTTGATTAAGTTGTAGCAACATCGTGACTCCGTGAAGATATATCATCAATATATTTCTTTCATAACAGATTCACTGTATACCAAACTTGACATATCAGTATATTTCTTTTATAACATATTCAATGCATATCAACCTTGTCATATACTGGTCATAATAATATATATAAATTTTGTTTAGTCATTACATCTTATACAACAACAAAAATCTTTATAACAATAATTTATTTTGATACAACACTTATGTTCTACCAAGGTAAAACTTACAAGTATTTTGTATTTGTTGTCTTTGTCTAAAGGCTCAAAATCTAATTTAACTAAGAGAAAAAAAATTGTATTTACAATATCATTAGTTACAAAGGCTCAAAGTCATGTATCACCCACATTTTTCCTTCCTACGTCCAAACTCACTTCTATTGTTCTCAATTTAAGCTTCATTATCATTCTTCATACATCAATACTTCACAATTTCTTTCACTCAGTTTAGTCACCATATCCCACCAAATTTCGCACTCCAAAATACAAAAATAAAAAACTCATAGCAATGCAAGCTAAGATTGCATCAAGTGGTATTAGAGCATTAGGTTTACAGTTCTTCAAAAGATAAGTTCTCAAAAAATTTGTTCTTCATTTTTCCACATTGTTTACATGTTGTTTTTCATGTCTTGATTCTGTTTTTGTTTTAGTTCTACCATTTTGTTTGTTGTTTGTTTGGTTTAATCGGCTCAAATAACTTGTTCTTTCTTGAACCATCTATATTGGTGTTTAGGAGTTATTTTTTTACTTTATCTTGTGTGTTTTTGAATTTTGTTAAGTCTTCTTTCATTTTCTTTTGGTAAAAACAGTTTATGTGGGTTTCATTTTTATTTTATGATCCATTTGTAGTTGTCTAAAGTTATGTTGTTTCCATATATGTCATAAAATCAAGTAGTCATTTGTTTGATTTTTTGTTTCTTGTTTTGTGGTTTGAGTCATTTTGTGCCTTTTCTGTGTTTTTTTTTTTATATATATTTTAGTCTGTAATCTTGTTATTAGATCATTAGCAAGTTCATTAGAGTTAGGTGTCTATTATGTCTTGAGTTTCAATTCTTTTTTTTCAAATCCCTTAAGTTTCTTATTTTCTAGTTTTTGTGAAATTTTGTCTCTATTGTGAGAATTTTTTGTGAGTTTGTATTTTGGTAAAAAAATATGAAAAACATCACAAAACCCTATTGAGATGTTGTTTGTATCCAGTTAAAATAGAGCGTCCAAAAGCAAAATAGAAAAAAAGTTATAAATAGTAAAAGTCAGGATATTTTCAGCCCAGAAAAAACGGTTTCAGTGTGGTGTTGCTCTCAATATAAAATTTATTGCACCTTATTCCTTGAGCTTTTTGACCTGAAATTTTTACCTCACTTTGCTTTCTGTGTTGTGGAGTTGGGATAAAAGTTTGAGATTTAAATTCATTATAATATTTCCCCAGTAAATATTTGAATCATCTCTGCCAGTGCTGAAAAACAGTTTCAATCTCTAATTCTAGTACTGCAGTGTTTGATGTATTTCTCTCAGACACACATCCGTTTGACCTAAAATTTGTTTCGTTTGACCAAATATTATGCTGAGATTCTCACATAAAAATTTCATACACAAAATGTTTCTAGATGAAGTTTCAAAAGTTTTGGAAGTTTCAGTATCTGTTTCATCCTAGAATTTTTTTTTTTTTAAATCTATTCTAGTTCCATTCTTAGGTTTCCTAATCGAGTGCTCACTGTTTTTGTTACCTTTAATTGTTGATTTGTGTCTTAAAATACTCCTTGCATTTGTCAAATTAAATCAATTTGATTTTAGAAATTTTAATTGAGATTTTCTTGATTCTTTACTTGTGGGCCTCATAAGGTGAAATTCATATTGAGTGGAAGTTTGGTTTTGAAGTTATGAAGCTAATTTCTACTTGATGATGCATAGCCAAAGGCTAAAAATAGTGTTTATTTGGAGATGGCAACAATTGAAGACAAGAATGAAGTTCATATAAAGAGAAGCAGGATTTGACAACTTGAAGAAAAGAAATTCATAAAAAAAAATTGTAGTATTTTTAGCTTTGTATCACATAACCTTTGTGTACAAGTTTAATTTTTTGCTTACTTTTGTTTTGTTTTGGAAAATGATTTCAAAGCAATCCCATTAAGAACATTGTTATAGTAAAATGTTTAGTCTTGTGGAAATGTGTCAAGGGACTCAAAGTGTCACTTGCATTTTCACCTAAGATTTTCGTCTAGATATTCTTGCTTTACTTTACTTTCTTCTTGTTAATTTCGTGCTTTATTTTATTTTTTGTAAGTCTCCATGATACTTAGGTTTTTTTCTTCATTTGTAGTTGATCTTCTTTTGATCCTTAGAAAGTCTTGCACACACATATATAGAAAATTGTTTTGAAGTTCTATGAGAGAACTTGTTTTGAGAACTATCTGAGGTAAGCTCTAGCTAGGAATGTCTTGGTACTTAAGCAATCCATTGTGACTCACCTCACTTTCCTGGGAGTGAACTTGGAGAAATCTAATACTTGAACTTTTGATTTACTTCACCAAAAAAATATAAAAATATTTTCGAAATTTTTTAATCATTCCTTGTTGAATCAAAACTCTTGTTAAATTTTTTTGCATTTTTCAAAATGAGTGATCATTTACATGCATCAAGTTTACAAGGAAGTCATAGGGAACAAGAAGATGCCCATGGGTGGAGAGAGGAGAATAGAATTTCGAGAGAGGATAAAGATGGAAAATATAATGAGGTAAATTTTTTTTTTTGGCAAAACGGTTCTCAACCAAAATAAGGACAAAAGGTTTGAAGAAGAAAGACCTATTCATAGAAGAAAGATTTATAACTCCCATTATCAAAAAAAGGAAGGGGTGTAATTTGAGCCTAGAAGTTTATATTATTCTACAAAGCCTAGGTATACATTCCCTACTTTGATGAAAACAAAAAATGTTGAATATTTAAAATGGGAGACAAAGCTTGAGCAAACTTTTAAGAAGTACAAAGTGGATGAATATATTGGATTTTTCTTGGCTACCCTATGTTTTCAAGAATATGTTAGGTCTTGATGGAAACAAACGCAACTTGATGTTTGAATTGGTACAACATCAAAAGTAGAGTATTGGAGTGATTTAAAGGTGTGTATGAGAAGAAAATTTGTTCCGCCTTCATATGATAGAAAACGAAAGCATAGAGAAGAAATGAAACAACTTGTTAAAATAGGAAGAAAATTTGTAGAAGGAGAAAAAAAATATGCTAGAAGAGAAAAAGAGTTTAAATAAAAAATTATAAGCTCTTGTCAGAAAGAAAGAAAAGAAAGACAAAAGAGAAAGAGAGGAGAACAAAGGAAAGATAGAGAATGGAAAGAAAAAGAGAGAAAAAGTGATGATAGAAAAGGAAAGTACAAAAAACTCCTTTTCTGGAATTGAATCAGATATCGATAACATTTTATCTTCTTTAGAAAACCCTTATGAGGATGTGCTTGAATACAAATCTATGTTTGTAGCTGAACCAAATATAGATATAAATTGTTCCTCCGCAAAAAATATAGATGAATGTTTGATTGAAAAGGAAGAAAAGTCTTTTATGACACCCCTTGCAAGCATAGCTGAGAAAGAATCCTTAAAGGGGGATTGCAATACTTTTAACTCTTCTTTTTAGTTATATAATGCTCATTCTTCTTCACAAAAATCTCAAAAACAATACTTTGTGATGTTGTTGCCTAGCTTGGGTAGTAAACAACACAAAGTGAAAAACAATATTTTTAAAAAAGGTCCTACGTTTTTCTTTCAAAAATTTTATAAAAATAAAGGACCTTATTTCTATTTTATTTCCATTTGTTTTAATTTTCTTTTAATAAAGAAAATTATCTCATATTTGTTTGATGTCTATTGTAGATTGACATTTGATCCAGGAGAAAAATAACAAATAAACAGAGGTTGTTGTTATTGAACATCATTCAGTATTTAAGGAGAGATCCTTCTCAAGAGGGAGAGAATGATGAAAACCCATCCAGCCTTAAAACATTCAGCTAAGAAGATTGGAAGTAGGAAAAGGATCTCAGAAGACTTTAATCTCAGGGAGAATTAATTGTTGTCTGCTCTTCCATTTTTATCTAGTTTTATACACATTATACATAATAGTATAGGCTTTACTTTGGACTTTATTTGGGCCATTTTCTTAGGCCAATTTTCATTGTGTAAATAGAAAAATAAAGAGTCTAGCTAGAGTTATAATTGGGCCTCCTTTGACCCAATGCAACTCTAGACCATATAAGGTGCACAAATAAATTACTAAAGTGCAAATCGAAAACAGGAGTGGCAAGAAAGGCATGAAGGTCCATATGTCATCTCCTTAATGGAAAGGATTCCCACCAATGCCAAAAGGACATTTGTCTTCATGGGAATGGAGAGGATTCTCTTCAATTAGAGGAGGACACTTGTCAACCTCTAATTTGAGAGGATTTTCTCCAATTAGAGAGAGACACATGTCCTTCTATGAGTGGAGAGTTTTTAGGGTTAAAGCTTGCACCTTGGTTGCCCATAGCACTATAAATATAAGTGCTAGCCCCCTTATAAATTATCTTTGAATAGACTATTGCATTGCTGCCAAAATTTCAACTTCAACTAGTCTTTTAGCTCACTCTTTGCTAGCCTTATTTCTAAGTATTTTAGCAAGGAACCTCTTAGGAGTTGGTGTAACCTCTCTTAAGCTTCATTATCATTCTCCATACATCAATACTTCACAATTTCTTTCACTCATTTTAGCCACTCAATCCCACGAAATTTCGCACCCCAAAATACAAAACAAAATACTCTTAGAAATGCAAGCTAGAATTGCATCACCTAACTTGTTCTGCAAAGGAGAAGATTTCACCAAGATAGAGAAACCTGGAATACAAAATCAAAATGTGAGTCATAAAAAGGTCCTAAAAAAAAATGTTTGTAGTTATTATTCGAGAAAAAAATGGATAAACAATATATGATAAGTTTAAACTTCTATATAGGTTAGACTACTTATGAATTCCACGTAGAATAAACCTTACAAATAAAATGAACACTAATTGTTAAAGAAAATATAACTACAAATTTAAAATATTATGAAAGAATGTCACCAAATTTATTTCTCCTTCATTATCTTACTAGTAAAAATATAAATATACTTGAAAATCCTATGCTTAAAAACACAAGTAAGCTTACTAGTAAAAATCTTAATATACTTGAAAATACTTTATTCTGTTTAGAAGAAATATGCATACCCCATATTGACTACAATACACATCAAAATGTACTACTCATTCAAAATGTGTTGCACATATGGTACACGCTAATAAATGGTAGAGGGTAGTAGTCATTTACTGTTGAATTTATGGGAGTTTAAGTTCAAGAAAGGTGAATTGTAGTTAGGACAATTTTCACAAATGAATTATTTTAGCAATGCTGATAGTAAAAACATATTGTTTCAAGAAACAACATATTCAAATTTCTCAATCAGAATGCAACTTCAGAAAAATGACAAATTAGAATTTAAAACAACTGATTGTAATTTTCACATCAACTTTACTTAGACATAACAATTTAAAACTCCAAAAATTTAAAAGAAGATTTTTTTAATAGATCACATATAGTTTTCAAAATGCTTACACAGTATAAGAATTGTACACAATTTTTCAAAGATAGATCTTGATCAGTTCTAAGACACAATGTCTTAATAGAAGACTTGATTTTAATTTGACAATCAATATCTAAAGTCCAAAAATAGTTTGCAATTATTTATTTGTTTTATAAACCAGCTAAACACTTACACATAATCTATTGTAAATCCATATTTAATATAGTTAAATTAAAACTGTTTTATGTCTAATCACTTGTTAACAACTTGATTTAAAGCATGAAATAGTCATTGATTAAAAGCACCTTGTAGTTTTACGTTTGGTTAATAGCTTTAAGAATCTTAATAACAAATTACAACAAAGGCTAGTACTGCAGCAAAACAACAAATTTATTCTTGAAATAACAGATTCAATTTTATACCATTTTTACAATTTTCCAGATTTAAGAGCAATGATTATGAGAAAAGCAAAAACACACAAGAATTTATACTAGTTCACTCAAAATTGAGCTACATCTATTCTTATCTCACACTAAGATGAATTTCACTATATCACAAAATCTTTTACAAAGATTGCACAAAAACCAGTTTTGAACCCTTCAAGAACAAAAGATACAAACTAAAAAACACCATTTCAGCAATCCTATACTTCAAGAAACTCTATCCTAGAAGAATATTGGCACAAGATTAAAAAGAAGAGGAATTGAGGAACGATTACACCTTATATGCAGACTTAGAGACTAAACTCAGATCTCCAAACTGAAGAACCTTGATGAAGTTCCTAATCACTAGCCAAAGTGAAAATGACACCACAAAACTTAAAAAAGATTTTTCAGAAAAACCTTCAAAAACTAAACTTCTTAAGACCCTCTCAAAAAACTCTTTGAAAGAAGTAAGCAAACGAGTATTCAAAGGATGATTTACAATGAAACCCATCCATCCTTTTATAGGATACAAAACATAACTTATTTAGTAGAACAGTTTCAAATCAGTTAAAAAATAGTTAATTAAAAGTTGAGAAAATAGATTGTATTTCAAAATACACTTGGTAGAAACAAAACTGATTTTTGAAAACAAAACTGATTTTTGGAAACAAAACTGTTTCAGTTCATAAAAGTTTAAAATCAATTGTTTCATAAAAAAATCAAAGGAAAAACTAGTACATACCAGAAAAACAAGTTGCAAAAGATTTTAACATATTTGAAAACCTGTGATAGTGTTAAAAACAATTTTTAAAATCACTTGTGCTTAGTATCATCATCATAGCTATGAGATATGGAGTTAGATCAAGATACAAAGGACACTTAAACAATTCTATCTTAGCTAAGACAAAAAAGACACAATACATGACAACAACCATAAAATAGCTTTTCAAAAATATTTTCTTCATAAAAAAACCATCTCCATTTAGCATAATAGTTGAGTAGTCTTCAAGATCTCCAACAAATAATACTCCATATTTGCTTGATTCTTTCATCAAGTTTACTACTTCCTAAATGAAAGGAGATTAAGGAATCAAGACCTATTACTATGAACTTAGCATTGAATATCAAAATTTTTGGTAATCTTTCTGTGCCAAGTATCCTGAGGAGGATAACATCAACTCATGATTTGCGCCCTTTAAGCACATGATAGCATTAAAATTGTTGCACAAGAAATAGGGGTTGAGTGGCAGAAATTTCGTTGGCTTAAATGGAGAAATTCTACCACCGAGATTGTAAATGTAGATAGGAAGAGTTACAGAGATTTATACTTTTGAACTCTAGAAGGTGGGTTCATGAGTAGCCTTAACAAGGTTTAAATAGTGTTCTTCTAGGAACACTGAAAGTTTAAATGGCATTGAAATATGACCAGGGAAACTAACAAGAATTACAAAGGGTTGGAATGTGCATACTAAACAAAAACCAATGAGAATACGGTTCACTACAAAAAAACCTTGTGTGTGGTGGCGGTTATAATATGGCGGTTATTAAAAACCATCACAATTAACTATATAATACGACAACTTTATAATTGTCATAATTATCCTTCAAAATGTGGCATTTAGAACCGTCATAATCATCTTTCGAAATAAACACTCTACACTCTATCGCACTTCTTTCCCTCCGTAACCTTCCTCTTTTCTAATGTTTTTTTATATTCCCCTTTTTTACTCCTTGAAAATATTTTCGTATTCCCCCTCACTAAACATTGTCGTCTTTCGAATTCCCCTCTTCTATATTCCCTTCAGTGAACCTTGCCTCCAATGGTGTTCCAATAGATTGTGCACATATTTTCAAACCTTTTTGAGAAAGTAAGCCAAATTGGTACGTGCGATTGTCAGGTATTACAGAGATCCCACAACTAAAAGATAGAAAGAAGAATCTAGAACCGCTATAGTGTCATCGTGAGTTAAACGTAACAAAGACACCATAAGTGTTGCTTGTGACTTAAACCCAAGCATGTTGGCTTTTTGAAAAAATTATTTGATGTATTATTTTGGGATAAGTGAATATTGTCATCTTTGTTCCAAGAAGTATCAATTCCAAGGAAATAATTTAAGGAACCTAAGTCTTTAAAGGCAAAGTGTATACGTAAAAATCTAATGAGAGAGGCAATGCAATAAGAAGAACTTTAGGTGATGATAATATCATCAACATATATGAGAAGGTGGAAACAAGGTGGGGTGGGTGTGTGAATGACCATCTCATCTCCATCCCCAATGTAAGAATTTATCGAAATTTACACTCCCATTCCCAACAACTATGATTATTTTTTTTTTGTCTCATCCCCTTCCCCATCAGAGAACGGGTATACCCATACTCACGCGTTGATGTGAGTTGATTTTAGGATTGCACATTTTATGGGTTGCACTTTGTTTATGATTTTTTTGAATTAGCAATTATGATGAGAAACCCAAAGAAGATTCACTCAAAGAGAAAAACACAATATAGGGTGATGATAATGATGAGGTGCGAGAATTAAAGAGCATAAATGGAAAGGGAAATAATATAGAAACCGAAAAAGGAAAAAGAAGAACACAAACTCATAAGAAGGAATGGAAATGGTGCATGCTGAAGAAATGAAAAGATGAAGAGATAAGAGAAAGCCTATGGATGGTGAGAAGTTTTCACGCCACTTAGAAGAGGGGATACTCCAAGATGAGTGATGAAGAGCCGCCACTTGAGATGTTGTGCACTCAAGATAAGACCCAAAGATGATAGGAGACTTAACTCACAAAACACTTTGACAGAGTTCCTTTACTTTAAAAATTCAATGTGTGTTTTATAATAGAAGAAGGACCCTATTTATAGATATGAGTGCCTTGGAGAGGAAGAGAGGAAAGGTAGGGGTGTAAATGACTACAAGCTTCTAGAAACTAGGCTAAATGTGAGCACGTGGAGGATTTTTCTAAAATCTAGGTCAAAGATGAGCACATGGGTGACACATAGGTAAGTTTCTATAAGCTAGGTTAAGGTGGGCTTTGACACAAGCTCAATTTACTAACTACACCCTCTTTTAGCTTATTTTTCTAATTGAAACCGAAAGTGAGCCCATTTTATTTACTTAACTTGTCTTGTAAGAAGACTAGAAGGAAGAACAATTGATATTCTGGTTCATGTCCGGTTCTCCCTCTATTGAGGCTCTTCTGAGTGTTGAGATGACTGACCTAGCTGTGAAGATTTTGTGGTGTTCGTAAACATCTGCTTGTCGATTTGGGTTGTATCACGCATGCACCTGCCCCTTTACAGTTCCAAATATCAATTAAATATATTTTTTATAAAAAAAATCACAACACAACAAACATGATATTATCAAGTATTCAGTGCAAAATGATACAATTTTATTTCCTCCAATATGAAATATGAAGAAAGAAATTATAATTACATAAATTTAAAATGAGAGTATCAAATAACAAATATTTAATGGTCAAATAGTTATAGAAATTATTAAAAATAACCAAATGTATAACATAAAAATAGTTATGAAACTAAGGACTAGATAAAGGTTAATCTATGTTTTTTAGGGTACCTAATGAATTAAAAGTGTTTTAGTAATTTAAAACAAGGACATGTGTGAAGACGATATTGGGACAAGTATGGAGATGATGATGTAAGTTGATTTTAGAATTGTATATTTTAGATGTTTTTGCTTAGACTATGATTTTCATTAGCAATGATAGGTGAAACTCAGTGAAGATTGCCACTAGACAGGAACTTAACCAAGTGGTTAAGTAAGAATGAAGGTTCTCTTAAAAAAAGCAAAAGAAAAACACAATTACTAAGATGATGATGATTGCGAAAATTAAAGCAAGACAAAGGAATGAATAAACCAAAAAGGAAGATAAAATGAGGGAACAATTATAGAGATAATGAACAAAAGAAATGAAGAGTAATGGCGGAATTGAAGAAAAAAGAGTAAGGAGTATAGGAAGCTTAGGGAGTGGAAAGAAATTAAGAGGAATCACGCCACTTGGGGGAGGAAGCTCCAAGATGAGTGAGGATGGAGTCGCCACTTGCAGTTATCTCTGCCAAGATAAGACTCAGAGAAAATATAGGAACACTCTAGACTCACTCAAGCAGAGTTTCTTTACTTCAAAATTCAATGTGATTTACAATAGGGGAGTGATTTGAGTTGATTTTAGGATTGTTCATTTAGGGGACACTTTAGATTTATGATTGAGATTGTTAAACAATTAATAGTGAAAACCTAAGGAAAATCCCCACTGGATATTAACTTAACCAAGTGGTTAAGTATATGTGAAGGTTCATTTCAGAAAGGCAAAAAGAAAAAAACAATTATAATGTGAAGATGATGCCAAGATATGGTGCAGAATTAAGCATGGATAGCAATTATAAAGACAATGACCGAATGAACAAAAGGAAACCAAAAGAAGAACATATTCATGAATTGAATGAAATACCAACGGAAGGAAAAGATGAAGGAAAAGGAAGCTTATGAGAAATGGGGTTTGAGATGATGAGCAGACCACTTGGATGATGAAATGACTCCAAGATAAGTGTTGGAAGCCGTTAGTTGAGAGCTCTCAAATTCTCACAAGATAAGACTAAAGACTAAGACGAACAAGCCTCACTAGCATCTCACACAAAATGTGCAGAGTAACTTTTCTCTATTTCATTCAACTTGTAAAATACACTAGGTAGGCCTCCTATTTATAGGTCAAGGAGCCTTGGAGAGCAAGCTAAAGGGGTAGGATGGGAAAAGGGAAAAAAATGGATAGCCTTAGGGTTTGACTAAGTCAATCCCGCATCCTAGGCTTGTCCTTCTAGAAAATAGGTCAAAATGTCATCAAATGGGTTAGGAACAAGCTAAAATGCTACCCACACTCCCTATTATGCTAAAGGTACCTTATTCTAGCCTATATTTGCTATTTGGAACCCTAAAGTGAGCCCAATTTATTTACATAACTTTTCTCTTGTGGAAAAGACCAGAAGGAAGAATTTCTGATATTCTAATTTATAGCTTCTTCTTCAGCTGATGCTTTCTCAAGGTTTGGTGGGGCCCGACTTTGTATATTGAGATGACTGACCTTTTCGTGAGGTGATTGATTTGTCCTTTATCATTCGTTGGTTACTTTGGTTTGTTGAACCAAGTGGTGTTCAATGTTTTGAAGAATCCAAATCCTTTGAAGGATGATGAAGCCTCTGCTTTGCTTGTTGCTGTTGTGCTGGTTTTAGCCTTGTTCTGGGGTAGTTCAATGTTG
>Ga0123342_1003729_pt1 | contig 24118 bp, 12 predicted proteins | sample Turbeawhitnodule_FD_89960 | JGI IMG/M metagenome (GOLD analysis project Ga0123342, IMG submission 89960) | Root nodule microbial communities of legume samples collected from Mexico - Turtle bean Mexico white nodule | ecosystem: Host-associated > Plants > Roots > Nodule | place: Mexico: Nepantla... | reverse complement strand
TAAAAAATTAATATGAATATTTAATTTCTAAAACTTATGATCAAAATAATATTCTATTCTACAATAATTTATTTAGTTAAGACCTATTTAATATCTTCATTTCCATAAACTCAAAAATTTCAATACATTTCAAAATTATACAGACACAGGATAATATATATTCACGATCAATTACAGGATTTTTTTAAGAACGAAGATATAGTAATTATGTTTTTTTAGAATTAATTCTTGCAAATGAATTTTTACAAATTTAAAATAATACAAGTTAGAAAGAGCGATTTTAGAAGAAAAGTATTTTATAATTAACTCCAATAATTTCTCATTGAATATAAAACAGTGTTTTGCTGTTAAATATATATTAATAGAAAACTTAAATAATGGTAATATATAAGATTTTGAATAAATAATAGAAAATATATTATTATACCACAAAGATGGGTTAGGCCACATCCGTACAGTTAAGTGGGTCTGGGCAGCATGAGGAGCTTATCTCGACTCTTAAAACAATCACTATCTAACAATTAGTTTAATTAATACAATTAATTAATACTCTACGTCAGATTAATAATAGTTTTAAGAGTGATATTTACACTAATCATACCAATAATGAGTGGTATTCACACTAATCATACCAGTAATTCAAAGATTCAACTCAACTCTATAAATTAAATTAATTAAAAACACAGAGCAGCAGCAGATCATAAAAATACATCTTGACAATTAAACTATTTTATAATTTGAATTCCTCATCAAATTTTATGACAAGTTCAAAGGCAAGGGTTTGGTTTAATAGTGCAAAAACACCTCATTTCATAACTGCAAATGTTTTCTTTGATCATAATTTGCTAATAAACAAAATTCCAAAATCCTACATAGACAAATTCCAGGGGTGGCTGGAAGTGAGTCAGCACTAACCATTTACTTTCAATCTGAATTGTGCTGCAACTCTTGTATTTCTACACGCTACTCATGGAGAGGCAAAAATGAAAAAAAAATAACGAAATGATTTTTTTTTTCTAAGATTTCTATCCAAATATGCCAAAGAGTTTTAAAAATAAAAATTAATAAATTATCATCAAAGATATATTAGGATTATAAATAGATATTTCATTATATTTATATAATTATAATTAATTATATTTGTAGACATGGTTATGTTTAAATAAATATAATATTACTCTAAAATTATAATACGATAAATAATTAAAATAAATAATATTATAATAATAAATAAAAGAATTTGAATATTAATATTTTACAAAATAAATTTTTAATATTTAATAACTAGGTTGTTAGAAAAAATTAAATTAAATCAGTTGAATTTTAAAGTAATTTATACATTTTTAAATTGATATGTAATAGATATTTCTAATTATATTTTACTACTATAATAAAATGAATAATTAAAATAAAAACATCAAAAAATAATTAATAAATTATATTAATATTTTGTGAACATCTTTTATATAAAAATAATTAATTAATTAAAAGAAAAATTATTTATTTAAATTTTGATATTTTTATTAAAATTTTATAATAATTTTCATTTTCATTTTAATTTTATTTAAACTTCAATTCACATTTTCAAAAAATTAATTTTACAGTAAATTCCTTTTAAACATATTAAAATAAAACCAAATTTATTCTATCACATCAATTTATTGCAAATTTCTTTCTTTCCTTTTTCAGTCTTCCGTAAGTCCAAACAAAGCCGTAATAAACCATTACAGAAAATGTTTCTAACTACGCAACATGAAAATTTAATCTTTGGTTGCATTGAATGGAAAAATAATAAAGTGCCATATAAAGCAGATTATACTATTGTCATCATGTCCAACAAGGTTGAAAATATGAAATGAAGGAATAGGCACATGTGGCTATAACCCATATATCAATGCATTACTTCTACTCTAAAGTTAATTGAGACTACCATGATAACGCTTATTCAGCTCTTACTAAAGATGGGTCAGGTGCAGGAAGAAACAGAAAATAAAAAGGTAAAACAGCCAAAGGAAATAGAAATGGACCAAATGGTGCGGCAGGAAACTATATTTATGCTATCGGGTTATACTGAGGCTGACAGGTCTCTTTTACAACATTACATGAACTCTGCTACACCATTCCACAGCTCTCACATAATTTGACAACTACTGACTGAACAAAATCTGGAAGCAATTAAGATGAACAAAAAAAAAGTCAACCAACTATACCCTGTATACACTCACTAATCCAAAAATCTTATGTACTGATACAGTGCAGCGATGATGATCAATGACCTCAACTTGAAGAACTTCCACAGTTGGAAGTAGTAAAGCTCAACGGGCTGTGGTCAGCAGATAGTGTTGAGAGCAATGTCACTCCTTTTGACAGAAAGAATTACATACCACAATTTTAATATAAAATCTGCAGAAACCACCTGGATTGCTGATCTCACTAGTTGGCCTATACAGAGTAGCTTTTGCTGTTTCCCTGTTTTTACAAGCCCATAGATGTAGAAGAATGCCAAATTCATCCCACGCAAGACGAGAGCTCGTCAATACCAAGTTTTCTAATTATAAATCTTTACTGGCTTCTCAAATGTATGGCGATTCTGAAACAAAACCCAAGAAATTTGAAATGGTGTAATCAAACCAGTTTTCTTAAACTTCAAAACTAAACTCCAGTATTATCAGAATAGTGAACAAACTCAACAAAAATAAATAAAAGACAAAAAATGTACTTAAGAAATTAGTTCTTGCAGACAAGGTTACTAACCTGGTTGACAGCATATGATCTTTTTGGAGCATTATCAGTATGCTCCAAGCCAAGATACTGCTCCCAAGCACCATAAACATCTCTCCTCTATATCACAAGATACATTAATTCAAATACATGCAAATGTTACAAAAAAATGAATGGAATTAACACAACTAAAAATAAAAGGAATTAGCCTATAAATGGATGTACCTGAAAACGACTGGATACAATGTCAGAATCCTGAAGGTACTCAGGACGCCCTAAAGAAAAAAAAGCAAATTTCCACTGGCCAAACAAAAAATATAATAAAAAATTAGATAGACTAACATCAAATTTAATAATATTTATGGACAATGAAACTTCCACAAAACAAAAGAAAGTTACCCAAAAGGGAAGAAACAAAATATAACCACATAACACACAAAAAAAGGAGGAAATACCTTTGCAAACTCATCATCAGGAACTTGAAGTTTCTTTTGTATTCGAACTTTAATTTCTGTCAAAGTCTCCCCTTCATGTATGACCAAGAAAAATGGTTCCCCAAAGTTCTGAATTTGCTGTCATACCAAATCAAATGGGAAAAACATTACAATTGATTTAGCATACAACTAAGTCAGAATGAAGTATCAAAGCCCATTACGATATTACAAACTGCACTAAGCAAAATGGATCAAATACAATTATATACCATTTGGTTCTGAGCCGTATCTTTAGTGAAATGATACACATGGATTAGGCGATCATGAGGACCCAGATTTTTCTCCTCTTCTGGAATCTGCAAACCACAAGAACAGCAACACATTTATATTGTCACATAAACTGAATACGGTAATTAATTATGCATTTAGAAAAATCCACTGATGCAATAATTTCAGTAAATTAAAGCATGAACACTTCATGGACTAAAAGCTAACACCTCCCTTCCCAGCCCACTACAAACAGAAAAAGACTACTACCTCCTCTGCACGTAAAGTCCAGTATTGATCATTAATGTTTTCAATCTTTTCATTGGGAGGGAAAACCTGCACAAGCAGAGAGGCAGGGTAACAATTAATTGCAAGATCACAAGTCAATGTAAATTTAGTATTGTATTGAACCGAATCATCTTTTTTTGTCAGAAAAATATAAAAGAATAAGCAATAAATCCAGGATCAGTTAAAATAGAGGTAACACAAGACCTTGTATATCTTGTGATAGAAAACTTCAAGCAACCTAAGCTCAGCTTCAGGGTCGGACAATTCCACCTGTGAACAATAATAAATGAGCACAAGACTTACATTCAAACAGTCGCTACTCTAATAACAACCTGGAGCACTCAACAAAAACATGCTTCACATATCTATTTTTTTAAAATAAAGGAGATTGATGATATGATTTCAGTGGTGAGTAAGAATACAATTTAGACATGTTAATGAACTGAACAATACTGAGGCAAAATCACCTTTGTTTTCAGATCATCAAGGACATCCCCCACAGTGCTCTGCTTTGGAAGTCTGGTGGTATGAATAACCACCTGAATAAAAATTTAAAAAAGGGTCAGAAAAAATCTAGATAAAAACCAAAAGAAAATCAGATCACTATATACTCACTTCATCCTTGGTAGCATGGTGAAATGCAACTTTCAGAGTTTTCAAACCTTGTAATTCTGGCAGAGGGATGTCAAGTACTTCATAGTACAATATGTCCGAAGTCTGACATGCATGAAGGGAAATAAGATGTTTTGATTTTAAATAAGAAACAAAATGAAAGATTGTGCATTAAGTCAATGATTACCTGATTATAGTGAACCAGCATTTCAGACAAATGCTCCACACCCCTATACTTAACCGGCTGAGGTTTTGGCTGCTGAGAGTAACAATTGTGAGGCGTAAGCCTGATTATGGATGGATCATCCAAACCTAGTTGTTGAGCCACTCTCTCCACTACATCATCGTATTTATATAACCTTGACCTAGAAATTAATGTGCAGAGAATATCGTAAGGATGTAATTCCAAGAAAAATAATAAGTACTTAATGTTCTCTCTGCTACTACAATATAATAGATCTAATGATTTGCTCCAATAAATTACACAATACTTACATCTCCAGACAGAAGTCATCTTCCTTGGGTTTATCAAGAGATCGAAAGTGAACAACCTAAAATCCATCAATTGGATATTAAAAAACTAGCTAACATCTTACACTAAAAATATAATGAAAAACACATGGTACATTGGTTACAAACATACAGATATGTGCAGGCATGGACAGAGGAGGAAGGTGCAGAAAATCAAACATAATACAATTGAATGTTGGGTGGTGATCATTTTTGCATCACATCAATCTATACATATTGCCTTTAATTGAACCAAAAAAGGAAAAGTACCTGGCGGTTGTGCACATATTCTAGGTATGACGGCACATCTGGATAGCGTACATGTTCCACATTGTATATAGCAGGAGCTTTCTGAAAGCATATAATATCTCCATCTTCTAACTGCAAATTTAGAAAACAAATCAATGAACCAATCAACAATAGTAGCACGAAGTGCTCCAATGGTGTTTATAATTTACCTGGCTAGCTCGAAATGTCAATTTCTTATCAATAGGTTCACACATAACATTTGGCTCAAACTTAATTTCCTGCACAATAATAGTGGGCAGAGTAAATTTACAAATGATACGAGTAAAGTCACTCATTGAGATCAGATCCAAACTTCTCTCGGAACATGATGCACTTTATTATCATCAATCATCAGTAAGTGTAGTTGTTAAACAAATATATAGTGTTTAGATCATACAAGGATGAAGTGCAATCTAAAAATATTAAATGAGAAGACAAACAAACCTCATATAGTCCAATCTCTTCATCAGGGTCATAACCAGCCATTTTGTTTAACTTTGTCAAGATTTCCAATGGCTTACCAGTATTCTTCACAAATAGCCTTCCAACATAACTGCCACAAGAGGGAATACATCTGATGTCAACAAAAACTCGTGTTTTACCACAACCAGACGTTAAAATATAGATATTACTCAGTACCGTAGCTCCTCTTTCTCAGGATCATATAACTTGAAGAAAAGTAATATATCATCCTTTGTCTTGTCAGGTGGTGCAATGGGACGTAAATCCTAAAGATTGATGTAGTTTGTCAGAAAGACAGAATTTGGATATTCATGTTTATGCAATCAAAGTGGAATACAACTTCCATAAACACAAATGTTACCAGCCCAAGCTCCACTTCCAAAAACAATTTCAATTCTGCATTGTGAACCTTGTTTGATACCTCTCTCAATTGTCCAACCTGCAATGCAAATTAGATTAACAAAAAGTTTGAACTTCAGATAACACAGAAAGACATGGCAGAAATTAACCAAAAGCAGAAAGATAAAAATAACAATAGAATATCCACCACTCCCAACACAAAAAGCAAACCTCAGGGTCACAAAAATAGTTTAAAAGATGTTTACAGATGCTTTCCTTATTCATTTTCAGAAATAAAATAAAATAAAATAAACTACCCAACCATGGGAGAAATGAAATGATTGAAAAAGCAAAGCCAACACAGAATTAACTGTTGGTCCAGCCCAAGAAATAAAATTCAAAATAGGCAAACAGCCAGGACAATTACGAAATAGGCATATTGATTGGACATGAAGCATAAAACACATTCAACATACAAGTGTGGGGCAACAAGCAATGCATATTAAGCTTGAAGGGGAGTATATAAGCAAAATAATACAGAAAAGCTTTAATCAAGCTCATGAGCTTACAGATTGTGCTTCTTCCATGAGTGTCAACGGTCGGTTTGGACGGTATGTATGGTTTTGCCGCTTTGCCCATAGCCAAAAGCGCTGGAATTGGACTGGTATGCCAAACTCTTTAGCAACCTCTTCCTGTTTATCACACGGATCAACCAGTGATCAGATAAAAAAAATCAAACTAATGAAAATAGGATGTGTTTTGAACAAGCATATAGGAAAGCATTGATACTTCTTAATAGTAGTTGTAATGTCATAGTTGTGTTAGATAAGTATCCATGCTGAACACTTCATAAATACTTCATATACTTTTAGTTGCATTTTCTATTATTTTTAACCTTTTATGCTATATTAAACTAAAATACCATAATAAGTAGATAACACTGTTTAGTCAACAATAACTTGAGGTCATTTTTAAGACATGTACTCTTTTTTTCATTTAAGACTTTTCAAATTTGTGTGCTTATGTCCATATCAATCAAATCTGTGTCCAGCGTCACTTTTGGCTTTTCTTTATATCATCTTCAAATTCAAATAGAAAATCAAAGATCACAAAGTTGCATATGCGATATTTTTCATTCAGCTAAAGCATCATAAGTTTTATATTTTAACAGTGTTCTAAAAATAATTATCATCTCAGAAGAAGCAACAAAACTAATGATTTTTCTTTAGTAGACAAATTAAACTTCTAGTTCCATAAATCACAAGTATAAAAATTTTAGTAGTAAGAAAAACTAAGATACTAACAAATCCTACTTGGATTACAACATATTATCAGTATTCCCACATCCAAAATCCTACGTGGGTTATATTCAGTCAAATGATATCTAGACAACTCATCAACTGTGAACATAATTTAGTGAAAGGAAGGGGCAAATTCCATATGCCACTGAATCCCTCTCCCAAGAAAAAATAAATAAAATTATGTAGTGTTGCCCTTTCTTAGAAAAATAATTCTACTGAAAAAATACTCCTTTTTCAATCCTATTTTGATTTATTTTTCCATTCAACAGCATTTATAATAATATAATTTTCTGTCAATGGACAGTTTATAATATCCGCCTCAAAACGACATAAACAAACAAGGCATGCTGTCGGAAATGTAGTTTGTCCTGAATTCCAATTTTTGGAGAGACTAAGAGAGATTTACTACAGAGACCAGACCAAACCAGACAAGAAATGAAAAAGATATGCCAAGTCAAAACACATCTAGCAGGAGAGCTAAAAGTGCAATTAAAGATTATACCTTAAAAAAGTTAAAAGAAATCTGTTTTTGAACACGGAAAGACCTCACTTTGGCATGGTCTACAAGATCAAAATATATATCCTTTCCAAGCTGCTCTCCAAGGTCTTCGTCTCGTGCCACCTAAGAAGTATGACATGCTATCAGGTTATATCTAAATACAATTTGATTAGGTGGCCTACGGCATATATGTACAGACACAACACAAACAGTATTAAATTCTGAATAGCAAGTTAGAAACTAGCAACAAGGAACCTTTATAATAGTGTAAAGGTGAGCCTCCGCCTTTTCTTTCTTTTTGTGCTCCTTTTCTTCTTGTTCTTTCTTCAACCTCTCCTGCATTAATCCATTGAAGAAATTCAATGCAGATTTTCCAGAATAAAAAAATAGAAATTTAAATCAATTTGTTTGATTTTGGCTTGAAATATTTCTAAAAAACTTATCACGTACAAAAAATAACTTGTTGGTTTAGCATGACTTATATTGAGCCCAAAGTAACTAAGAATGATCACTTACCCTTAAATGTTCAGCGATGTCTTTCTCATCCACGTTGCATATTACTTTGTCTTTGTCAGCTTCACGTATATACACCAGCATATAAGCATTTGAATATTTGGTGAATTTAAAAGGAGTGTTGTTAAACCCAGGATTTGTCTGTGGTAGCTGTTAAAATAGTTTAAACAATGAATAAGTAAATGTTCAAATAAGTGGATCAATTTCACAGCCAATTGAAAAAACAATTACCTCTTCCTCACCACCATATTGCTCCTCTAATGCCCGTTTAGTGTCTTCTTTAGTTACCCTCTCGTCATCAAATTTATACCTAATAAGTCATATACATTCTATTAAAGCATGCAGTGAAGAGCTCAGTAAAAAAAGCAAGAAAAGCAATTCAAAATAACAAAAAAAGGTGAAGGGACTATCAGAAAATTGTATGCTATATCCAAGTTCATTGACAACCATTATGAATTATCAATCTAACAAAAAGTGCAAAAAAAAAAGATTCAGCATTTCAACTGTTTACCTTTGCAACACATTCATTTGAAATGTAAGATATGACCTACTCTTCGCACAACTAATAATGGTATCATTTACAGGCTACACATATAAATCAATGAATTCGAATTTTCAGTTTATGTTTAACTCACTGTTACCATTTACAAAATATATTCCTTATCGACGTCATCTCAATAACATGTATACTTTATTATTTTATCTGTTATAAGAAACTCTTTATTTTGATTTATTGTGGTTCTGACTTTGATTTTTTAACTTTGATGGTAATGCTTTAGCTCACATGTGAGCTGGTTATTAAATACTAGCTTCAGTTTTAAAATATTTGCTAACAATCCTATAAAATATGTTATGTACAGTAATTTGACTAAGATTATATACTACAGATAAATATTAACAAAATTAGATTGTGTATTTTAAAACCATGTATTCATGTTCATAAATTAATATATACTTATCAACAATCTGTAAACACATAGTTATCACATATCCTATGCAGTATTTATAGTAACTCATAATAACAGGGTACTATCAATAGAACACTTAAAAATCAGTATTTATCAAGTTAACTAAAGTATGTTACACAAAGATTACATAGGTTAGTATGAGTTTATGGAAAGTTACCCGTATAAAATATGAATGTGAATTTTAAAATTAAGTTATAATGCTATCTTTTACAGGATATTTTCCTTCTATGTCATGTTTATCACATGTACATTCTATTTTATCAGTAATTGTGCATTTTGGTAGGATCCTATGAACCATTACAATGAATGCAGCAAAATCAACATTTAAGCATGTTGGAATGTGACCCCTGGTAGTCATCATCACAAATGCACAAAAGCACCTAGCTTGTATGGCACTGAACAATTCAGACCTGGTAATTCTAGTATATACATACCACTGCTCAGAGAGAGTTGGCCGGATAAAAGCGTAATAATGTCCACCATGTACACCACCGCTGTGAACCAAAACACTGTGGAAAAAATTTAAATCTGTCAAAAAATATGCATTTGGAGAAAAAGTTGTAATTTCACAGTAATGGAAATCATCGGCATTGAGAAAGAAAAATTACAAATTTGATGGACTTTATTAAATTTTAATATTAACGATACAAATTGTATGTTCCAAGATGATTTAAAAATTCAATGCCCCACTTTATTTGGAAAATTCAGAAAGCTTTAGACAGTGAACCCCAAGATAAATTTTTTTGTTCTTTTTATCCTCTATCCTCACAGCATTTTCTCCTTATTTTACTTAATAAATTTTTTTTCTTTCTTTAGATTGTAGAAGTCATTGATTGATTGTACTTGACTCAAGTATATGGGTAAAATTACGATAAAATATATAATGCTGCCATTACCACAACATTACCTATGATAAAACACACACCATGCACCAATCACAAACAACAAAATAAAATATCATGAAACAAGCACAAGTACTAAATAAGTCATGAAAAGATTCAAAAAAATCACTAGAAGACCAGTCCCAATAAAAAACCATGTAGTCTTGCAACAAATACTGCTGCAATTACCACAACATTACCTATGAAGTGTGTAAAGATTGCGGACATTCCTATCAGCCTCGGGTGATAAATATTTTCCATTTTCACGATCAAGGTCGAGTTGCATGGGAAACTCATAACGGTCATTAATCTACATGGAAGAAGAAAAAAAATTAAACTTCCATTTATTGAAAAGAGAGTTTAACCATTCCATCAAATGAGAACCTATGGACAAAAACGTAAACTAAGTAATGCCCATGATCCCTCTAGCAGAAAATATTCCTTCAGGTGATTGTTTCAAATGAGGTACACAAATTTTAAATACATGGATATACACATGCAAACAAAAGAACCAACCAAAAGATTTCCCACCCAGAGCAAAGAAAAGCAAAATAGCAGTTTACATTTCAAAAAGGTATTAAGAAAAATGCTTGCAGAAATTCTTCATTATTTTCAACATCTTGGGGCACTATTGTCCCACACAAGATGTGCTGAATCACTTTCTTGCATGAAGTAACAGTATTGTAGATGAATACATACCACAAATAAAGAAGGATATCACAGTAGATAGTCCAGCATAAGGAATTAATTTAATCGAAATAATCTTCGATTGGCATTAATAGTTGAGCTACAGGAAATTGTTTGAACCTTACTCTGACTGAACGCGAACTAAATCAAATGGCAGCAAATAAAGCACCTAGAGAGAAAAAATATCCTATAGAGCAGAGTCTGTTTGACTACCAACCTTTACCATGGTATCCCGCATAAAGTCATATTCAAATCTTTTCAGCTGAAGCTGAAGAACAGGAGGGAAATCAATAAATAGGACACCCTTCTTAGCATCCTGAAAAAAAAATGAAAAATTGTCAGTTTATATATAAAACTATATTGAAAACTTGTATGTTTGAGTGCAATCAGACAGTAACTATAAAAAACTAAAAGGATTCAGTTCAGAACTTAAAATTTGAAAACAAAAATTAATCTTTTTAAGTCAAAATATAAGAACTAAAGATTTAGAACTTCTACAGATGATTTATTACAATCAGACTCAGAAATTAACGATTGCAACCAACCTGCAAGCCATATTGTTCGGCATGATATTTGTTGTCCCCTTCAAGACGTTCAACTTCAACATATTTGTCAAAGGAAGCATATACGTCAGGACAGCCTTTCACATCAAGCTGAAGATCTGCAAGCATATGAAAAACTAAATTAGAATCAAGTGGCATGGTACAATTAAACAAATAATTAACTTCAAAATGAACACGGAAGTACCATAAAACGACTCCTTTCTAGTTGATTTATAGTCCACATTAATGCATTCAATATAGTTCATATGATGTCCTTCAAATAACTTCTGTATAGTTCCCTCAACAACAGTTCCCTAATGACAAAATAAACATAATCATCATGAATTTGAGAGAATAATCCACAAAAAGTTGTGCACAAAACATCCAAATGCCATCCATTACCTTCATTTTGTCTTCAAGTTTTTCAGAAAGGACTCTGTTCAGTTCTTGAACATCATGCTGCATGAAAGAATCATACGTGTCCCATCCAAAAGATTTAGTGAGCTCCTTTGTTGCAACACTGGTGTCACTATACTGGAGCTTGTAGAATAAACTTTGCAATGCCAAAGGGATGCTTGCAGAGGGCATGTCATTCTCTGTTGTTGGCATGTGGTACACAGCCTGAAATATTACCACCAGGACCCAAGTCCCAACTTCGTCATCACTATCAAGTCAAACAACTAAACTTACAAGAGAAAAGAAAAGAAAAATAGGGCCTGACCTTTCGAAAATAAGGAATGTGATATAAAGTTTGGAGTAGAGAATTCATATAACATGTAGCACCCTGGTTCTTAAGTCCAACATAGCCAGTCTCTTTTTTTGAATCATAAGTCCAGTAATCAACAATTCTACGGACAAGAACCTCGGCTTCAACTACAAGAGTGTCATTCACAAGATACCCTCTGGTAGGATCATACAATTCACCAAGTGGCATAAAGGACGTGAAACCCCAATCACTTTCTCGCGCATTGAATTGGTGTTGTGTGTCTATATCATGTAAAACAAAGTTAGAACACAACATACGAAATAAGTATACCCAAAAACCATGAGCATTTTCACTTTCTTCCCTTATTACTTTTATTCCATGGTAAATTAAAAAAAATAACAAATTATTAAATAAAAGGTCAAACACTTTAAATTCCCAACACATTACATGCACTAAATAATAAATACTTACCATTTATTTCTTAACCAATAACCAGTACCATTAGAGCATTCATTTGCAAAAGCCTTGTTTTATTTAGCATGTTAATGATGACAGTTCATTCAAGAGGTAATATAATATATCTAGATTTAGATACAATTCTACAAGGAAATAAATACACACATGTATAAACTGTTCTTAAATTAATTGCAACAAAAATCCCACCACTTTCTATAACTTTAGTTCAAGCAATGATCTTTTCTACATACATACATATTACATCATCTTGTAACAATAACAATTGCAAGGAACAAACTTAAGAGACTACCTTTTCTGACAGAATATTTATTATGGATTTGATTAATAACAGCCAAGCTAAACTGTGCGTATCTACTCCAGCCATATGGCAAATTAGATGAATCTGCAACATCCAAATACATGGACAAATAGTCCACATTGTTCCCTTTTGGGAAAATAAGTACACGCCTGCTCAGTAAAGACAAGAATCAGAAGAGATCATTAAAGATAAGCACATCATTAATCAACTAAGCCAATGTGAAAACACGATTGTCGTTACCATTTATATCCACCAACAACAAATATTTCTGAATAGAGCTTCTTCGAATTCATTCTAGAAAAGTTGTCAATTTTCCATGTGAATCTTGTCGATGAAGGATCCTCGACAGGCTGGCTCTCCACAGTGTTGGCAGCATCAGGTTGTGCCACAACTAACGATCAATAAAATCAATGAAAAAGAACAACTAAGTATCTGCTTTAAATGCTGAAACCAGGGCAAGAAACAAAAAATGAACTAGGCCATCCACTTGTTCAAAAAAAAAAGAGTAAGACGAGGAGAAAGAAAGACATTGAAAATACACAACATCCCTAGAATGTAAACTAACAAGAAATCACTTTTTGTCTAGAAAACCTAAAACTCTTGGACGAATTCGTCACTTAGTCCTTCTCTCTCTGTCTCTCTGGCAATCAAAAAATGCACGAAGTGGCTCCCTGTACTCTAACGGGAATACCAATCGATCACATAACAGCCAATAAATAGAGTAACAAAAATAGCGGGGGTTTCTCGACGGATCAAAAGAGTGAGAAAGCAACAAGTACCTTCCATGGGTTGGTGATTATTCTCCGGCAAATCAGTGTGTGGGACAAGCATCTCCTCATCCTCCTGCTGCTGCAAGAACCAAACACCCAACAAAAAATAATCACTATCACCGTACTTCGGATCCAGCGAAGAAACAAAACCAATTAAATCCCGAAAATCCGAGCACGAAATGCATCGCCAAATTGAAGCAAATTCCAGTCGCGCAGATCAAAAGCACAACCCCTGGACGAAACCCCATCAGTCCCCGCCAACCCAACCCTCCCACCAAAACGACAATCAAATTGACACCATTCGCCGGAAGAGCAAAAGGCACAAAATCATGCAAGCAGATAAGATAAAACGAGAAACGAGAAGCGAAATTGAAAAGGCGCGAGTGAATGGAGGCGTGAAAAGGAGCACGGGGAAGTTGCGGAGTGAGGGTAAGAAACGTACGTCAATGGGAGCAGGAGTCATGACAGTCATGGCGATTACGCAATTGACCTCGCGTTGCGTTACTTGTGGTGTAGCAATGGAAGAGAGAGAAAGATAAACAGAGAAAGAGAAAGAGAAAAGGGGGAAGAGCACTGTGAAAAAACGAGATCACCAGAAGCTATTGCTGTGTTCCTATTGCTCGAGACGAGAGGGAGAAATGTCTTTGGTTTTTATTTGGGGGGTTTACCCACTTTCGGTATTTCACCCCTCACTTTCTTGGACAAATTTGTATCTTCTTCTCTCTTCATTGTCTCTCTGCAAATTAAAATATCGAATTTCTTACACTTTTCTTAACACCTCTCTCATCATCTATAATTACTCTAATTCTAATTCATTTTCTGCTTTTACTTTTACTATTCCCTTCAATAATATATATATTATATTAATATAATTCTTTCTCACACCTAGTTTTGAAAAAAAAACTGGTCATTCTTTAAGATTATTATAATTCTTTTTTTATCTTTTTGATAAAAGAACATGACAGTGTTTAGTACATTGTCTTAAATACTTACCTGAATTAACTACAGTTAATTTTACTCATACGTGTGAACATATTAAAAATATTCCATCTGAAGGATAGAACAAAACAAATTATTCAATTGTTTAATTAACAAAATTGTTTTTATAACAAAATAATTAATAAAAAACATATCATTATGAATTTTTTTTCTCTCATTTATATACATGCGACAAGATATAAATATAAATATTTATTATCACTATTATAGTATAGATTAAGGATTTTAGCTCCTTTAAATGAGAAAATGAATTTTAGATAATAGAGTGCAATATTAGTTATTAATTAAAAGGATTTAAACTTGTTAAAAAGTATATATATAAAGAAAAAATTGGTTTCTAAATTAGTTTATATTATTATTATTATTTAAATTCTAAATTTGGTAGCAAAATCTTTGTTGCTAATTAGATACCAATTTATAAACCATTTAACAATAATAGAAATTAATTTAAAAACCAAACTTTTTTTTAATCTTTAAAATTGTTTTTAATTTATTTACTATAACAATTAAATATTTTTTTCTCTAAAATTGATTTTTATTTCATCATTTTTTGTTGTAGTGTAACAAAATATAAATCTAATTCATTTTGTAATAATGATCGTTATGGTTGCATTCTCTTCACTTTTAGAAAAGTCATGAAGATAAACCATTTTAAAATAATAGTAACATAAATTGTTAATACATGCAATCCATTAATAGCATTTATTGAGCATTTTTTTTTTTTAATGTTTTACTTCCTTCAAGTTATCCATTTCTATGTTAATATGCTATAGGCTAAGTAAGGAACATAGATCACTTAATTAAGTAGAATGGTTTAAGTGTCTTCCATTTTTACTAAACCCCTCAATCGGCAAAAAGTGAACGCACTGAAACAAAGGCATCATATATAAGTCACTCTAGTGAGTTTTTAGTCGGATACACTTACATATGTGAGTTGTCTTCACTCTAGTGGAGTTATAGTTTGATGCTCATACTCTAATTAAAGAGGTCACTAGCTTCATTAATTATCTGTTACATAAACTAGGACATTAGGTGACGAGAAGTTGGATGATAATTTATTGCATATTTAGCACGCTACAAGTCCCATTATAAACTCGTATCCATTGAAGCAAAGTGTGAGATGCTTATATGAGAAATGTGTTTGTCTCTAATATGACTTTTTCAATAGGAGTATTTTTGAAAAATGTGAATAAAATACATATATGTGTGCATGTGATGAGCATATGATGATTTGTAACAAATTGTGAATTTTGTAGTGGATGCAATAATATCAAATTCTAGTGTCTTCATGTTCTTTTTTTACAAATTGTCCTCATGTTTGTTGTCTGTGTGCTTGACATGCTATAAATGTATTGTGTACAAAATAAACCCAAATACAAACTTTGGGAACTACGTTTGGTGGTGCGTATGAAAACATGTGTAGATATCACCATGGAGTTTTCTACTATATCAGTGGACCGTCCTTTTATGTTTTTATTTCTTTTTGTTGTGACCAGTTTAATTTTGGTGTATATGAATTTGTTACATCAACTTTTTATTGAATGTTATTCTTTCTATAGTTTTTTTTGTTATATTATATAGATAAAATTTATATTTTTTAGATAAAAATATATTATATGTAGTTATAAATTTAGATTTTTTTTTAAATATTGTTTTATTAAAAAAGTACTTCAATTTAATTTCCAAATTTTATATATAATTTTAAATATATACAATAATTTTATTCAAGCTAATTGATGTCATTGAATACTGTTTAAATTTTTATTTTTTATTTTAAAAAATATTTCTCAATTTAAATTATCGTTACAGTGGTTTTTTTTAACAATTTTCAATGTGTGTAATTTTTACATTGATGTTATAAAATATTAATTATCTTAGTTTGTAATGTTAATTTTTTCAACTTGATATGCATAAAAATAAAAAGCAATTCAACAATTACTAAAAATAAGTAAAAAATTATTGTCGGTGTCAAATTGAAAATAAGAAAAAAAACAAAGAATGATAAAAAAATATAAGAAAATAAATAAGCTACAAGTAAAAACTATTTGAAGTAACTTACTACATATGTTGAGTACAATAAATTAATTATCTTATATATTAATAAAAAAATAGTCGATTCAATGTGATAAGTACATATTTTATTTTTAGTAAAATAATAAAAAAAAAATATGTAAGAATCCTTAAATCTGAAAGAAAAAAAACACCGACCCTATCTCTTTCACTTTCTATTTCTCTCCCATAACTCATCTATTTTTCAAAATTTGACCACACCGTGTAGTAGCGGATGAGTCAGACTACATTTCTATCCGATCAAATTTTTAAATTAGTTAATTTATTTTTGTTCTAAAGATCTTTTATTATTTGTTTTTTCTCAAGATTTAGTCACCAATATTTGTGGGGTCAATCGAGAAGAGTAATCATCTCAACTTATTATACTATATACTAAATTTCTATTATGTTTGGATAACTTGCATTAGGCCCTTAAATCTTAAAGTTTATCCATAATGAAGAGATAAAATTATAGAAGTTGCTTTGACAATAAGTAATTAAGGTAAGAGAATCTAACTTTAATTTTTAATAACACCCTAGACTAGAAGATCTGGATGTGAAGGGGACGTGATCCCAATATTCAATTTTTTTTTTAGGGATGTTGTGTGTTTATATATTATTTAAACTTGTAGAAATATTAGATTTGTATGGTTTAGTATTTAAGTGTTGTTTTTTTATGTTAAATAGCCTTTTGAATGTTATGGATCGCGTTTTGAATGATATTGTATGATGAAAAATGGTATGAAATTGAATTCATACACTTTGGATAATGTATGAACTGATGTTTGTTTGTGTATTAAGTAATGATGCTTGTGTAATAACAGAGATCTCCGAGCTTCACTGGTAGACTAAGATATCAAGTGATGAGAAGCTTATGAGAGAGTTCATGCACACCGTGACATATGAGATGCACGACTTAGGTTGTATTGAACTTACCATGATCCTTTTTCTTGGATTCGTTGGTAATCTTTGGATCAAGTGTTAGTCATTGGTATGACTTACTTAATACAGGTATTCTGGAAGACGTCAGTTGTTATTATATTTGTTGAATATCCTGAATGTGTAGATCCATGTGAGATCTATGTGATTCTTTTATGTTGGGATTTAAAGAAGATTGAATAATTGATAAATTGATCAATGTAATTTAGTTTTCTCTTTTGAATTAATTGTATATTATAAAATTTTATTTTCACTAGCTTACCCTTGCTTTATTGTTGTGTTGTGAACTGCAATAATAGTACTATATACAGAAGCAGATGATCATACATGTGTTGGAGGATCTAAAAGGTTTTATAGTGTTGTTTTGAAATTTATATTGTAAATATTTATATTTCTATAAACTATAATAATGTATTAGGAAATTTTGAAAAATTCTAAGTTTATATAGAAATATGTAGAACTTGTATTATAACAGTTAGATGTATTTTTTAGGTGTTACTATAGTTTTAATGCAACAATTTGTATTTATTCTCTTAATGCAACAATTTGTATCTATTCTCTTAATGCAACAATTAGTAATTATTATAGTTTTATTTAAACTTCGTTACTAATTAATATCATTATTACTAATTAATATCATTGAACATGTATTTAATATTTAATATTTAATAATTATCACATTTATTTAACATTAATATATAACTATTTTTGAAATAATCCTTAAAAAAAATTAATTTACACAAAAAAGGATAAAAAGACTTCAATTACATGTTGACATTAATTTTCCATTTAATTAATAAACCCACGTGATCATCAATAAAGGTAAATCACCTATGCAATTACCTTAAGCATTAACAAACTTAAAAATAAATTAATAAAATTGAATTTTTTATTGTATTTAGAAGGAAACATGTCAATACTTGTACTAAATTAACCATTTACCGTACAAGTTATAAGTCATTTCAGCTAACTGTTAACTTATCATTTTTCCATTACTACTTTATATAATTAAATATATTTTATTATAATCTATATTTTTATTTTACTTATTATTATATATTTAATTTTTATAAATACAATAGTTACTATTGCATTAATTTTAGTACTTTTTAGGTAATTTTTGAATTTTATATTCTATTTAAATTAAAAAAATAATATTACAAATTTAATAACAAAAATGTCCTTACATGATGTTCTATTCAAATTACACACTATAAAAAATGTAAGAAAAATCATTCAATGTAACAATAGTTTAAATTTAAAAAATTAAATAATTAACTCATTTAATTAAATTTACTTGTTCAAACATATATATTTTAAAAAATATAAGTATTAAAAGGTTTAACAATAAATTAACTATTTAAAGAAATATATCTTATAACTACATCATAACATTTTTTTAGAAACATAAATTTATTTTATACAATAAAATTCATATAATTATATTTCTATTTCATATTTATCAATTGATTTATCATCTAATAGTTTAATTTATTCACTCAAAACTTATAAATTAAAAGTTATCAATTGTCAGTTGGCTAGCTTTTCAACTACTAATTAATTAACTTATAAATCAGTTTTGTCAAATTTACTATATAATTCATAAACAAAAATAACTCATAATAAGTTATTTTTATGCATTAATTATGAAACATTTTTATGCTGATTAAATTAATTTAAAATTAGTAGCAACGTATTAATCACATCAAACATATTTTATTTAGAAACTCTTGTAAAATTTAACCATTAACAAAATTAACAAGTATTTGCAACCTTGTGTGTATATGTATTTAGTATTTTTAAGGGTTTTTTGATTAAAAATTTGTAAATAATTAAAAAATATTATTACGATGTAAAATTTCTATTGTGTAATTTATATTTTAGCATATTTATTTTAAAAATTATTATTTTTATAAATATTAGTTATATCAATAAAACATTTATTTTGCATAATACACCTACTAAAATATTCATATTTTTTAATTTTATTATTTTAAATAGACTTTTGAGACATGTGCAAAAACACGACCACGCATGTGTGTGTTATTTTCATCAATTTCTGTGTCTCGTTTGCATTTAAAAACCCAAAAATAGGTTTCAGAAGAATTCCTTTTTAATAAAAATTTAATTCGTTTTTGAAAATAAAATATATTACAGTATTCTTGTTATGCTCTCTCATCTTATTTTCTCGTTTACTTTCTTCCAACCCATCTTAAAAACATGTTTTAAAGTTATTATAAAAGTATTGAATGAAGAAACAAAAAACATAATTAAAGATGTTTTAAAAAAATCATGGTTGACGGTGTCTGAGAACAAAATTTAAATGTTTGCAGTCTAAAACAAAGAAAATAATCTGTTAACTTTTTTCACTCTAAAAAATTATTTTAATTTTTGTTCGAACTTTTTTTATAAGATTGCGGAAGGATAAAGTTACTCTTATGTAATTTATTTCGGTATAAATTTGAGCTGAAATTAATATATATATATATATATAAAAATGTATTATTATTAATTAGATTGTGTAAGTGAAAATCTAGATTTAACATTTATGTAGATAACTTTTCTTAAGTCGAAATGAGTGTGAGTAAATTACAATTTTTTTAACTTTATCTCTTAAATTTGGCCTTTTAACGATCTTACATAAAAGATAAAATTATGAGTTGTTAAGTTATGTATTTGTTTGATGAATAAGGAAAATTCATCCTTACATTTAATTATTTTTTAATTAAGTATCAACTCAAAATAAAAACTTTTTTTCAAAATTAATTACTTTTGGAAAGATTTTCATTTTCATGAGTGAGAGTAGAAAAAGAAGAAAATCAAGGAAAAAGATGAAAATGAGTTTGTTTATATTAAGAAAACTAATAATTAGAAACTAGTGAAAAGTTTGTAATAGATTTTATTGATATAATAGATTTTAAAAAAAATTAAATAATATAATAAATTGCAATAATATCCCTAATTTAATTTAAAGAAGAATGAGTATGAATTAATTTTTTTAAAAATAACTATTAAGTAATTATTTTATAAAATTGAAAATAATATTTAAATTTATTTTGTTAATAAAATTTCATAAAATTATATTGATTTGAAAAATAATTACTTTTTTCATATAAATTTATACTTTTACATAAATTTAATTTCTTTTTTAACATCATTTTACAAAGTTTAAATTTCAAATAAAAGAAAATTAAGATTTGTTTAAAATAGGAGTGAACAAAAACATTAACTATTTTAATATATATATATATATATATTATTACAATTATTTGTACCAAATTATTTTTATCACATATTTTTGTCATATTTAATTTTCATCTTATTTTTTTTATATTTGTTCAATTCAAAGTAAATACAAACTACTTTAAAACGTTTTAAAATTTATAACTATTGTATTTATTAATTATATTTATTAATCGTGTTAATAGTTTTTAAATTCATAACCATTACATCCATTAATTTCATTTATTACTAGTGTTGTAGTGGAAAGAAGGTAGATGATCAATCATATCAAAAGACATAATCAATTATTTTATAAGACATAATCTACCATGCATATCATTCCACACTATTAATAATGCAATTAATAATTAATTACATTAAATAATATTTTTCATGCATTAATTAATTTTATAATTTATTATATCATATAAATTTCATAAAAAATCAAAATTTATGAATAGAAAAATATTGTATAGGTCATAATTGTTTTTTTTAGAGTTGAGTTTGGGATAAATTTTAATCCCAAACAAAATCAAATTTTCAAAGAATATTTTTTTATATTTTTTCTATTTTTATTTTAGTTTTCTAAATAATTCAAGACATTTTGAGTGTATTTAAGTTTTTGTCATAAATTTATGGTCATCATACTTCTTAGTTGAATTTATAATAAAGGATGTGTTCAAGGAAACTCATACATGTTTTCACGTCCAAGATCCTTTAATTTATTTTATACCTTGTGTTAAGATCATTTTTCAAATTACGTAAACATTGAACATGTGAAAAAAATCAAATAAATATTTTTAAAATATATTAGGTAATTTTCGAAATCAGAACTTGTACACTTTTCTATTTATATATAATTATTTAATAAACAAAATCTAGGTTAATCTATTAGTAAATAATGAGAATTTAAAACATAATATATGATTATGGTGCTCAAGTAACCAAATCAAATTAATAGTCTTTTTTATTTTACATGTAATTCGAGAATTAATGTAGGTTTCCTACAAATGATTATGAATTATACATATCATTATGATTATGGATTGTATTTTTTAAAATTAAGGTCACATCCAATCCATATCCAATAAAATAGGTTGTATATAAAATCCATATTATTTTAACTAGATCAAATTTATTTAGATTTTTTTAAGTCAGTTTAAATTAGATTAAATTTGATATGAGATTGACCTGACGTGGGATCAACTCAACTCAGTCGACTCAACCTTGTTCAGGTTGACTCAACTCGATCTAATCGGGTTGACTCGACTTGACCTGACTCAGGTCAACTTGACTTAACTTGTCTAAGCCGACTCAGCTTGATCTAGACCAAGATTGACTTGACTCAACCTCGTATCAGACGACTTTGATCAAAATGGATCTAGACCGACTTGACTCAACCTAGACTCAAACTGATTTGGTACAACCTGTATCTAGATCGACTCGATTCCACCTGAACCTATACCAACTTGACTCGACTTGAACTCGGGTCGATTAGGCTTTATGTGAACCCATACCAACTCAAATTGTCCCATGGTAGAGAAAATGATTTAGTGGATGAAGGTGATAAAACCAATAATATATTAAAACTAATCTCCAATTTCAACCCATGTGAAAATTAGCTTATATGATTCATAAAACCAAAAAAATAATCTACTCAATTTCATTGAAGTAACCTTATATCACCTATACTCCACGAAGTTATTTACCGCAGTACATTGTGTAATTTGCCCCTATATTAGAAGTTTAGCATTTTGAATAATCCTCTAACATTAATAGACACGGATCCATTGATATATTAATCTGGATAAGTTTTCCAATTTAACACTTTGATTTATTTTTTTTCAATTTTCATGCATATCAATATTTTAGTATTATAATCGATCTTGTGACCAATTTTTGTTAAACTTGATTTAGTTTGGTCATTAGTTCAATTATACATATCAATATTCAGTACTATACAAATTGAAACAATGTTAGTATTTTAATTTGTGTTATACAAAAGTGTTTATTTTATTAACATTTACATCAAATAACTATTTTTCTTTTAGTATTATGATCGGAAAACTAATATAAATCATTACAAGAAAATCATGAAATAGAAATTAATTTTAGATACCAAAATAATTAGTTGCTTGGAACTAAATTATAGATAATTTTAAAGACTAAAAAACCTTTGGTTTCTAAATTAGTTTCTATTATTGTTAAATGCTTTCTAAATTGTTATCTAATTAACAACAAATATACCAAATTTATAATTTAAATAATTGATAATTAAAACTTTGATAGTTAATTAAATATCAATTTAAAAATTATTTAACAATAATAACAAATAATTTAGAAATTATTTCTTTTTAATTTTTAAAATATCTCTTATTTAGTCGGTAACTAATTTTTTTCCAGTGAATTATATTATAAAGTCATGATAACTATTACTTTACAGAGACTATTACTTTATAGAGAGATAACAACTACATTGATAATCAGAAAGGGTTTTCTTAGTTCTATATTATAGACATGAATATTTATTAATTTTACTGAACACTAAATTTTACACGACATTCTAGATACTCACTTGAATTTTGCAAAATTTTAAACTTAATAATTTTTTAAATGATCTAAAATCATTTTTTTTAGATCAACAATACATTAATATAATGTCTGGAAAGAAATGAAATTTAAAACTAAATCGCCGATATATCTCATTAGATAAATAGTGTGTTTAATAATAAAAGAAATATAACTATTATTAAATCCTATAACTATTTTTTATTCTTAAAATAATCATAGAAAAAAATATTTGCTATCTTCTTATTATGCTCAAAATATCATTTAAATAGTACGTGTTACAAATAAAGTTTAAGTTTAAGTTTCATTATTCTCACGAAAGCACCACACAAACTCATTATTAAGTGCATGTAACAACAATAAAGTTCTTGAAAACCAGATTATTTTAATAAATTATACTTTTTATTTTATTTAAAATGTTATAAGTATGCAAGCATATCCATTCAAAATACTTTATAATATGAACTATAATTTAACTTGAAAATTATAACTAAACTAGTTTCTTTTATGTTAAAATTTTCTTACCATTTTAAATAAAGAAAAATATGAAATAAAATGCCAGACAAAGTCCTTGATCATCTTCAAACTCAAGTTCATAGTCATGAAATTTCCAAATTAACCTCAAGCTCATAAAATTATCTAAAAAACCCCATGGATGTAAGCTTCCATATATATATATATATATATATATATATATATATATATATATATATATATATAGATATATAAACAACAAATATTTATATAAAAATATGTTTTGTGTGTGTATATTTTTTAT
>Ga0123342_1003728_pt1 | contig 24130 bp, 9 predicted proteins | sample Turbeawhitnodule_FD_89960 | JGI IMG/M metagenome (GOLD analysis project Ga0123342, IMG submission 89960) | Root nodule microbial communities of legume samples collected from Mexico - Turtle bean Mexico white nodule | ecosystem: Host-associated > Plants > Roots > Nodule | place: Mexico: Nepantla... | reverse complement strand
CGAAAATACTTGATAACTTGTAATGCTAGGAATAGATTTCAGGTTATTGATTGCATTATAATTCTGTTCCTAAAGCTGGATGATTTGTTAAATATCTGAGGAATCAGTGTTTGAGAAATTATCCTATGAATTTCATCAGTGAGGAATCAAGGTGAATGATTTTAAATTAAGCATCAAGAATAAGTAGTTTTGAGTATTATATATTGTATTATTCAAAATACAGATGATTGAGATAGACGCAATTCAATCCCAAGTATCTTTCTTTATATTTGATAAGTTAGTTTTGGTTTTGGTTGAATCAAACCCTAACTCTCCGAGTTATTTGTGAAATCTTTAATTTGGTTATGAACAAAGTTCTGAACATTATTTCCTATACTTAATGAGTTTTATAACAGAACATCTTAATTAGAATTGTTCCCTGTGGGTTCGACATTCGTACTTTAAAGAGTACTATATTACAGTTGATTCGGTACATTTGCCGAGAAAAATCAACACTATATTTTGGACAAATAATAGTTTTTGAAAAAGAAAAATATTATTTTCCCAAAAATAATCCATCTCAAACTTTTTATTTATTATAGGTATCATGATATACCTATTTGTATAAAGGTTTTAAAAATAAAATGTAAAATAGCAATAGGAATATTTGATTGTGAAGAGTTTAACATAAAAAATGAGTACATCACAGAGAAGGCTACTAAGTTGAAGTATCCGAGTTACATTGATTGATAAAATTACTAAAACTCAATAAATTTAAAATTGTTAAGACTTGAAGTGTTTCAAAAGGAAACCCAATAAAAATTTAGTACCTGCAGCAATAGTTGCCTCATGAACAACTCTATCAATCTCATCAGTCATCACACCAGGCTGAATAATCCTAGCAGCTGCATCCAACACCTCCCTTGCAATCTACAAAATAGAAAAGAAACAACTATTTAAAAGACCTTTCAGATCAGAACTAAAAGTTTACTCACATTGAACAGTTTCTGAATTTGTCATTCAATTCAAAACTCATGATTTTAAGTAATTTTTCTATTTTTAGCATTTATGTATGCATACTATTAGTTATTTAAAGTATATATCCACTATCCTGCTATCCCAATTTTTGGGCCAGCAGCTCTGCACCATTATCCTGGATTCATAACTATGATTGAGATGGCAGAGGAATAAGATCCTCTTCTTATAAACAAGGGAAACTACAGAGACAGAGTGGCAAGGAACTTACATGACAAGTTTCCCTCATTCTCTGGATTTGATCTGGAGTTTTGACCTACAGATTAGTATAAGTTAGGAAGTAGAATAAAGACAATTTTTGGACCTACTCATGTATCTTAAAATTACCCACCTCAACAGTATACTGCAGACCACTACTGGGCTCAATTTTTGGAATTCCCTGGAAGTTAAACACAGAAGAAATAAAAACAAGTCAGCAACCAATGGACCCTCCTCTAAGTAATCAAAAAGTAACATCCAATGGTATTTAAGCAAAATACGCTAAATCAGAGAAGACACAAAGCATTTAAACAGGAAGAACTCGGATAACTTACATCATCAGCCCAATCAGGCTTATCAATTTGATCTGGGACAACCCGTTTACTGGAAATGGGATATGGTCGCAGTGATCTTGCAAGAGCAAAAATTAAATTTTGGTTTCAACAAATGAACAAGTAATTAGAAGTAAACTCGAAAAAGAAGAATCAATGAAAAGAAGGAGAACAATGAACAATCACAAAAGGCCATTAAAATGAAAAATCGTGAAATAGCTTTACTAATAATGAACACAACATCTTGTAATAAGTAAATTGTGGGGATTTGAAAGGTTAGAGTATGAAGATATGCAAAGCCCTACCCAGTCCAGTCAAAGTAAGGAAGCTTTGGTGTTCGAGCCTGCCCGCTCTTTAAACAATATAACCAACCTTCACTGACTGAGCCTGAATTTTGGGTGTCTGGTGAGGATAGTTTTGCCTTCAGATGCACTGATTTGTGAGAGCTCCATGAAGATTTGAAACATTCCTGAGAGCTGTCAAAAGATATCAAAATTGGCTCAAGTATGAAGAAGTAAATTTGTCTGCTATGGGTATTAAATTAGATCAATCAGAACTTACTCTTTTTTTTATTATAATGGTCGATAAGTATTACTAGTCAGCACTAATTCATACATTATGTTGCACCGATATATTAATAGTAGCATTCAGGATTTTAGATAGCACGATATAGTAGTGTAGCGGGCCCTAGCAACTTTAGTGTTCACTTTGTAAGGAAATAACAGATTTCCTATTAATGGGTTATATATATAATATACCATTATATTTCCTATTTACCTTAATGTGGATTAATTGAGTAGATACCAATATTGCCTAATTAAGGGAATCCTAATTAGCAATATAAATATAGGCTATTGGTTATGGTCCCCAACACACCAAATAAAAACACACTTTCTTCTCCCCATCAAGAAGAGAGACTAAGGTCCCATAGGGGAGGAATTAGGTTGAGGAAGACCACAAACCTCCTGTTCTTTATTGCCGTAGAGATTCCGCAACAATCGGCGATTATCACCATGGATCCAAGTATTTTAATTCATATAATTGGCATGAAAGATCTTGGCTATTTTCGGATTATATAATTAGAAATTATAACAAGGGAGGGTTTATATCTCTCAATATTGCCATTTGAATTCTATAATTCGAAAATAGTCAAGATCTTTCATGCCAATTATCAAGAATATGAATTAAAATAGCTGGATCCATGGTGATGATCGCCGATTGTTGCGGAATCTCTACGACAATCAAGAACAGGAGGTTTGTGGTCTTCCTCAACCAAATAACCTAATTCCTCTATGGGACCTTAGTCTCTCTTCTTAATGGGAAGAATAACGTGTGTTTTTATTTGGTGTGTTGGGGACCATAACCAATAGCCTATATTTATATTGCTAATTAGGGTTCTCATAATCCCCTTAATTAAGCAATATTGGTATCTACTCAATTAATCCACATTAATAAGGTAAATAGGAAATATAATTGTATATTATATATATAACCCATTAATAGGAAATCCGTTATTTCCTTACACACTTCAGCATTGCGGTTTGTTTAGCATAGCAGATGTAGTAGACCAAATGGCTGGCCGAATAGCAACTACAGCAGAAGCAAGTCATTGATTCCAAAGACATCCTTTGAACAGATAGGTTAGGGCTCTTTGGGGGTAAACTCTTGGGATTTCAATTTCTAAAAATGAAATCTACAGCTCAGTAGTGATGAAAATGATGAAGACGGCTTGGATTTAGAAGATTATGATGATTGATAATTCCCATCTACAAACTTGTATTTGACTTTATTTGGTATTCGTCTTAATGAAGCTGCCAATTCACAATGGATATGTGGCTAGAGAAAGCAAGGATCAAAATCTTTTAGAGGAGATCCGGGAATCCAAATATGAGAAGGAATAATTGATAGTCAAGTACAACTGAAGCGCCAATATTCCATTTTGACTTGACTCACCTACCCTATGTTAGGAGGGTTGATGTAACCTATAACAAACTCTTCCTTAGTAATTGTTGTACTAGAAATTGAACTTTTCGATTATGAGTTAGCCCACCTAGCTTACATCACAAGATAATCGTGCAACTGCAACAATCTTTCCCTGAACAATTGTCTCACTAGACTCATGACCTTGGCTCTAGTACCAATTATTGAATTGAGCGCTTACCACTAGGCAAAAACTTGTAGAAATGTCACAATATTGAGTTATAAACCAATATAACTCATAGAAATGTCACAATATTGAGTTATAGGCTAATATAACTAACAGAAAAAAAAGGTCTCACAATGCAAATAACAGACAAATAGGAATAGTCACAAACCAGAAGGCAGAACCTGCACGAGGAAGCTTCAGTTCCATGCACTTTGGGCACCTGAAGAAAAAAGGAGGAAAAGTAAATTAAACTTATCAATGGATTGTTTCTACAACATTATCATACGTACCAAACCACAATCACCCAATTGCAAGACCATCATAACAAACTTGTAAATTCAAACTTTCAGCACCCAGTTGACCAAAACCACCAGCATTTAAATGCAACACATTTTGTGTACCGTAAAATTGAAAACATCAAAATTGCAACTTGCAAGCAGCAGCAAAATCTACTTGAGCTGAAACCATGACAACCCCATTTTACCAAAGCAATAGCTTAGTCCTTACCACATATCAAAACAAAAAACAGAAACTTGCAACCCCCAAACAAAATAAATTAAAAAAAAAAGTGGAATCACAGTGATTGTGACTTGTTGTGAGCATCTATAGAACACAGAGAGAGAAGAAAGAGTACTGAAGATTGGCGGGTTTGGCACAGTTAGCACAAGAGATGTTGTTTTCGGACACATCAGATTCACCCGCCATTGATTGCAAAAAGGTAAAATTAGGGAGTGGCAAACAAAGGAAAACAAGTTAGACCAACCTGCGGGAGAGAGAGAGAGTGAGGAGACATTTTATAACTTCGTGTTGGTCAAGGAATCTTACGTTAAGGTCATGGAACAAATTTTTCAAATAACAACACCTGTCTCAAAGACATTTCAAACTTTCAGAAAACATTGGGGCTATGGCTTCTTGCAACATACGAATTGGGACTTGCACCCCACTATAAGGAAAAGACGAAATTATAAATCTTGGGGCTATGGCTTCTTGTACCATACGAATTGGAACTTGCATCCAATCACTATAAGGAAAAAGACGAAATTATCCTTATGGGTTTTAAAATTTTAAGTAGGTTTTGGCTTTTTTTCTTCTCCATTTCTGTGTACTCTTCTTGTGGTTGAGATTCTCATTTTCTTCTGTTTTGTCTGTTTTTTGGACTCACTTTGATTGATTATTTGCACTTGTGTGTGGTGATTCACGATGTTTTCCGATAATTTTTGGTACTCATTTCAGACGTATTTTATCATTGCAAAAGATTTCAATATCTGACTGGAATAGCAGTTGAATGAATTTAGAATGATTAGTATAGGATTTAGATTATGTTGGACAGGTTAATCAGAAGGTGAGAACACTAGAACTTGATAAATCCTTCCAATTTTTTATAGCATGGTCACACGTTACTTTTTCATTTTTCTTTTTAATTCGTCTATCTAACGCACATATATGCAATGTGTCATTTTTATTTTTAGCTTCTTCTTAATTGTGGACTTATCATACGTTACCTTTTTTTCTTTTTAATTCGTCTCCTTAAGCGGCAATCCAGCGCACACTATTATTTTCAGTGTTGACCTAATCTATATTAACTATTTATTTTAAAACAAAACATTTTTACATAAAATAGGTTTAAATAATACCTGAAATTGGTTGTATAATTACTTATATGTCGGTTGTCTTTTCGCTCTTCACTTCAATCCTTCTTTAATTGTTGGTGTTCTGTTGGAGTTGACCTGAAAAATGTACTTTGACGTTTAAGTAAGTAATTTGTGTTAAGAGCGTATAGTGAAAGCTGATTAAAGCATACCTTACACCTACGTAAAAGATTTATTTATAGTGTTTAGTCATGGGCCCTAATTGTCATGGACCGAATCAATCAAATATCAGTTGTTAACTGATTTATTGATCTCCTATTTATAGGAAGATTTTTTTCTTTTTTAACAGCAAAGAATGAATAAAATTAAAATGGGACACTTCAGAGGTGTCCCAACCCGTATACATAAGATAGGTACTCCTAACTAAGATAAATCTTAAGTACCGGCTAGCACTTTCAGAGCACCCAAGACCTACTGATCAAAGCATGAGCATAACCTAAAAAGCTACTAAGATGAAAAATGCCCTTTTCAACACACTAAACCCACATCCAGCAAAAACCAGCATACCAAACCCACATATGCAGAACCAGAGAGATTGATATTCTGATCTCTCGAATCTCAAAAAAACAGATGCAGAACAGATTGATATTATGGCAGCAGCATACCAACCCAAAATTTAAGAGCAAGATCCATATTCCACAAGCATCTCTCCTATTCTACACATTAAACCAATCCTATGTCCAGGACTCCCATCAACTGAAATCTCATATAGGCATGATAAGCTCATCATTTGGATTTCGGAGATGCAATAGATCCTTCTCCTAGAACCATAGATTTTAGTCAGCCCAACGTGTTTTCCATGTGAGTTATATCACACACCTAAAAACCCCCGAAACCTGCACCTGCATAAGGTTCATGAGACCAGCTCCCACTACCTTTAGTACCTTTATAGGAAGATATATTAGTATAAGGAAGATATATTAGTATATTGGTACGTTGGTATATTAGTATATTTGGAGAATATTATATTTCACTAAATCTATATTAACTTATTTTTTATAATATTATTTAGATTTAGTAAGATATAATCATAATTCGTAGTTTCCACAATTATTATTAATTATTATTATTTTAATTTATTGATCGATCAATAATCGAAATCGAGTAACATGGCTTTTCTCATACCAACTTATATAGGTTTTGTATTAATTGAGCTTGAAATGGGTGTTGGTTTCAGGATTTTAACATTCACTCATACACTGAAGCGTCACATTCATGTGCTTTGGTTATATTGAGCTATGACGTATTAGATATAATAAATAATACTTTAATTAGGACAATAACTCCAAAAATAAATCTAACAATTTTATGTTTCATAATGTAAAAGTTTATAGATCCTATACTAACTTAAGTAATATAATCAATATTGGAAGATAAGTTATTCCTTAATTATTTTTCCTAGAGTAAAAGTCTTTACAAAGAAAAAAAAACTTAGTTTTACTTTGAGTAATAAACCTTTTCATAAGAAATTAAACTCCTACTCGATGATTGAAGTAAAACTTATGATTAAGTTAAAAAATCATATTAAGTTTTAAAATTAATTCATAAATAAGTTCAAAATTTCATTTCTTTATATTTTTCTTAAAAATATTTATACAGAATTTATAACAACAGTAGTATACGGTGAGACCAATCCATGGATAATTTTATTGCATATATGATGATATACATTGCAAACTGTGGCAAAGGTGAAGCTAGGCACATATGAGAGATGATGTATGTAGTCATATTCCAGAAGAGAATGGCACCCCTGTAGCAGGAATCCACCTTTCTCCTTGCAGAAACTGGTTCACTGTGAAGGGTGAGGCCTCACTAGCACTTCTCAGCACATGAAAACCAGGCCAAGTCACCCTATTTTCTGTAGAGGCACCACTTCCTGTGTTCATATACTCTCCATAGAACAAAGTTGAGACTGCAAAGTTTCCACTCCATTCACCCCACCCTTTTGGATCAATTAGTCCATCCAACTCACTCTTGAGGAACAGAGTCCTTGAGTACCTCTTCCAGGGCCTTCCAAGGAATGTCTTGTAGGAGTCCTTCAGGGCCACAAACTCTGATGCTGCTCTAACCCTGCAACTCTGGATTGCAATCCCAGTGTTCTCGTTAGGGTCATCTCTTCCTTGTGCTGTGATGAAGTTGGCTTGCTGGCTCATTGGCTTCCTCACTAAGATGTCACAGTTCTGTAGCACCACTGCAGCATCCCCGAATATGAAATCTATGGTGCCATATATGTGACAGTCACGGTAGAATTGGCGATTTGAATGAACGTAAAGAGTGTCTTGATAGCCTTTGAAGCTGCACCTATAGAACACTGATAAGTCTGAACTAACCTTTAGTGCCACTGCTTGGTGCTTTTCTGGGCCTGCACTGTTCTCAAATGTCATGTCTCTTGCCCAAAATCCATCACCTGATACATCTGCTTCATGTACCAAACTCAGTTAGCAAAATGTTTCATACTTATTTCACCAACAGTTTAGTTTTCATGCATTAAGAGAGACTTCTTATACCATCACGATCATCACATGATTCAGTGTACGGATAATTTACTCCATATGATAATATAGTCTTAGTTTCATGGTATTGGAATTTGGTGTGGGATCTATAATTGCTGTGTAAAACACCTCCAATGCATTCTAATAACTTTAAGCAGATTCCAATTAACAAGTTATTATTGTACAAGTACAATCAATTAAAAGCTTAAGATATATTAAAATAGTAACCCCTTTAACATTATCTTCAGTTTTTTATTTTTGGTGTCAGTATATAGACATTGTACTCATACAACTGTTCTATTTAGCAAAGATTTTGAGTCTTACCAAACGTGGCTGAGTTCATAGTGGTAGAACCTTGAGCAACATTTCTGTTGGCAGTAACAATAGTTTTGTCTATGCCATCTCCTACAAGCATTACATTATGCAGTTTCTGTCCAATTTGCACCTTCTCAGTATAGATCCCTGATTTTACATGTATGATTACTCTTGCAGGACGATCATGTCCAATTGCATTCACTGCTGCTTGGATTGTTCTGTGGGTTCCTGAACCATCCTGTGCCACTGTGAAGTCTGGCTCATAGCTTGCTTCACTCCATGATTCTAAAATGCCAGAAGCTTTGGATATTGTTCCCTGTGGTGGTGGTCCTGAAACAAACAATTCAAATATCAGTAAAACAAAAGAAGTAAGATACTAGTATTAATTACTCTCTCCATTCTACTATAGAATGATATCTATCATCTTCTTCTTTAAGAGTATTGTTTCATTTTAAAAACCAATGATTCTTTTTTAATATGTTTTCTAGAACTACCCTTACTCAATATTCAAGATATTTTGTAATGCTAAAAATAAATTAATAATTTATTCCAAAACCACTGACACAAAAGATACTTATTTTTTAACATATTTATTTTATTGAACCAACATTTTATATTTCTCTTTCAATATATAATTTATTTCATAAATACATTATTTGTTCCGTAAACAATTTATTTCATAAATAAATGATATTGTTTATTCCTTATCAATATTTCTCTTCCAACACAATTTATTAATTTATATGATTAGAATCTGAAGCACTCAGACATTCATTAATACTAATAAATATGGGTGTATAAACCTTAAGAATCTAAAGTAAACTACTTTTTTTAAATTACCTTCATCAATATTTCAGAAATTTAATATATAATATAAAATAATAGAAACTAATTTTAGAAAAAAAATAATTAGTTAATATAATGACTAAATTAAAGACTATTTTATAAAAAAAATGACTTTTAAATTAGTTTTTATTATTATTAAATAATTTATTGATTTGTATCTAATTACCTATCAATGTTTTAACTACCAATTATTTATTTAAATTCTAAATTTGATAGAAAAACCAAAATTAGATATCAATTTAGAAATTATTTAATAATAATAGAAACTAATTTAAAAACTTTTTTTTTTATAAAATGGTCTCTAATTTAGTCACTATAACAATTAATTATTTCTAGTCTCTAAACTTAATTTTTATTTTATGATTTTCTTGATAATAAAAATATAAAATATTTGGTATTAAATTTAAAATGTTAATTATATTGTTTAAATAGTGTGAAATGGTATTTATTACATAAGTGCATGGTCAAATGGGTGGTTGGTGTATGAGATGACAGAGAATATTAGCTTTTTATCTTAAAGGGAGAAGAAAGCAAATAGTTAGTGACAATGGAACAAAACATCTTAGGTAACAGTTAACAATGACTTTTGTTTACATCTACTTAGGGAGAGTAAATGAATGAGTTTATTGCATATCCCAGTCACCGTTCTTTGAATTCTTTTGTTTGTTTCATCTACTAAAGGACAATATTCTGACCTTCCGTAACAAACACATTCTTCTATGTTCTTTTGCCCCAAAGATTCAAATTGTATATATCCTTTAGGAAATATAGGTGGAGATAAGCTCACACACATGTAGTTTCTATAAAACTGCAAAAATCAGATGAAATTTATGCCTAAAAACATGAAAAGACTAAGAAAATTCTACTAAGAAAAACATTTTATGGATTTTTGTTTTTATCAATGTTTTTGTGTCAAATTGATGTCACAAGTACAAAATCCCACCTTAATTTCTAAATGTCTCTGTCAGTCCGAAATGTGATTCTGTTAATTTTTTTCCCAATATATATGATTAATTTTGACTGTCCTGATAAATTTTTATCTGACATTAAATCTCTCTCTCTCTCTATATATATATATATATAACATAAAAATTATATATACAAAAGATACGTGCACGTGTATGATAGTTGTTGAAAGGCAGTGTTAACTCATATTTTAAAATAGGTTTAATGGTGTGCATGGAGGCCACCACCATTCTCATTTATGTAATTTAGTGCAATTGCCAGAATATGAATAATCCTTAGTTTATGTCAGAGTTGAATACATACTCAGTTACATGCATACACACATATATATAATATATATAATACATGTCATATGTATCAGTATGTGTAAGGAATCTTCATATATATAAAGGGAAATTTTCATATATATATATATATATATATATATATACTAAGTAACATTATATTTACCTTTGGCTATGCCTTTATTCTTTGAATACAAAATAAGAGCTTGCTTAAGCGACATGGTCAAGTTTGTATCCAGAATCTGAGCTTGAACATACCCTTTTTCTTGCAGACCATCCAAACAGGTCCTGTGATTTGTCATCAAAGCACTTATCCATGTGAGTGCATCTTCTTTGGTGTAACTGTTGTTTTGGGACATCATGTGAGAGAGCCTACACTCGCTCTCCTCGTACAGCTTCGCACAGTCTCTAAGGGCTACAAGACTTGTTTTGTCAGAAAGGCTTAGGCTTTCAAAGCCATGCAATCTCAAAGCGTTTGCCACCCAGTTCTTGGCTAGAGAAACATGATTTTGGGCCATTTGGAGGACACCCTTTTCTTGGAGGCAAAGGGTGGTGGTGGCCATGCCAAGGAGGAGGAACAAGGTGGTGGTGGTGGCATAAGTGGCCATGTTTTTTTTACTAGAGAGAGCAATGACTATTGTGATGAGTTGCATGAGTTGGTGTTGTGGGATGATAATTTATAGCCACCTTAAGGAAGCACACACATGGATGCTAGCCACGTGGCACTGGGACTTTGTGGATGCAAATTTTTTCATAGTTTATACTATTTTTTTCTTAAATTTAAGAGTAAGATTTCAACAGAGCAATTCAAGTCTCACGAACTACATTATCCTTAACTTAACAGCAAAGTGTATTCTGAAAAATGCTATGAACATGAAATACCAAAAAAAGTTGTGCACATAAACATGAAATAGTTTAACACAGCATTATGCAGTTATAGAACTTTTCAATCCCTAATGGTAAAGATTCTCACTCATTTCTTTTGTATAGAAATTTTCAAACCTTAAATTATAGTTTCATAATTTGAAGTTCTTATAAACATTGTCCATGGCTATCTCATGCTTGAGTTGGAGGGCACAAACTATAGTGTTAACAAATCTTATCCATTATATTTCCATCTGTAACATCATTCACCACCGCTTCAAATCCACTTCCTCGATTCATGCAAACAAAGTGCCAAACAATTCATTAAACTTCACTATTTTATGTTATTTATTTTATCAAATTGAAGGTTTGTTTTATGCAAGTCTAATTTAAAAGCTAGTGATTTAATTCAAAACTTAATTATATATAGGTTTATTTCACAGTTTAAGGTTAATTTTGAAAATGTTATTATCATTATGTACCTATTATTTAATCAAGTCCTTTAATCTATATATATTAAGTTACTATTTTTTTAGTCAGAATAATACTGACAGGGAAGATAAAGTTAGATCTTATTAAATTTAAACTTTTAAATAATTTAAAATTTAGCTTTTGCACTAACATTTTTTAAAAATTTATTAAGTACTAAGTTATAGCTAATATTGAGTGTAAATAAAGAAATGCGTGTGTGTTGGGTGCTCACGCGGTGCGGTGCAATGCAGACAAGAGGCTTAAATGGCATTCTAAGGATAAGGATATTTCTTTTTAAACTAAATATATTTTTATGAAAAAAATAAATATATTTTTAATCAATTTTAAATGTTTTTTTATTTCTATATTATAAAATATTGCACACGTATTAAGTGCTTATGTATTTAATACAAAATGAACCGATTATGTTCATGCGACAATTACAGATGCATGCTTTTTGGAAATGTCAGTAAATCGATCTAATAATAAGAACTGAAAAAACTGATCCAAAAATTTATGGGAAATTCTCTCTGTAACTCGTATCTTTAAGTTGCATCTCATTTTATTTTATTTTAATAATATTGATTGAGAATATAGTTTTTATTTTTAAGTGATGATGATTTTTCAAAATAAGTATAAAACTAAAAAAATATATATATTTATGCAAGAAAATGTAAAATGAAAAGAAATTCTCGCTCACCCATACTTAAATGATCAATATATTTTTTATTAATAAAAAATAATTAAATTAAAAAAACATTTCAAAAATGTTACAACCTTTATACAAACACAAAATAAAAACGTATCATTCTAACTTAAAAAAAAAACTTAAACTTCCTCATAAAAAAGGGCATTAGCTTTGACTTCGTGATAGAAAAGAGAAGATGATATGCAATAAGCTCTTCATAACAAAATATGAGTCCTTCCACTTACACACTACAAGAAAATCATTAAATAAAAATAAATTTTAGAGACAAAAAATAATTAGTTGATATAATAACTAAATTAGAGATCATTTTAAAGACTAGAAAAATTATTAATTTCTAAATTAATTTCTATTGTTGATAAATAATTTTTAAATTGATATCTAATTAGTTACTAAAGTTTTAACCACTAATTATTTAGATTATATATTTAATAACAAAATCTTTAATAACTAATTAGATATCAATTTAAAAACTAAATTAACGGATATTTTGAAAAATTAACCAAATCACCCAAAGCTGGATGGGATGCTTCTGCACTGCCTACATGAATCAGCTGTGCCAAAAATGACTTAAAGAGAGTTAAAACTCAAGAACTGAAAGAACAAATAAGTTGTTTCTAAATGATGGAATTATTTTATCAAATATTATACTTAAACAAAAAAAATTGAAAGTGTTGTAGTTGAAAAAAAACATGAGAATGAAAAGTTATTTAATGTATGAAGGGGAGGAGAATTTGACAAATTTAAAGACTAAGAATCGACAATCATAAATTTTAAGAACTTTTTGTGTGTGTGTGTGGATTGAATCGAATTTGGGATGCGATTTTAAAAGCAAATACTATCCAAACCGATTTTGTACATATGTACGCATTCAATACATAAATTTATCATATCAGTCGTATTTATATTTTTTTTCTTACGTATTTGACAAATTATGACGTAATATATATGAAAAATATATTAAAATAACTTTACTATTATTAAGTTGAGACGTATGATATAATTATGAAGCTGTGTAAAATTTATTTTTGATAGAGTATACATACTTAAAATATATTTTTATTATTTATATAATGACATATAACGAAATGTTTGATTTAGTTATTTATTATTTATGGTATCATTTATTTAATATTTTATAAGAAAATAAAAGTAAGATTAAAAATGAAATAAAAAATTTAAACTTCTTTAAATTAAATCAGATTAACTTTGAACCAAAATAATTGAGACAGTGAATTGAGAAAATTGATCAGTGTTCAATTAAATGATAATTTTTTTCCAAAAACAATTCAATCTGCGAGAAATCTTAATATTTAAAATATTTTAAAAATAAATAATTTTTTTATCTATGTTAACATATATGCTAAGAAATAAATACAGTGTATCTGATTGTAGAAGAAAATCCAAACTTACTGGTCTCAATACAAGGCTCGACTCCCATAGCCAGACAAATAGAATGATGCATGTCTGTGCAGAATGATCGATATCATCGGTCCATTAACGTTCAATTAAGGTCAGTAAAGTTAAATTATCATTGTAAATTAGATAATACACCTTTAAGTAAGACCCACCTCAGTGATCCAATAAGATAAATTCATTAAAATAATATAAATAACGCACATTCTAAGAAGTAGATACGTCATTAATTACTATATAACCGAGTGTCAAACACCTTTTGTTGACTTGAGTGTCGGAGTGCCTTCTACTCTCATTCGGCATCCCCCAGAAGATTGAGTGATCAAACGACCGATATTCAAAGGAGTAGCAGGAAGACTAAAGGAGTAAGTTAAAGTGTAGGTCAACCACCCGATAAGATGAAAAAAGAAGCTTCTCAATAGTTCTTTAAAGCTCATCTCCCTAAACCCTAAACACTTACTATTTTATAAAAATTAAAGAAAGAAATTTAAAAGTTTAGCAAATAGAAAACAAATAAGTTATTAGAAAGCTAAAATGAAAAGATGATGCAATGCATATATTAGGCATTCGGTGGGTGAAGTCATTGAAAATGGCTTTATGAGGAAACGTGTTTGAAAGTGAAGAAGCAGTAATGTTCAACATTTGACAATTGGCAAAAGGGGTACATCGTGTATCTATGCATGTTATTTCTTAAATACATGTCATATTTATGGAGTATATATATTTTTTTAATAAAACTTTTAGATGATTTTAAAGTTTTGAGAAATTATTTTTATTGGCAATAAAAAATTGTTTTAATCTGTATATTATATAAGAGAACAAAAAGAGTTTTTGAGAAAGCTTAGAAATGTGTTTATAGATACTCTCCAAGACCCCCTTTTATTAGGTTTATGAGAAAGAATTTAAATTAAATGATGATGAAAATTATTTTTAAAGTGGATTATAAACCATTTTAAAATCAATTTTATCTTCATTTATTAAATAACTTTCTTTCTAAAACTTAGAATATTCATTTTTCTCTCTAGTTTTTCAGTCAAACTGTTTATCATTTTTACGATTAAATTATGTCTAGTAAAAGTGACGAGGAATAAAATAAAATAGATTTATATTCTAGTTGAATTTTCTTTATTTTGTATGGTTTAATATCTCCTTTTACTTCCTTTTTTTCATATGGGTCAGATAATAGGAACTTTTGAAGTTTTTTTTCTTTAAGTAGTATAACCTTTTTTTTAATTTTCTAAAATTGATAATTTTTTTTTCCAAAAATAAATAAATCTTCAATGTGAGATATTACTAAAATCGTCGACGACACTTATAATTTTAAAAAAAAATGTATATATAATACACGATTTCAACTATATACATTTTCTAATTTTATAATATATAATATATAAAATTAAAAAAAAAAACTAAATTTCAAAATCTAGAATTCGTATATTTCATATACGATTTCTACTTAAAATTTATATAAAATATACATTTATAATTTTTTAATATATATTTTATAATATTTAAAATTAAAAATAATAGGAAATAAGATAAGTTTAATTTATTATTTATAATATTTTATATAATTAAAAAAATTATTTTTTAATTAAATAAAATTTTATAAAATATTTTTTATTATATATAATTAAAGAATTGTTGAATTTTTAGAAAATAATTTTTTATTATATAAATTAAATACATTAAAATTATTTTAAATTCTTAATAAAATTAATTATATAACACTTTAATAATATAAAAAAATATAAGTTAATTATTTAAAAAAATAATTAAAGTAAATTTAATCCATAATAAAATATAAAGTTGGTAAAACTCTAAATTTAAAATATTAAAAATAAATCAGAAACTTAAGTTAAAATAAAGAACACCAAAAATTTTAATTGTCATAAAGCATACAATAGTAGAAGAGTCTACATTCTATTATTGTCGATATGAACAATTTGATCTATTGTGACCTTCATTCCTACAGGGAAAACATTTGTTTGACTTATTTGGAAGTGATTCATATGTACATAATTAGGTGTTGGTCTGCCTGATTCCTTAAGCACATGTGTGGTTCAAAGTGAAATCCGATCCCATGTAAGTAAATCAATAATCTTGATTTTGAACTGGATGAAATTCAACTTCATAGGCCTTCAAAATATACTACAAACTATAGATAGGATCAACAAATGTTGTTAGTTGCAAATGACATGCCAAACAAACATCGATAACATGAGCACAAGGAAGCCGAAGAGCTTTAAACTCCCCACAATCACACCACTAGTCATTAAGTCTTACTGTGTATGACATAGGTAGGCGTCGTAGTTGGGTAGTAGGTAGCTCTTGAACATCAAACTCTGAATTTTTTCTATTGTAGCTTTGGACATGACACATAACAAACTATTGTTCATTTTACATAACAAGACTATTGTTCATTTTACATAACAAGACAGTAATATCTTTTGGATATTGATGTCCAACTCGTAACATGCACTCAACTAAATTTGTTGTCATGTGGTCATACCTCCTGCCTCTGTCATATGCTTGTGTCCATTTCTCTAAAGGTACTTGATCTATCTTGGCAAAAGTTTGCTGAAATTGTGATCTTAGACCTAACAACTTTGCCTAAAAAGTTGGTTGTTTCATTTCATTATCTGTGAGAATGTAAAAAATGAAATCATTTAAAGTCATTGGGTTGCAACAAGAATAATAAATATAAGTCAATTAAATTAAGATAAATACTCATGTTTATCAATTGTCTCTTTGCCTCGACATTCTTGAACTTCTTATTGAAGTTAGATGCAATGCAACATATGCAATATACTGATAGGAGACCATGTCATTCTCAAACAACTTTTGGAGATTTTAATACTGATAAAATGTCCTTTCCTCTATCAGTTACCATGAAGATATTTTGTTGTGGTATGACATGTGATTGCAACAGGCAGAAGAACTAGATCAATGCTTATTTTGTTTCACCTTCAACTATGGCAAAAGTTAAAGGGAATATGTTCTTATTTTCATCTTAACCAATTACAGTTAGCAAAGTCTTGTGTATTTTTCGGTCAAAAAATGTTCCGTCAACTTGGACTATTGGCTTGCCGTAATTGAAGCCATCAATGCAAGACTTGAAAGCCCAAAATACACGTTCGAAGATGTAACACAAGTTGTCTTGAACACCTTCTATAACAAAAGGTTGAGTTACATATTCAACAATTGTCCTATGAACACTTTCTAGAATCGCTTACAACCATCTTGGAAGATGATTATAGAATTTTTCCCAATTGTCGAATTTCATGGAAAACGCCTTTTGTTTTGCCATCCATATTTTTTTTTATATGTTACAAAATAACCATAACGAATTTTAATTTTTGCAATTAAACTTTTCACAGGGATGAATGAGTTTGTTTTAATGGAATTGACCACTATAGTTGCAATTTGGTTAGAGTCCAAATTTACGTGATCATTAGAAAGAGTGGTCGACAAACATGTGTGGGGCGCTTCAATATTTTTGATCTCCCATGTATCACAAATTTTACTAAAGGATGCTCTAAGCTACCATTGACATCCATTATTGTAGTTAATGCACCAAACTACATATCGATTCGTCTTTGACTTCACGACAACAAATTTGTAGCCTTCAACTATGTGATATTGTTTGATGACAACCAAAGTAGCCTCTATATTAGGAAAACTCATTCGCTAAGAAAGGTCATATTGAACTATTTGGTTGGATTGATTATTGGAATCACTTTGATGGAGTGATACGTTGCAAAACCACCATCTCCGGGTAAATCATTAACATCGTCATCTTCACTAAAATCATTAATAATATCTCTGATTACGGGTTCTTCTTGGGGCCATTAGAACTGTCTTTAATGTAAAAGGGATTCATCTACCATATGCAACATGTAATTAATATTGTTATTATAAAGTGCATAAAGTGCATGCAATGAGTGTGAATACTTAGAAAATATTTCAATACAAACTTTAAAGTTTTACCTTGTGAATATGAATATATAAGACAAGTTATGCTCCAATCGAAAACTTCCTACTAAGATTTTTTTCCTAAACTATGAAATAAGTTTGATGATTTTGTGGTTTCACGAAGAGTTGCTTTCATTGATTGGTTGCGGCATATATCATAGTTACTTTAACTTTTAAATTATTAAAACCAACCCAATAAGTTTTACTGTGACATTCAATTTGCTTAACATAGTGTAGTCATTTAGTCTTGACCAAAGCACAAAACCTATTATCCATGCTTTCACTCAACTGATCTATGCTTTTAGTGAAGTGTGCTTTCACCAACTCATTTGTGCCATTAACTTGAACTCGCCAATGGGGACCACGAGTTCACCTTAAACTCGCCAATGTGGAGGACATGTTTCACTTGAACTTGCCAATGTGGAGGACGAGTTCCCTTTCTCCAATTTTGGCTTTTTGCTTCATTATGCTTTCCTTCACGACATGGAATCTCCAAGGTTGGTTCACGTGGGAATCTTCAAGGCTGAATTTACAAGAAATCTTTCCATATCATAGGTGAGTCCAACACTTCATCATGCTTCATTTGAAAATTTTGTTCTTTGGTAAAGATTCTCAAGAATATTTCCTATTCACTCGTGAAAGCCAGACACTATGAATGTGATGCTTAAATGTGTTAGTTTGCATTCAAATGCATATAAATTGATGTGTTAGTTCATAGAAGCATACCACCATTTCCTTCATTGTTGCCTCCTCCTTGTGATTCTGGAGATCAAGTTTAGCTTGTGCCTTATACTACTGTATGGGCGTCCATATCATCAAGTAACTCTTAAATTTATTTTTTCAACTTAGAAGTCTCGATATTTAATAAATTTAGAACTTTCATAATTTTTATTCTTTTATATACCAATAGCAGCCAATGCAAGACTACCATCTGATATGCTACTTTTGTGGCTGCAACATAAACATGTGACGAAAGCTTTATGGGAGGGGAAGGAAAGACTGATAAGTCCTAGACGATATTCCATTTAGGTTCTCAAACATTCCAAACAACTTGATCACCGAGTCCAAAATTTAATTTAACATGTTAGGTTCGGACACATACCGACTTTGAATAACATTGACATAAATCATCATCTACTACTTATGACATTAGTCGAAAGGTGGAGAACTGAAATGCACACCTTTCATTTGCCACTCAGAGAGACGACAATCACCTTAGAAGATGTTGTTTTTCAACTTGGACTGCCAATTCATGGGGAACCTGTTACGAGTGTTAATAGTGGCGACTTGGTATCTCTCTGTGAGACATTGTTGGGATCCGTGGCACCATAAATTGTGGTTCAAGGAAACACAATCAACATATCTTAGTTGAATAGTTCTTTTTTAGGACTTGCCATACGATGTAACAAATATTATTATTACACAACACGCATGAGCGCACATACTAACATTAATTGGAAGTTTATTGATGCCCCACACATCAGGCAATCAGGTTCATTTGATGTATCAGTTGTTACTGGTTGGCTTGAATAATGTATCAAATTTTAGTTGAGGGTCAACTTTGTTGGCGTGTTTGTATCGTGCAATGAATCACGATAATAATTATAATCCAGACAATATCAGATGGTGCATGTTGCTATTACAATGTTGGGTGTGGGACCGAATGACATGTTTTTCACCAATCATTGACCCATTGAGTGCTAAGGACATCGATGTCGGGGTTAGATTTCCGCTTGCAAGGAAGTTACTATTTATTTTCTTCCTTTTTAATATTGTATAGTAGAAAAATTCATATTCATTATGACATGTCAAAAGTTGATCGTAGGTAGACTTGGAATTTCCATCGATCAAACACGAGTGTAATAAGTGTGGGTGAAATCCAGAAAATGCTAGATCAGCTGCAACCAAAACAGGTTATCCTTTTATCCTCTAATAACTAAATTCTTTCCGAGTAATCCAACAAATTAATAATGTTATTTCCCGTTGTTGACAATTTTTGTGGACTCCATATAAGCAACCTCAAATAAGTGGTCTAATTACAATTGATGTGGCAGTTGTAAGTCGGGCAATTGTACGTACCTTTAATTTGTTTTGCAATTGTTGAATTTCACCAAGCAAATCGAATGATGTGATAATTCGAGTATCAACAACATGTTCCACACGACCCATGCAACCTCGATGAATGCACAAAGAAGACATGCGTGGGAGAACATATAGGTATTGGCCACAATATCACTAGAGGTGGATAACAGTGTGGCATGACCGACAAACCGTTTAATTCAGGGAGTATCATGCCACGAAAATGACCATTTGCGTGATGAATCAACTTACATGCAATGGTACATCGCTCGTACCATTTGCTACGTCTCACCTATAGAGGTCACATCTGAAGAGGATGTAAGTTCAATTTATACCCCATTTCATATTGTTAATTTTTTAAATCCTACATTAATTCTTTTTTGAACAACAATATGAAATATCACTCGATAGTCAACCATACCATTCCGATGACCACCCTCATCATGTTGGGTCTTTTTCAAATGTTGCACAATTCGGACAACAAGTCCAACTTCAATCCTCCCTCAATCAATCACCACAAATATTCAGCATTATAGACCACCACCAGAACATGTTTGTCTAATTTCCCTACTAGCAAGTGCCATCAACTTACACAAATTTTCCATTGTAGGAAAATATTTTTTCTTCGGGTCCATCGCAAATGTTTGGTACTTCAACAATGTCACCACCCTTTGTATTTCGTCCAGTTCCTAACATTTATTGTTATCGGCCCACAATGCCTTCAATTGGGGGTCTGATATTTCATTTGACAACAACGAAGAAGAAAACAATGACGATGATAACTCATTAATGTCCATGCAAGAGACTTATCAACGGTTTGGGAGCGCTCTTCCACATACTTCATGAATTCTTTTGCATTCTCGATTTCGGGAAGAGCAGACTTAATATTGTTTGCTATGCTCATTCGCATAAACATCAAGCTAAGTCTGTTTGACTTTTCCCAAGCCCTATAATGAGCTTTCTCCTCATTGCTACTATCATCAGTAATAGCAGCAAGTTTCTCAATTCGAATGGCCAAATCAAGATCCAATACACCTAAGTGAAATTGGACTTTTTCACTCTAGTCAGAAAAATTTAGACCATTAAAGACTGGAACAGACGTAGCTTGCGAATGTAAGGCCACAGGAACAAATACTGCAATCACACATGCTTAACATTAATACTTTGAGTCATAAACTAAACATACAATACAGATTCAGAGAAAACATTCTATGTATACTAATGTTCTCCTTTGGGAGATTCATTAATACACAAAACATAATGATGCTAATAATATTAACTTTATTTGGCAAGATATATGCATAACTAGAAACACTTGTTATCTTTGGACATACAAGCAAAACTAATAACACATACACATTACCAACAATCATATATATTAATTATAAGGACAACTAATCAACCTTTGGGTGATCCAAAATGCCCTATAATAATGAATTTCCATTTACCCATATATATAAATAATTTAACATCCATTCTATAGGTAATTGAAATAAAATTTATCAGTAATCTGAAATTAAATAAAACTTAAAGATTTGATCAATTTGGTGATTACAAATCTGTCATACAAATAATTCCATAAATAATATCATTAATTGAAATAAAATTTCATCTATAATTTGAAATTAAATAAAACATAAAGATTTGATCACTTTGGTGATTACAAATCTGTCATACAAATAATTCCAAAATTTTAATTTAAAAAATTAATACATAAAGCAGAAAAATTAATTTTCCATTTCTCACTTTCAATCAATTAATTAAACTTTAATTTAATGCAAATTAAATTACATTATAATATAATAAAACTTCATTAAAATTTTAATTTAATGAAAATTAAATTCCATTAAAAATTAATACATAAAGTGAAAAATTAATTTTCCATTCCTCACTTTTAATTAATTAATTAAACTTTAATTTAAATGTAAATTGAATTACATTATAACATAACGTAAATTGTAGAAAAAATTTCAATTAATTAAAACTTAATCTACAGGAAGGAATTCAATGCGTTTCATTAATTGAATTAAAAATTGATGACATAAGTTGCAGAGAATAATTCATACATGGATTCATTAATTGAATTCTTTTCATACATTCATTTCATTATTTTATATTATAATATAATAAAATTTTGAAAAGACTTTAATTAAACTTTAACAAAAGCATTAAAAAAATTGATAACCTAAAGTGCAGTAAATAAATTTGCTTCTTTTTCATGAAGCAAAATTGCTTAAGGTGCAAGGACGCCATTAACCACCCCAATCCCTAATTAGGTTTCAGATTCATCACTCTCCCTCTTCAACTCCAACACTGCACCAAGCCGTTTCAAGGAGACGACCACCACGCCGCCAGCCAAGAACCATCGTGCCGGCCATTGCGCGAACCACTGCGCCGCACCAGACTACAACCCCAATGCCGCACCGTGCCACCAAAGAATCCATGAACTGCGAACCACCGCACCCTAGCATGATCTCGTTCCTTTACGACGACCGACACAACGATGGGAAGGAACCAGTAATTGGTGGTGACAAAGATGCGGTTTCGCATAGAAAGGCAGCGTCGGGGCGGCAACACAAGGTTGCAGTGGCGACTTGCATCCTTTACCAGTGATGGAGATGGACAAGTGGCGGCGGATGGCTTGCGGTTCCGCTAATGGGTTTGTAGGGTGTTAACGCCATTAATGACATTGGGTGCAGGAAGATTAGGGTTCTGTTATTGAGGAATGGAAACTTTGATCCATAAACCCTAATTTTAAAATTAGGGTTCTTCAATTGAGATTAATTAAATTGGGAACAGAATTAGGGTTCTTAAAATTATGGAAAAACATTAATGGAGAATCACAAACTGAACAACAAGGCCCTGATACCACATGTAAACTAAAACATGAATAAACGTACAATTGAACACATACAATAATGTTCACATACAGATCTTATCATATCATGATTATCACATATATTGCCGATAAAAAAAATAAAAAAAAATAAAAAAAATGATTATCACATATATCCATACAATCAAGAAGGAATAGGCACTTACCTTGATCCATGAGTGATCCTAATTTTAGCAATTACTTTATCTCCTTTGTCCTAATCTATCTCTTAGCAATTATGTTTTTGTCACACACTTTCGTGATGGTTAACAGTGAGACAACTATTATTTGCAGAGACAAAACCTTATTGTCTTTAATTCCCAATCTCCATCAGATGTAGGTTTTCATTAGGTATATCATCATATATATATTTCTCACGTTAACCAATGGGCCCTTTATTCTATTATTATTAAATCATATTCGGGCCCAAAGCTCAAACTCTAAGTCATGTGAGTCACTTTATAGAAATTAATTTACATAATTTCTTACATACCAATAATCTTGATTTCAAAATGGATGAAATTCAACTTCGTAAGCCTTCAAAATATACTACAAACTATAGATAGGATCAACAAATATAATTAGTTGTAAATGACATGCCGAACAAACATCGATAACATGAGCACAGGGAAGCCGAAGACCTTGAAACTCCCCACAATCACACCACTAGTCATTAAGTCTTACTGTGTATGACATAGGTAGGCGTCGTAGTTGGGCAGCGGGTAGCTCTTGAACATCAAACTCTAAATTTTGTCTATTGTAGCTCTGGACATGAAACATAACAAATTTTTGTTCTTTTTCCGTAATAAGACATTAATATCTTTCGGATATTGATGGCCAAATCGTAACATGCACTCAACTAAGTTTGTTGTCATGTGGTCATACCTCCTGCCTCCGTCATATGCTTGTGTCCATTTCTCCAAAGGTATTTGATCTAACCATATTAAAGGATACAGATACCAGAGTTATAGAAGGATCCTAATATTAATTGGGTGTCTTTTCTAATTATCAGTTGTTTCTCTTTATAGAGGTGAATAACCTTTATTTTGTCTTGTGTGTTATTATTCTAGTATTTAATTATTGATTATTTTCCTCTTTAGTTAAACCTAGAATGAGTGTACTACTTGTATATATTCAGACCATTTGTTTTAATTTGAATAAGAAGAAAGAAGAGATATTCATTCTCATATCCTTTGTCTTCAGTTTACTCTTTTGTTCATCTCTTTTCTCTTTTGTTCATCTATATTCTATTTTGTAATATGGTATCAGAGCCATTTTCGAGCCTATCTGATGGCATTCTCATGGAGCTCTTCTTGAATGTTGTGAAAAATGGTGCGGAAGCTTAATGGAGGAGATGAACAAGGTCCTCCTAAAAGGTATGGTGACCTTGAAGGTGCATGAAGAGTGTGGAAATGGGGAGGTTCGGCCAACCCCTTTGAAGGTGGTGAAATGAAGATTAAAACCTAGAAGCTAGGCAAGGAGTAATGTATGGCACTAAATTG
>Ga0123342_1003727_pt1 | contig 24134 bp, 10 predicted proteins | sample Turbeawhitnodule_FD_89960 | JGI IMG/M metagenome (GOLD analysis project Ga0123342, IMG submission 89960) | Root nodule microbial communities of legume samples collected from Mexico - Turtle bean Mexico white nodule | ecosystem: Host-associated > Plants > Roots > Nodule | place: Mexico: Nepantla... | reverse complement strand
TTGTGATTAACCTTGCTGTATTAAAAGCTTTTCAAACAAAAACAGTGCTGAAATAAATCTGTTCATTTTCACATAAATCGATTTATTTTCTGTAAAACTGTGTTAAACACTGTTTCTGCGAGAGAGTTTTAAAAGGTCAATTCACCCCCCCTCTTAAACTTTGGCACTATTAAACCCAACATGTACTGCTTGTATATATTCAGACTATTTATTTTGATTTCATATAATAAAAAAAGAGATAATCATTCTCATATCATTTTCCTTCCTTTTACTCTTTGTTCATCTTTGTTCTATTTTATAATATGGTATCAGAGTTCTCATCAGAGCTTTGGTTGCTACATTTATCCATGGCTAAAGTTGTTGATCCCTCACAAGATCTTCGTTCACCTTACCATGTTAGTTCATCAGATAACCCATCATTGAATAGAGTTTGCTCTCTCGTTACACAACAAGATAGACAAATTTTTGGTGATCAATCCAAGGCAATGATTGCTACTAGTAAAGGAGGTTATAAAAAAATGCTACGACCTATGGCAGAGGTGGTGGATACAGAATAGGAAGCTATGATATACTTCCAAAATTTGCAATCATTGTGGAAAGACAGGGCATACCATTGATACATGCTATAAAAAACATGGTTTTCCATCTCATTTCAAGTTTAAAAATCAGAACCATGGTTAGGGTCACTCTAATGCAGTTTTTTAGAATACAAATTTTAATAATAATAAGCAAAATCGTGAAGGTTCAAAGTCAGAAGTGGAGTCTCAACAAATTGGTTTTACTCCTGAGCAGTAACAAATATTGTTAGCTCTTTTACAACATGTCAAATCCAGTGACAATGTTTCTAGTCAAGTCTTTGTTATTCCTTCCAACATGACAACACAAACTAGTAATAATTTTATTTATTTCTTCAGTTCTTTGATTATTGATATTAGTGCTACTGATCACATTTGTTCATCCTTAAGTTATTTCACTTCATATCATCAAATTAATCTTATTTCTGTTAAATTACCAAATGGAAATCAAGTCATTGCCAATTATTCTACAAGTGTTTTTCTCAATCAAAATCATGTAATAGACAATGTTTTGTATATTCCTTGCTTCACTTTTAATCTTCTTTCAGTAGCAAAATTGTTTGATAAACTATCTTGTGTTCTTACCTTTGACTCTAATGGTTGTCACATTCAAGACAAAAACTCCTTGAAAATGATTGGCTCTGCTAAGATGCAAGATATACTTTATATACTCAGGATCCCATCTTACCAGACACTTCAAATCAAACTCATCAAATCTACACACATCATCAATACTATTAATGTCAGTGCTAGTGATCTAGAAACCCTTTGGCATTTTCGATTAGGTCATATGTCACATTGATAGCAATCCTCCACCTCCATTGTCCCCTTCATTATGAATCCATCCAACTTTGTTGTCCTCCCATAAAGAAAAACACCTAGCAACCGTAACCGTGACTGTTTTTGGTTCTTATAGACAAACAAATTTTGCTCCTTCACTAGTATTGTTTTGCCTCAAATACCTTGCTTTTGTTCCGTTCCCAGACCTCTTATATTCAGATTTATAATCAACATAAAAAAAACCATTTATATTGTCCACCTCAAAACTCTTCATGAACTTCATGTCTCTCTCTTCCATACATTGAAATTCTTAAACAATAGTTTCTCCCTTTTTTTCAGGATTGCGAAACCGAGAATTACAATTGTTGATATCCTCATCAGAAATTGTTGATATTAACGTACCTTTTCTGGAGAGTAATTCATTCCTTGCCTGAGACAATCTCTCTATTAGTGGTAGGTAGGTGTAAATATATGTTCCTAAAAGAAATTTCATACCTTATACTTTCTTCCTTAACACAGTTTGACTTCTGTTACAAAGTATATAACATACATAAACTATTATATGATTCAATAATTTTTAACAGGATAGTTTATTCTAAATATATCTATTGAAATTTATGTTAATAAATTATTTTATTGATACAAACATATTTAATACCTCATTTATATATCGACATATATTTTAAAAATATTATAATATATGAAACCTTTAAAATATATAAATAACCATTTAATTATTTTTATATTTATTTTTTTTACTAAATTTGACATCAACAATATGATACAATTATCTTAATAAAATTTTCCATCATCATAATGATTTGATGGAAACCGTTAATTTATAAAATTGATATTATAACAAAAGATTTCACTGATGTAAAATCTGTTGTTTAAGTGTTTACTAGGATCCTATCAGAAAAAAAAAATATGATATTAAAGTTCGAATTAATACTGTAAATAAATAAAAATAAGCGTTGAACATATTATTTAACTCCTTCTCGTGCAAGAAACTACTTGTATAAAAACCTCGATCCTACATACTGTGATCTATTAAAAAATATTTTTAGCTGAGTTTTTCTTTATTAAATATTAAATAACAAAATCATATATTAAAAATCGTAGTATGTTTTAGAATACTATTAAAAAAGGAAAACATGTACCCCTGCATCTTTAAAGTCAAATTAAGATAAATGGTAGTTGAGAAACCTTTGTTAATTCACTTTTAGGACAACATGGCCATTAAAAAATAAACTTTTTATTTATAATAAAAAATAAAGAATAAAATAGTAGATGCAAAATGAATATAAAAATGTATCAGGTATCAAAATATTATAGTGCAATAAGTAAAACTCATCTAAAAACATGAGATGCTTAACCTTACATTTACTATTTTATTCTCCATCTCGTTTTTTTTTACAAATACAAAAATTTAGTTTTTAAAGTAATGAAATTTTGACTCTTTTTTTTATATATATAACCATTTCATAATCTTAATATAATAATAAGATATCTAAGAAAGACAATTGTTATTACTATTATATATATATATATATATATATATATATATATATATATAAAGAAAAATATTATGAAAATATTATTTTTCGTATTTAAAAAAGGACATAAAATGGGAGTACGAGCATAAATTTTTTTTGAATATCGAAGGCTTAAGACAATAACAAAAACATCTTCAAAAAATAATTGTTCAATTTTATGAAGGATTTTCAAAATGATGCAGTCAACATTCTATTGCACATTTCGTGCGCATATGGATGAAATGCAAGTTTGGTCATCGTCTACATCTTTGTTTTTTTAATATTATGTCTTTGTCCGCCACGCATAATCTGTAAAATAATCTCATACTACTTCACATAATTTAATTGTCTCCTCCCATGTGGTACGTTTATTTTATTTTATTTTTTTTCTTTTTGGATATAGAGGCCAACTTTTTATGGAGGATTTGGTTAACATTCAACTCCAAACTACTATAAATTAGAGACTTCCCATCACTCTTTCTCATAACAACAACAAACCATCCACAAAAATGAAGTGCCTAAGCTCCTATTTTACCGTAGTTACTGCCATTTCTCTTTTCTTTTCATTTAAACCTTCAGCAGATACGCATGAAAAGTTTGTTCAATGCCTTTACAATTATTCTCATAACAACAACTCCATCTCCAATGTTGTTTACACCCAAACCAACTCTTCATACTCCTCTGTCCTAGATCTTACCATTAAAAATATTAGGTTCTCCAATTCAAGCTCTAAACCCCTTGTCATTGTCACACCACTGGATGTTTCCCACATTCAAGCCACTATAATCTGTTCCCAACGCCATGGCCTGCAGATTCGAACCCGAAGCGGAGGCCATGATTACGAGGGTCTTTCCTACATTGCCCAGGTTCCATTTGTCCTCCTTGACCTCTTAAACCTTCGACAAATCACAGTTGACGCAGAAAACCGAACTACATGGGTTCAATCTGGGGCAACCCTTGGTGAACTTTACTACAGCATTAGCCAGAAAAGCAAAACACTAGGGTTCCCAGCTGGGGTGTGCGCCACTGTGGGGATTGGTGGCCACTTCAGTGGAGGTGGTTATGGATTCTTGATGCGCAAGTACGGTCTTGCTGCTGATAATATCTTAGATGCTCACATAATAGACGTGAATGGTAATCTTCTTGACAGAAAAGCAATGGGTGAGGATCTGTTTTGGGCCATCAGAGGAGGTGGTGGAGCAAGCTTTGGAGTCATCGTGGCATGGAAGATAAAACTAGTTCCAGTTCCATCAACTGTGACAGTGTTCAATGTTTCAAGGACATTGGAAGAGAATGCAAGCGAGATCATTCAAAAGTGGCAGCTTGTGGCCAATAAATTGGACGAGCGCATAATGATTAGGATGGACATGACAAGGGTAAATTCAAGTCAACATGGAAAGCTAACAATACAAGCTAGTTTTGTATCCATGTTTCTGGGAGGTGTAGAAGAGCTTATTCCATTGATGCGAAAGAGTTTCCCAGAGTTGGGTTTGGTCAGAAAAGACTGTAATGAGACGAGTTGGATAGGCTCAGTTGTCTTCATGAATGCTGGGTTTGATTCTACCGGTAATGAAGCCCCTGAAGTTTTGCTTAACAGAACTCAATTTCCTTCAGGAAATTACAAAGGAAAATCTGATTATGTGAGAACACCCATTCCAATTGATGGATTACGAGGCTTATGGCGTTTGTTATATGACGATAAGGTTGAATATGGTCAACTTCAATTCGCTCCTTATGGAGGTAGAATGTCTGATATTTCGGAATCTGAAATTCCTTTCTCACACCGATCTGGATACATTAATCATATTCACTATACGGTCAGTTGGGAAGAAGGAGGGAACGAGGCAACACAAAGGCATATGGATTGGATTAGAAGACTCTATAAATATATGGAACCTTATGTTTCAAATTCTCCTAGAGCTGCATATCTGAATTACAGAGACCTTGACATTGGAGTAAATAATAATGGTTACACAAATTACACTCAAGCTAGCATTTGGGGTTTGAAGTATTTCAATAATAACTTCAAGAGATTGGCTAGAGTGAAGACCAAGGTTGATCCTCACAACTTTTTCAGAAATGAACAAAGCATTCCTACACTTTATAAGGAAGAAAATTATTAATTAGTTGTAAATCATCTAGTATCTACTCTTCAAATAAAATAAATGATGTATATCTATGATTTTTAATATATAAAAGAATAACTAATAACACTTATAATTATGAAAAAAAAAATAGTTGGAACTCTAATGATCTCAAATTACTTAATTCCTTATTCAAGAAAGCAAATATCATTTAACTTTTTATATAATTTTTTTTATTGTAAGTAGTTATTTAAATTTAAAAAATAGTTAATTAATAGATAAAATTATAAACACTAGTAGTTAAAAGGGTAAAATTAAGAAAATATTGTGTAGAGCAAACAGGTTTATCCTCTTTATAATTATTATAATTAATTATCTAATAAGTAATTATAATTGATTTTCGGTTAGTGACGACCCCATTTCTATTTTACTTCATACAACTGTTGATTTAGCGATTAAATTTTAGTTACAAATATTTTTTATCTATTTTACCAGTAACAAATTATATCATCGTTGTTTCAGACGCAGATTTGTGACAAATGTCAATTAATCACTATTTTGATCACATTTTACGATCAACTTATTTTGATCCCTAAATTCGTCATTAAATGATTTTTCTTGAGATTTAGCAATTGAAACCAAATGGTCGCTGAAATAAATTGTTTTTTGTCATTATTTTCGTCGCTAACAATATCACTTTAATTTTATTTCATACAATCACTAATTCAACAATTAAAATTTAGTTATCATCATTTTCTGTCGCTATTACAATCGCTACACAAACTAATATTACCACTAACAAAATATTTTGTTGGTGTTTCAGTCACAAATGTGTGACAAATATAAATCAGTTGCTATTTCGGTCACAATTTGTGACAACTTATTTCGATAGCTAAAATTAGTCACTAAATGACATATTTTTAGACAAATTATTATGTTGTTGTTTTGGTCACAAATTTGTGACAGATGTCAATAATCTCTATATCTATTACAATTTGCAATCAACTTATATTGGTTGTTAAAATCGATCATTGTAGTGATATCTTCTCGTTGTGTCTATTAATGTCATCCTTTGTTGTAAATTTTGAAATGTGTAGGGAAAATTGTTTGCAAAGTTGTGATTCCCTTGTCATTATCATGTATCGACCTAAAATATTTTCTTGCATTTCCTATTCTCAATTTGTTCATTAGGTGAAACCAATTTGTATTAGACTCCTCCTACACTTTTTTAAGCCTTTCCACCATGTTGATAATCCTTGAATCTCTTAATCTCCATTTAAATTTTTTGGTGCTCCAAATTGGATTCCACGAACTATGTTGTTAGGTGGAAGAAAGCCCACTTTCATTTGTCCAGAAAAGCATGGTTGAAAATTTCGATATGTTTGATTCCTCATCCTCCATAATCTTTAGGTCGACACACCTTTGTCAACTCACCCAATGATATTTTCCCTCCTCCCTTCATCCTAAAAGTTATTTTTATGTGCTAATAATTTTTCTTATAACCTTTCCAAAAGTCTTAAACACTAGTGGAAAATGGTGCAACTATATTGCAACTTTTACGTATGATTTCCATGAATACAATGTAGAAAAAATGAAGAGACATTTTTGTAAATAGTGTGAACATTTTTACATAGACGCCCTAGACTCTGACGTAAAACTCAATATTTACGTCATACGTTGATGTCAACTAACGTAAATATTGAGTTTTACATAAAAACCTAGGGCATCCAATATAAAATTCCTTTTAAAATGCAACAATGCTTCTTATTCCTTGAATTTTCAAGTGTGTGTTTCTTCTTCCTCTTCCTATTCTATACAATAGCGAGAGCAATTGTGCAATGTTTAGTGACCCTAAGCATGTACTTTTTCCATCTTTGTATGTCCTTTTTGGTGGACGTTTATCTCCAATCACATTCGTACATTTGTGGATGAACATACGATATTGAAGTTAGTGCTTTATACCGTGTTGTTAGAAATAATAATTCATCTCTAAGGACGGATATCGAACTCACAAGGAACAATTTAATTATCAAGTATAAGATTCACTAAATAGAAAACAAAATAATAAAGTTTGTTGGGAGTTTGTTATAATTACTGCAAGAATTGTAAAGAAAGCAAGTTAAAGAGTTTGTTGGTTCAATTGGGAAAATTGGAATTGAAGTTCATCCTTCTTACTCTTTTGTATTTTTGATAACATGGTAATATTCTATCATTTGATTGATGTTGATGTCCATATAAAATTCTTTTATATCGATTCCTCACATATAAAATTATTAAGAGAGTCTCGTAAATATCGATGTCTCGCATGTTTATAAAAACTTCTTATCATTACAATTAGATATTGATAGTAAATAACATTTCAAATCTATTCTTAGCATTCAAATATGTTAAGTATTATCATTTGGGTAATAAACTTATAAGTACTTTCCAGTCAAACCTAAGGATCTTGATCATGGTAAACAATCATAACAAATAAAATGATAATACCAATCATCAATCAAGAACATAATATTATATTTAAATATCACCTCAATACATAAGAGTTTGAGCATATTACTCCCATCACAAAGGGTGGAATTAGCCACTCATGTTGGCCATTAAAAGCATGGAAAGGATGAAAAGAAGATCCATGATGTTTTCCTTTGACGACTGCCTCCTATAGGGTTTCTAACACCTTTTATTCTCCCCATTGATGTCTAGGGTTGTGCCTCATGCCTCATATTTAACCTAGTTAGGCTTACGCTAAGTGACTTCTCGCCTGGGCGTGATTGGGCTCGCCTGGGCAAGTTGGATGAAAACAGGCACAATGTCACTAGAGTGATCTTGCCTGGGCGAGATTGGGTTCGCTTGCGCGAGATCCCCTGAGGGCTTTTGGCTTGGGCGAGTGTTGGAGCATTCCAGCTTTCTCTTTTTAGCTTTGTTTATTCTCTTTTTTCCCTTCCATCTCCATTCTTCCCTAGAATCATGAAATTAACATAAATTTGGGAATAAATCGTTCATAGTCAAATTATAATCACAAAATATGTAAATAGGTTTAAATTCATAAATTAGGGGTTATATTATAGTTATTTTATCAATTAATATCCATAAGTGTCTGTATTTTAATATGAAATATTACTGAAATATGGCACTTATCAAGTATCAAATTAGTGATGAGGATTGGATGTAGTTTTGTGTCACTGGACTCCTTTTGACAAATTAATTTTTGACAACTCTTGTAATTACACAATATGTTTGTGGTCTTATTTTCTTATTTGCATTGCCAAAGAAAATAATAATTGGTCAAGAACAACAAGAGCTGAATGATGTACCCCATCTATTGTCGCAGGGGGTATGCATTATTGGAACAGTGACTCAAGAAGGCTCAAGATGAGGCAGCAGGGTTTGAGTCTATTGATCATGTATCTCCTCCTCACTACTATAAGATGTGGAGGGCAGCTTACACAAAACTAGATGGTCAAATGACTTCTTAGTTTGCATGAATGATTATTGATAAAATTGTAAGTATAAATAGACCTAATAACATTCCTAAGTCAAGTAGTTAAAGAGTATACTTAATTATTGTTGGTATGTTACAAGATTCTTTAGTTGAGCAAGCCACCTGATTTGAGTTGATTTTAGGATTGCAGATTTTATGGGTTGCACTTTGTTTGGGATTTTTTTTGAATTAGCAATTATGGTGAGAAACCCAAAGAAGATTCCCTCTGGACACAAACTTAACCAAGTGGTTAAGTAAGTGTGAAGGTTCACTTCTAGATGGCAAAGAGAAAAACACAATTATATGGTGTTGATGATGATGAGGTGTGGAAATAAAAACATATACTGGAAAGAAACAAGATGGAAGAACCCAATGACATAAAAAGGAATGCAAATAGCGCAAATAATAAAGAAAAGAGATGAAGAAAGCTTATCAAAAATGGATCAAAGAATCACGCCACTTGGAATGGTTGATGGTTCCAAGATGAGTGGTGAGGAGCCGCCACCTAAGGTGCACTACTCTCAAGATAAGACCCAAGAACTTTAGGAGACAAAGCTCACTAATCACTCAAGTAGAGTTTCTTTTCTATTCAATTTCAAGTGTCCAAATACATGAGGCAAGACACCCTTTATATAGGAAAGAGTGACTTGGGGAGCAAGAGTGAGAGGGATAGGGGTGTTATTTGTGAGAAACCTTCTAAAAGGTAGGTCAAAGAAACTTTTAACCTATGTGCACATGTCAAGAAAGATGAGTTTGGCACAAGCCTAATTTACTAAGCACACCTTACTCTAGCTTATTCTTCTATTTGGACCCCAAAGTGAGTCCAATTTATTTATATAAACTTGTATGTTAAAAAGACCAGAAGAAAGAATATTTGATGCTCTGGCTTATGTCAGTTCTTCTTCTACTGAGGTTCTTTTGAAATTTGGCGGGGCCTTGTCTTGGATGTTGAGGTGACTGACTTAATTGTGAAGTGTCTGTTGTGTCCTTATTCATATGTTTGTCGAGATGGTTTGTATCATGCCCCCCAAGTTGGAAAGAACTCGACCTCGAATTTAGAACTCTGGCAAATAACATAGTTAGTTTGTTCACTTGATTTATATGAGTTGTGAAGCAAACTTATGTTCATTGAATTTTGGCGGTTTGGGTTGAGTGGTTCTAGTTACATGTAATGTTTGTAGAGAATGTGTAGGATCAAAGGGAATTTGGTGTGAAAAGAAATCTTGTTAGTTAGGCCATCATGTAAAGTTTTCCTATCATATTGGCATGGCATTCCTAAAAGAATATGGGTTGCTTCCATGGACACAACATCACATAACACCTCATCTTTATATTTTCCAATTGAGAAAGATATGAGGACTTGTTTATTAAAAATTATTTCACCCTCTTCACTTAGACATTGCAAATTCTAGGGTTGTGTATGAGAAATGGTGGGTAATCCAAGTTTCTCCACCACTCTTGTACTTGCCACATTTCTACAACTACCCTCATCAATTATCAAGGAACATAATTTGTCATTAATAAGGCACCGGGTATAGAAAATTTTCCTTTGAATCTCATTAAAAGGTTTTTGAAGTTGCCCTAACATGTGCCTTACTACAAACAAATCACCTTCACATGGTGTTTCACATTCGTCCTCACTTGGGGTTTAACCATTATTTTTCTTTTACTTAGGAAATTAGCAAAAATGTGCCCAAAACCTAGACATTTAAAACATTTTTCACTTGAGGTTTTGGTGGGTGATTTAGGAGTAGAAGGTTTTATAATTTTTATGATGTGGGGTGGTTTCTTTTGAGAAATTGGAAGGAGAGTCTATGTTTGAAATTTGTGTTTGTCCTTCCAAGATGATTTGTAAAAGTCATCATTATGAGTATTTTTACAAGAAATTCTCTTTAAAACTTGTGATTCAACCTTGATGTCTAGGTGAACCAATTTTTTCAAAGAAGTATACTCATATAGTGTCAATCATATTCAAGAGAACCTTCTCAGCAAAACAAGTGTCCACTAATGTATTTAGTATCTCACTAGTTTCAACGCGTTAGATTTTTATCTTCTACCTCTTGAATTAAGCAAAAATGAGAGTGATTAAGACTAAGCGAATTAACCAAGAACTCCAATTAAAGAAAATAATTGAATTTTCAACAAGCATTGAAAAAAAAAGCTTTTAACATAAACTAGATTTCAAAAAGACCAACAGTAAAACACAATCTGCTATAGAGAATTTAAGAATAAAATTTTATTGAAAAAAACCACCAAAATTCAGTACGAAATCACAAGAGAATTAGCCTTCCATACGAAGGCAAAAAAAAGGGAATACAACGAAGAAAATAAAAAAAATTAAGAAAACTCTAATGTTCTATTTTTCGTGCGCTTAACGAGAGATTTTTAATTTCATAAATTCCAGAGAATATCCTTGTAAAAGATTTGCTTTCAATTCTAGTTCTGAGATATTGTAGATTTTATTCTCTAATTCTTTAACTTAGATTTTGTTTCCCGTTTTGATTGAAGGAAGCAATTTCTACTTTCGCATGATTTGGTCCATTTATAGTGGTAGACGCTTCATTCAGCCCGTCTGGTCAAACTGTTTGTTCTGAGAAATATTAGACTATCTATTGTAACTAAAACACAAGATTAACATAAATAACAATCAATGTCAAAATGAACCTAATTAGATGAATCTTAATTAAAACACTGGATTCATTCATGGTTATAGCTCAATAATCTACGATTAAAGATTTAAAGTGTAAATAAAATTATGTTCATCATTCAACATCACATTGCCTTACATCCCTTTGTTACAAAATTTACACATGGTCTACCATCACTTTCATCCTCATTTCATCTATTCTCCATATCAGGTCAAACAACGTCCATTCCTCAAACCATTGTAAAACTACATAAGGAATGAACCAATTTTAAAATAAAACCAATAAATACAATAAAAAAATTGCCAACTATATTAAAAGGAACAAAGTACCAACTAGAAAATTCACAAAAATTCTCGACAAAAACGAAACCTCCTCGAACATGCCTTTAACAAAATAACATAACCTACAAATACTCAATAAGACGCACACTTCATGTAAAGCCCCACAAAAGATAACATATATACATGCATAACTAATCAAAAATCGATAAAAATATATAAAAAAAAATGATACCTTCAATGATTGCACACAACAAGAATAACAAAAAATTCATAATAAAAAAGTATTCCTTATTTCAAATCGTCATTAATCAAATATCCACCTTAAACCCTCATTCAATTTTATCCTGCTTTTTTTTATCTTAGTTTTCCTTACTTAACTAGAAAGTTCAAATGTGTCTTCCTAGGTTTCTACTCACAACATTTTAAAAATTCATCAAACAATATTGTTTTCGGTCAAGTTTACCAAATAAGTTTTCTTTAACGTCATTTCTTCTAAACATAAGATCTTGTCACCAAAATTAAATTTGATGAGATTTTAAAATATAAGTAACTAAAATATGAGAACCAAACTGACAAAGAAAACACAAAAGATAAATAATACTATAAGAAAATTATTAAATAGCAATCAAATTTAGAGACAAAAAATAATTAGTCATTACATTGACTAAATAAGATTCTATTTTAAAGACTAAAAAATTATTGGTATCTAAAGTGTTTTCTATTATTAATAAAAAAATTTAAAATAATTTTTAAAATAATATCTACATTAGTTGTCGAGCTTTTAGCTACTAGTATTTTAGATTTTAAATTAGTTTTTAAAACACTAATAAAGACTAATTTAGAATATAAAATAGTCAGTAACTAAAACTATGGGTTAGATACTAATTTAAAAATTCTTTTATAAATTTTTATTAACACTAAAAACTACTTTATATACCAATTAATAATTTTTTTCGTTTATAAAATTATATCTAATTTAGTCGAGTAGTAATTAATTATTTTGATCTTTAAAATTAATTTTTATTTATTAATTGTTTTTAGTGTAAAGTTTTTATTAATTTAGCCATTATAGATTAATGGAATTTGCAAGATGCCCAAATACATTTATTGATCTATACCCTTTTTGATTGATAGGTCGATAGACTAAATAGACAAAAGAAAAGAAATGCGATATTGATTAAATGTGCTAAGTAGACCCACCAACTTAACAACAAACTCATTTTTTTCATCTTATTATAAGATTATATTTAATTATATAAATATTAATTAATATTTTATCGAATAAATTAAAATGACTATTTTTTTCATATATTAAAAATTATTTAATTATAATTAATAATTAAATTTATAAATACTTATTATTCAAATTATAATATTATTATATATTTTTCACCTTTCAACCAACACAACACATATATTATAATTTATAATTCTTTAAATTATATTTCCATTTATTTTTATTTTAATAAGTCAACTTTAATATTTTATAGGTATAATATAAAACAAATAGGTTGGTGGACTAACCTACATTACTTGTGATTTGATGGGTTACTAGGCTAGAAAGTTAAGACAAAATAATAGACTAAGATGTTAGCTTAATTATCAACTTAACATAAATTTTCAACTCAAAACTCTAAAAAAAAACTCTTCTTATTCTTATTTTTTATATTAATGTTTTTGTCCGTACTCCTCTGCCAGGTGTCTAATTGTTCAAAATATTTTTTTAAGTTCGATGAAAACCAAAACGGATTATTATTTTTTTGGAAAAATTGTTTTTTCGTATCCTCTTTTGGTGATACTATATCATATTTACACTCTTTCAATTTTAAAATAAACATTTATAATTTTTGCACATTGAGATTTACAACTTCCATTATTTTTAAATACACTTTTATTTTTCTTAGTTTAATAATAAATCACACGCATTCTCCTTATACTTTAATAAAGTCCCTTATACTAAATAAAGTGACATTCATCCCTTATTTTGTTTTAAAATATTATATTAACTAAAATTTAAATAAAGTGACATTCATCCCTTATTTGATAGTTTAATTATTATATAAAAATGTAAAATATAGATGTTATTTTATTAAAATAGAAGATATGTGTATATCTATTTTGAATGGTAATTAGTATAACATAATGTAAAATAAATCTCTCTAAAATTTTACCAATGCAATAAGCTAGTAGAAGAGGTGAAATATTAATCTTGCAACAGGGCACCTTTCTGATGAATACATCCACTCAGATTCTTCAAGAATCAGAACTACAACAACTGCAACAATTACAGATCATTGTTATGCATCATTATAACTATGAGCACAGATGTTTGAATTTTTAGTAATTTATTGTTTGTGATTTCCATCTTCTACAATGGTGGAATGCTCTGCTCGTCCCTGAAAAAATTTCCAGGATCAACTCTGGCCTTCACTTGTGTCAGTTTTTCAAAATTGTTCTTGAAATATTTCAAACCCCATGATTTTGCATTTTCATAGTTCAACTTTCCTTGGTTCACACCCAAATCGAGGTCTCTATAATTCAAATATGACTGTCTTGGCAACTTTGACACATAGGGTGTCATATATTCATACAATCTTCTCATCCAATCTAAATGCTTTGGTGCTTCTTCATTCGAAACCAAATTTACTGAATACTGAATTCCATATAAGTTCCCTTTTCTATGTGGAAAAGGAGTTTCTGATTCTGAAATCTCACTCATTTTTCCGCCATATGGTGTGAAGATCAACAGAGGTGAGTTCTCCGAGAGTAGCATATTCCATAGCCCTTCTAAGCCAACTAAGGGAATCGGTTCCTTCACATAATCAGATTTTGCTTTGAAACTTGAGGATGTTTGATTTCTCCTGAGCAACACCTCCAAGGATTCATCTATTGAATAGCCTGCAAAGTGAAGAACAGATTGAATCCAAGTCATCTGGGAGAAGTTGTTGTGCTGCAAACCCAACTCTGAAAAATTGTTTTGCATCAAAGGAAGGAGATTCTCAGCTGTCCCAAGATACAATCCTGTGAAGTAAACCACCACAGTTTTTCCACCTTGAGAAGCTGAATTGGAAACCCCCACAACATTGTGCAGAAAAAGTTCTGCAGGAAGTTTGGGAGCAACAGTTTGCCACTTGTGGAAAAGGTCAGTGGCACCTTGATCCAAGGACCTTGAAACATCAAAAACTGTCACTATTGAAGGAACATGTACAAGCTTGATTTTCCATGCAGTAATGACTCCAAAGCTTGACCCTCCCCCTCCTCTTATGGCCCAAAAGAGATCTTCTCCCATCAGTGTTCTATTCAGTATCTTTCCATTGACATCTATTATCTGAGCATCAATTACATTATCCGAAGCTAGGCCATATTTTCTGAAAATTGTTCCAAACCCACCTCCACTAAAGTGCCCTCCAACACCCATGGTGGAGCAACTTCCAGCAGGGAACCCATGGACCTTACTTTTCTGTGCAATTGCATAATAGAGTTCTCCAACTGTAGCACCTGATTGAACCCATGCACTTTCTTCATCCATATTAATTTCTATGGACCTAAGGTTGACAAGATCAATGATGAGGAATGGAACGTGAGAAACATAAGAAAGACCCTCATAGTCATGCCCCCCACTTCGAACTCTTACTTCCAAATTGTTTTTCTTTGAGCAAAGCAGTGCTACTTGAATATGGAATAGGCTTTGTGGAGTGACAATAACATTTGGTTTTGGGACTGAACTGCTTAGGAATCTGGCGTTTCTTATAGAAGAATTCAAAAGGGGTTCATAAGAAGAACTACTTTTACTGAATGTTACTTCTGAAGTTGTGTTGTTCCCTAAAATTGCCTGAAAACATTGAAGGAAACCTTGCTCAAAGCCAGCAGAAGTAGAAGTTGCAGCAGGGAAAATTGAAGTGAAGACGGTGACCAAAAGGAAAAATAGTTTAGCCATTGAATTGGCCATTGTTGTCTCCTTTCTCATCTTTTCAACAAATGGGAACATTGGTTTATATAGCCATGTTACTGAAGCTGGCATATTTGAATGGACTTTAAGCAAAAGAAAATGAAGAATTATGATTCTAAAAAGTGTTTTTTATATAAAAATCTGTTAATTAGTATTTTTGTTTGTCTTTTTCTTTATCTTATTATATAATTTCATTTGAATAGAATCTAATAAAAAAAGAAATATGATTTGAATTGAAAGGAGAAACTCACAAGTCACGGGTCAAACTTTGAGACAAATAAAACAAGTTACTTGACATTTCCAAATTCCAACACCTTCTTTGCAAAAATAAATGTATTGTATATTACAAAAACAATACAAACTCAATTGTAGTGTAGGTACTTTTTATCCTTTTTTTAATCCATCACACCTACTTCATTTATGTGCCTTGCAAAGTGCAAACTTATTTGAAAGTCTATCAAATTTGGTACTTGTTTAAACTAAAGAAATTATTATATTAATATTTATTTAGATAAATATAACATGTTATAATGTTATATTGTTATCCACCTATATGAATTATTATATAATTAAGATAGTTCATTTTTATAATAATTACTTTAAATTTTAAATTTAAGATATTTTAAATTTATTGATAGGATAAAAATGTTTAAGATAATAGTATATCAAAATTAATTTATTTTAAGAAAATAACGAAGCTTTTTACTGATGCCACTTTAATTTTATTATAAAAGAGATCATTCATTCAAAGAATTATACTAAACGCTTGATCGTGGTTTCCACCTTCTCCACTATAAAAATAGTCAACTGTAAAGCTGGTAAAAAGTCAAGGAAAACGTTAAGGTTTTTTTAGTTTAATTTTTGGGACAGTGTGTTTTTGTTTGTATTTTCTTTTTCAAAGTTATCTTTTGATCCTTATGGTTTTAAATTGATGTATTCAGTCTTCTAACTTTTAAATATATTATTTTAATAAATTTTTATATTTAAATTTAATGTTTGATGACCGTTTTTTATTATTATTATATTTTATATGTTTTATTTTATTTTTTTAATAATAATAAATTCAGTCCAATGTATATATTTGACTTAATCTTGTATTCAAACAAGATGTCTTCATCAAACACTTTCTTTATACAAGACGAGTAAACACTTTCTTTATACAAGACGAATAAAGTATAAATATCTATCTTCGTATGAGTTTAGAGTTTAGGATTTAAGATTATAATTGTATAGTAATATTATTGATATATTTTTATGATATTTGTTCTCACTTTATTTCACGTATCTTGTCTTCTTCTTTTTTTAAATGAAAATATAGAAATATATTGAGATATGTATACATGGTGTCTTCATATGTTAGACACTTTTCTGTAGTGGTAAATGTTTTGTTTCCAGAACTTCAGTTGAATGTGGACACATAGAAAATACAGTAACTTTCCGAGGAAAATAAACACTATCAGATGGAACCGTTAATATCTCAATTACAAGACTAATTATCATTACTTTTACTATACTCACAACTACAACCCTTGTTAATCCATTTTAAACTATACAAGTGGATTAATTTGGAGAAGATTAAATTGTAAATTTTGTAAAAATATATGTATGTATACATAATTGTAAATATATCAATTTGTGAATAAAAATCTTGTAATGACATATGAAATGTTCTTTCTCCAAGCATACTTTCAATATCCGTCTGATACTTATAGAGGATATAAAGGTGTGTCTAAAAAAATAGAGGTGTGTCTAAAAAAATTATAGTTCTGTTGCTTAGTAGACAAAGTTTACTTATCATTTGTCTAAAGAATAATTCATCAGACAAAGTAATAAAATTAAATTATTTTTGCGTATGATGGAATCATAATAACATGTATTTTTTTATTCTTGTTGTTATCCTAATTGATACACCATCATCTAGTAAACAGAGAGGAAACCTTTGTGTCTGAGGATCTAATAAATTTTGATTCGATAGAATTTTTGTAAACATGTTATTAGTAGATGTGACACTTGTACCAAGCCAAAACACCATGTTCCACTAGCTCATTTTCCTTCCATTTTCCCAAGTAACACTCTTTTCTAATAGGGACTCTTCCCAAGTCATTTATCTTCCTAAAAGATTATTCTTATTCCTTATCTTACTTACCCATATACATTTTCATTGAACCATCTACCCTTTCTTCCAACCCTTCTTTCATTTCATTTTTTTTCATCTATCTTCATTTATTACCGTATTTATCACATTTATTATATCTCTTTTTCTTATTTATATAAAATCTCTTGAAATATTTACTACTACTCCCTCCATTTCATTGTTTAAGTTTTTAATAATTGTTTAAAGCAAGTCTGATTTACTTCTTCCAAAGTAATAATTCCACTTTTATTTTAACATTATCTTAAATAAATATTGATATTAATTTATATATTTTATTATTACCTGCGATAACTAATATAAGTAAGAAAGAATATTACTTTCTTAATATTCATTAGTATATTGTAATTCAAAAATTAATTAAATATGTTTCTTAATTATTTATAGTGTAAGAATATTTTAATAAAAATGATTTAATCAAGTTTTAAGTTGTCAAAAATATGGGTATTTTAATTGCATAATTATTATCTTACTCCATCATTTTATTTATTTCTTTTCCATGTGTTAAGAAACGTAAGATTTTGTGATTAATATAAAATTGTATTGTAATTAATGTAAAATGATAAGTGACCTTTTATACATTTAATTGAAAACGTGTTGAATAACGAGGTCACCAAACTCCTCGATACCTTCCATGTCATCACCTATAGTAAGTCACCATCATTTATATAAGTGAGAGCGATAATCACTTGTTATTCAAAACGTTTTCAATAAAAATAATAAAAATCACTTATCATTTTATATCATCACAATCATCACCGAATGATTTTATATTAATTACAAAATCTCACATTTGTTAACATGTGACGTGGAGACAAATATTAAGATAATAATCATCTCATCCACTTAACCCAAAAATACTCTATAAAATATATAAAAAAATTAAGTATTTAATAAATAATTTTTTTAATAAGAACATATAAAAAAAACACCTGAATTACTAAAGACTTGAAATTTAATTAAGTGTAACAAATTATCATTAATTTATTTAATATGTGCAAAAAAAAAAGATAAAATAACACGGAGGAAGTTTTTTATTTCTTTTATTTACCCTCTTCCATAACTACTATACGTTAAGTTATAAATTCGTATAAAAAACATATGATTAATTGGTCTTAGTTCATTTCTCAACTCTCTTTATTTATGACCTTATTAATTGCATTTAATATTTTCTCTTTCTTTTATTTCTTCTCTTATTCTTATCTTCCATTTATTAAACACGGAAGAAGTTTTATTTATTTTTTATTTACCCTCTTCCATAACTACTATACGTTTAAGTTATAAATTCGTATAAAACTCGTATGATTAATTGGTCTAGTTTATTTCTCAACTCTTTATTTATGACCTTATTAATTGCATTTAATCTTTTCTCTTTCCTTTATTTCTTCTCTTATTTTTATCTTCCATTTATTAAACTCAAAGGTTTTCTTCCAACCTTTAACACTAAAAAAATACATCAAAAATTCATTAAATATAAACTAATTTTATAGATAAAAAAAATAATTAATTATTATATTAATTAAATTAAATATTATTTTAAAGACTAAAAAAATTATTGATATTTAAAATAGTTCATATTATTGATAAATAATTTCTAAATTGATATTTAATTATCTATCAATATTTTAGATATCAATAACCTTTTTAATCTATAAAATAGTATATAATTTAGTGAATATAACAACTAATTATTTTTTTAAAATTAATTTATATTTAATAATTTTCTAATATAGTATATTTCGCAACCGTTTATAAAATAAAATATTAAATTATAATAAAATAATAATTTCTTTAAATATTAAATGAATGAAAATGGTGTGTCAATCTAAACCATAAACCTTAAATTCTAAACTTACCGCTCCTAATAAAGACGATAAGTCAAATATAGGGACTCTTCTTCCTTATGATAGTGGTAAGTTGACACCATTTACATCTAACATATTATTATTTTATTATAATTTAATATTTTTTATAGAAATGGAAAACTTTTCTTTGACACCACAAATAAGTTTTACAACTCTCTACATTACAAGAAAATTATTAAATAAAAACTAATTTTAGATAACAAAATAATTAGTTACTATTTGACTAAATTAGAGACCATTTTATAAAATAAAAAAATTATTGATATGTAAAGTAGTTTCTATTATTAATAAAAAATTATAAAATAACTTCTAAATTGATATCTAACCATTAATTATCAAAATTTTAACTACTTATTTCTTTGTATTCTAAATTAGTCTCTATTAGTCTTTTATAAACTAATTTATAATCTAAAATATTAGTAGCTAAAATTTTGATAGCTAATTTAAATATCAATTTAGAAACTCTTTTATAATTTTTTATTAATAATAAAAATTATTTTAGATACTAATAATTTTATAATCTCGTATCTAATTCAGTAAATATAATAATTAATTATTTTTAATTTTTAAATTTAGTTATTATTTAACTATTTTATTGTAATATTATAATAATATTTTTAATTAAAAAATAAAATAAAAATAATTATATTAATATTTTAGGATGTTAGGTATATGTATTTACTATTCCCTATGTTAAAATATCACCACCACTCTATAGGAATGGGAATAATACATTGAAAATTCCAAATTTTTATACCACCTCATTACAATACTATTATTTTAATATTCTTTTATATCATTTAACTCCAAATTTCCTTTTTATTATATATATTAATTTTTACCAAAAACTATCCTTTTTCGTAATAGGAATAGATGTGTCAAAAGTAAGTTTTCCCATCTTTATATTCTGTGGCTCCCTCCTTTCAAAATGTGCCACTGAAGTATTGAACTAAGGAGTCTCCGAATCCATGCACAACAGCCATGTCTACAATCATAACCTTTATCTCAATCTTTCTGCTCCAGGCTGCAATGGCAGTTTCTGACACCATTCCCCAATGTCTCTCTCTTCATTCTGACCCCTCCCATCCAATCTCTGCTGTAACCTATTTCCCAAACAACTCCTCATACCCTCCCATCTTGGAGGCCTACATCAGAAACCTCAGATTCAGTTCTCCCACAACTCCAAAACCATCCTTCATTGTGGCACCGAACCACGTTTCCCACATCCAAGCCTCCATCATCTGCTGCAAAAAATTCGGCCTTGAGATGAGAATAAGAAGTGGGGGCCATGACTATGATGGCCTTTCGTACGTGGCAAAAGCCCCATTTGCCATTTTGGACATGTTCATGTTGAGATCAGTGAAGGTCAACGTGCAGGACCAGAGTGTGTGGGTTGACTCGGGGTCAACGATTGGTGAACTTTATTACCAGATTGCTGAGAAGAGCAAGATCCTTGGTTTCCCAGCTGGGGTGTGTCACACTGTTGGCGTTGGAGGGCACTTCAGTGGAGGGGGGTATGGGAACATGATGAGAAGGTTTGGCATCTCTGTGGATCATATTGTGGATGCCCTAATTGTGGATGCTGAAGGGAGAGTCTTGGACAGGAAAGGAATGGGGGAGGATCTTTTCTGGGCCATTAGAGGAGGTGGGGGAGCAAGCTTTGGGGTCATTGTTTCATGGAAAATCAAGTTGGTTCCTGTGCCTCAGGTTGTAACAGTTTTCAGAATTGAGAAAACATTGGAACAAGGTGCCAGTGATATTGTTCATCAGTGGCAATATGTTGCTAACAAGATACATGATGGCTTGTTTATTAGAGTGGTTATTAGTCCTGTGACGAGAATGGGTAAGAAGACGATAAGGGCCAAGTTCAACGCTTTGTTTCTGGGAAATGCACAAGAGCTGGTTCATGTGATGAATGCGAGCTTCCCTCAATTGGGTTTAGTTGGTGAACAGTGCACTCAAATGAGTTGGATCGATTCCGTGTTGTTTTGGGATAATCATCCAGTGGGGACTTCGGCTAATGCTTTGCTTCAAAGGCATGATGCACCAGAGAAATTCCTGAAGAAGAAATCAGATTACGTGCAGAAACCCATTTCCAAAACTGGCCTTGAAGGTATATGGAAGAAGATGATGGAACTAGAAAAGCCTGTTTTCACATTCAACCCCTATGGCGGGAAAATGAGTGAGATTTCTGAGCAGGAAACACCATTTCCACACAGGGCTGGTAACTTGTATAAAATTCAGTACTCCGTGAATTGGAAAGAGAAGGGTGAAGATGTTGCTAATGGATATTTATCTTCGATTCGGAGCCTCTATGATTACATGACCCCTTATGTGTCAAGTTCACCTAGAAGTTCATATTTGAACTATAGGGATGTTGATATAGGTGTCAATGGACGTGGAAATGCTACTTATGCAGAGGCTAGTGTTTGGGGTAAGAAGTATTTCAAAACAAACTTTGATAGGCTCGTAAAGATAAAGACCAGAGTAGATCCAAGCAATTTTTTCAGATATGAACAGAGCATTCCATCACTTGCATCTGCTCATGGTATTGTGTCAGAATAGAACAACCCTTGAAGGCTTAACGAGGTATAAAATAAAGGTCCAATTGAAGACAAGTATCTATAATTAGCATCTGGAAAACCAGTTTAGACTTGTACTTTGCCATAAAATTCTACTGGTTATATGCAATAGTATTTAACCAGATTCAGGAACTCTTATTTTATTTTTATTCCAATTGTAAGCTGAGATTGCTACCTATAAAAAGTTATAGTGGAATATAGTTTATTGGTGGCTTTTCGATCCTTTCTTTTAAGTGTTTATTCATTTGCTTCATGTAGTGTTTAGTTCATTTAGTCATTTAGGAACTTAACTGTGTTTAGAAAACAATTAATTAGTATTATAAATGTAAAATTAAAATTAGGAAAACGTTACTTTGAAAATTAGTATTATAACGAATGCTATAACTTTTTATTGCGTGATTTTCGTTTATAAACTTTTTAAACTAGTTGTTAAACTATATATAAATTTTTTTATTTTTTTCTTCGGTTGCTTTTTCGTTTTTGTCATCACCTATAAAGACTTATCCAGTGTTTTGGTAGAAACAGTGGCCGATATTTAAAAAATAATTTGGGGGTCAATATAATTAAGTAATAATATATAAAATAAAAATTAATTCATGGGGATGATTTTAAATATTAATACGTGCTAAAATACTCTAGTCTTGATACCAATATCCAGCAATAAGGAAAACCATGTTTTGAAATCTACTTTTTTTTCCACAAACAATCAGTTGAGAACTTATTTAATAATAAAGCATTAAATTAAGATATTTAATTAAAAAATAAATTAAATCATTTAATAGAAAAATAACTGCAAAATGATTGTTAAACAGTTGATATGAAGCCATTCTATTAAGAAGTAAGAATTGGAGTATTTTTTTTTTTTCGTTTTTACTAATGTGGAGTCGCTTTCAAAAAAATTACAAATCTGGGCAAGTCATGTCAACTTGACACGACTTCATATGTAAAAGTCGTGTTAAGTTGACACGACTTTGTCACGTCAGTCTGAAGTCGTGTCAAGTTGACACAACTTAGTCCACGTTACATATATATATATATATATATATATATTAAATTTTCTTATTTATATATTGAGTAATAAGTTATCTAATGTTTAAAATTAATTTGATACATAATTTTCTAAGGGTGTTAGTTTTAAGCAATAGATTAATCCATGAAATAGATTATTCAATTCTAAATAAACAAAAAAAATGTTCATATTACATAACCGAAGGTTACAATAGAAGCAATTATCTGCACAAACAAGCTTGATAATAAAATTCAATTTCAAGTTTGATTATTAATTTCCTCATTTTCTTTACCTAAGTATTTATTCTTTCATAAAAAAAATTATTTATCAAATTAATTTCAAATATTACATAACTTATAATTTTAATTTTAATTAAATAATTATACTATATTTATTTATTAAAAACAAGAAAATTTAAAAATGATGTGGACAAAGTCATGCCAACTTGGCACGATTTCAGGTTGACGTGGCAGAAGTTGTGCCAAGTTGACACGACTTCAGACTGACGTAGCAAAGTCGTGCCAACTTGACACGACTTTTATATATGAAGTCGTGCCAAGTTGACACGACTTGTCCCAGATTTGTAATTTTTTTGACAGCGATCCCATTTTGATAAAAACAAAAAAAAAGCCCCATGATGATCAGAAAACCAAGAATTGGCCATGGTCTTCCATTTTCAAGGAGTAGACCCTTCGCTGATGAAGTATAAACGCTACTTAGATGGTAGACAATATGTGAGTATTAGACGGTGGTATGTGGATTAAACGCTATACATCATAATTTGAATTGATTGGCTTTTTTTTTTTTTCCTTTTTTTTTTAATATATCTTCTTATGCTTGAATATGTTAATTTTGAATTTTATGATATCTTCAATTTTTTTTTTTCTTTTTGTAGATGTTTAAGACAGAAGACTCAGATTTCTAATTGACAAAAAACTAGGATTTGCAATCGACAAAAGACTTAGATTTGCAATCTTCTAATTTGATTTTGCTTCAAACATGTTTAAGATTCTAATTCCAAACACTAGCGCATAATTGCTAATCAAATGCGGCTATTTTACATTTACAAATGTGGTTATAGAGCCGCATTTGATCAGCACGCAGTTGTAAATCAGAGAAATACAAATGCGGCTATAGAGCCGCATTTGTAAATGCGATTTACGAATGCGGTTATTTCAAATAACCGCATTTGTATA
>Ga0123342_1003726_pt1 | contig 24136 bp, 11 predicted proteins | sample Turbeawhitnodule_FD_89960 | JGI IMG/M metagenome (GOLD analysis project Ga0123342, IMG submission 89960) | Root nodule microbial communities of legume samples collected from Mexico - Turtle bean Mexico white nodule | ecosystem: Host-associated > Plants > Roots > Nodule | place: Mexico: Nepantla... | reverse complement strand
CTCACGCGTGAGAACCTCGTTCAGTTCCGCGAAGAACACTCCGTCCGCAACAAACTGTACAGTAACGCCGTTCAAATATTGAATTCACAGAAATAAGAAAAAAATGAGAGAGAAAGAGAAATTGTTATTGTTTGTGATTCGGTAAACAACTAACCTTTCTCTTCTTACTCATCTGAGTCGCCATGTTTGGGAATCGAACAAAAGCGGATACGATTCTGATCTGAACACACAGAATGAGACTGAGAGACTGAGACTGCAAACCCTAATGGGGTTGGAATATGTTTGCAGAGTGACTCAAATAAAATGTTTCAAGTTATTTTAAATTTTAGTTTTTTACCTAAATATTATTTTTCTATTTTTAAATGCAAAAGTATTTGGAAATATTTTAAGAAGAATACGTCCAAATGTAAGATTAATATATTTTTTCAAAAATAACTAATTTTAAATAAATATTGTATTACATTAAATATTCATTGATTTTTTAATAATTAATTTTAGTAAAAAAAATAATTAATCATATGTTCTCGTTTATATATGTTTTTTGGCAAATTCTCCGCATATATATATATATATATTTTATTTTTTTAAATTCTATTTTTTAGTATAATGTAGTTGAGATATGTTTTGTGGTGTTTTTTTATTTATTTATGACGTAGTAGTTGTGTTTTCATTAGCTTATTTTTGTTCATTCTTTTTTAAAGTCATAAAATCTAAAAAAATAATTAACAAAATATAAAATAAAGTATAAAACTAAAAAACATTATACTAAAAAATGTCAAATACAATAAATCTTGAATTTTATAAATTTAAAAATTGATTGGATGCACGATTAAAAATCATTGGATGCAAGAAGTAATTGTTACCCATTGATCATATTTACATTTCATCCAAAATCGTGTTTTCGGAAACCTATTTTGTCAATCCAGAAAGGGATTCCAAAACTATTACATAAGGGCATTCGGATGAAAATATTATAATGTGCAGCAGTTTATTGATTCAGCATTGTAATGAATTTTACGTATAAATACACACCAATAAAAATTACAGCACAATAAATACACACCAGTATTATACACTCTCACAATTTGGTACCTATCTTTTTTTTTATACTACAATTATACAAACTAGTAAAGTTCTAGTATACCAAATCAATGCAGCAGCAGACAAAATTTGATGTGTAAATATTAATAACAGAATCAGTAAACAAGTTAGCAACAAATTACTACAATACTAAAATTTACCTGCTATCCTTCAGTGAACCATATGATCAAAATCAGAGGCTCGAATGGTTTAAAGCTTCATTCAGAATGAATCTCAGTTTCCTTCTATCAGTACATAATGTGTGTGTCTATATCTATATATATATATATTATAAACTTGCAGACAAACCAGAATGAAAACTTGACAATGGAAATTCGCCAAAACAACTTAGAGAAACAAATTATTCTAATAAAGTCCAAATCAGTTATTGGATAATTGCGTGCTTGTATTAGTTCATTTAGTACCCACCTTACCTAACTACTCTAATCTGAACTGTCTTAAAAAGGAACAATATATAGCTATCTATTGATATTATATTTTTAATCATACCCTACAAAAATTGAGATTATACCACAGATCATGATGAACCAAGTCAATCAACCTAAAGAAAGATAAAAAATAAATATACTTGGTGTTATTACTATAGTTTAATTATTTTCTTATAATCAATGTGATTCTTTTAAATAAAATGTTTGGCAACAAGTCGGACCTTATAACATTCGATATTGTCATGAGAGTCACATTTAGTCTTAAAAACCTATTTTCACCCAACTTTTTTACATCATTCTAACAATTCCATAAGGTCCCATACATTAATTGTATGCCATTGATTTAAGCTCATCTTTCATGGCATCTAATCATTTATCAGAATTATCACCATTGATGACTTCTAAAATGAAATTGGGTCATTATCAATGTCTAAGTCATTTTCTGACTCTTGTAGATAAACCACATCAAATTCTTTTTCTAGAACACAATTTTTCTATTTTGGATTCATAAATCTAGAATATTCAAAATTGTGTTTCTTTTAACTAAAATTTATTTTTGACAAAAAAAATATGGAAAAAGACTTTTCTATGCATAAGGTAAAAGTTACTCCCATATTAGAATTTACATAGTATATAATTGTGAAACATATTTAGTGAATTAAATATAAAGTTGTCATTGTAGGTATTCCTTCTCAGGTGATCTCATAAGTTATTGTAGGTATCCTTCTCAGATGATCTCATAAGTTATTGTATGTATTCCTTCTCAGATGATCTCATAAGTAGACGGATCATGTATATCCAAACATGTATGCAACAACTTCAGAGTGTTTGCATTGGTCATGTAACATTCAATAATAGAAAATAAATGCAACACAGTCAAACACTGATTTTACATGTAACAATTAAAATGACTCTTACAATACAAGTCAGAGGAAGATTATAATGTGCCCCACTTTATCAGTCATCAGCATTGATCAAAGAGTGATGCATATTTAACAAGTTTTTCCTTGTTTTTTTCATCTGAACTCCCCCATTATCACTGATAACCTTATACTCGAAAATTAGGAAGTAAAAGAATACAGTTGAAACAACAACTACAAATATATCTAAGATGATGAATTCTCATTTTAGAGAGTACTTAGGATTCTAAAAAATACAAGGATTATTTCCAGTACGTTGAACAACAATCATCTAGGCTAATACGATACAGTTTGTCAGTAGAAAACAAAACTTATTAATATCTTCAATCAGTAAGACTTGTGTTTTCATATATCCAGCTTCATATTCTGTTGATCGGAGCTTCAGAGCAACAACAAGAATTATGCACATGCAATGAAAGAATAATGACTGCAATTCACTTTTTCACTTCCTTTCACCTGCACCTGAACAACACACAGAGGTATTAAGTAATCAATATATTCAAAACTAAATAACATGCCCTAATAAACATATACACTAAAATCAGACCAACTAAATTATTTCACCCATTTCCCAAGTCGACAAATCAAACTAAAGTGTGTCAATTTGGAGAGATACCAATTAAAATACAATATATCAGAATGTCATGCAGATAAATAAATCATGCAAAAGAAGTATTCACAAAGTAGTTCCTACCAAACAATTGCATCACTATCTCACAAGTTCCCAGTCCTCTTTTGACATGTCATAAAGTTCAACACGACCATCCTCAAACATGATCTGCAAAAGCAAAAATAAATACATATTCATATTTGATGACAAATTTCACCTAAATTGTCAAAATCCAGACAAAGAAATCCCTTACTGAATGTTTTCGAGAATATTTATCAAATCGTTTAATGACTCCAAACCTGTAGCATTTTAAGAATGGAAATGATTAAGGATATAGTGTACTTATGACTTCATCAAGTTAGTTAACTTAAGAAAACGTACATACATAAGCTTCATACGACACAGTGCCACAAAAGGGACAATTTTAACATACCTCTCCTTTTCAAAGCGTTTTATCCTAATAACTTCACCAATGCAATTATGTAAGCATTTTCGGTGGTCAACACGAGAACTTCCTGAAAAACCAAGTACAACAGGGAAAGGGTATTTTATATATAGAAGATAAATTAAAAGAAACTAATCAAGATTTTATGCATATTTACTTCTAGAAGAAAAAAAATAGGAAATGACTAGCAAGTAAACCTACCAATTTGCAAACGTCCATTCTGATAAACCTGTCCAGACAAAAGTACACAATTAGTCAGCAAAACAGATTTTATAACTTAATATACATGTATATACTAAATTCAATAGAAGTGATTATGCTAATTAGTAGTATGGAATGTGCTCAGTAGTTTAAGTGCTTATTCTCCCCCCTTAAGGCAAGCTTTTTTGGTGTAGTTCACCAAGTCTCTAATTAATTGGTATTAGAGTCAGTTGTTGATATCTCAAAAAGGTTACCAACAAAGAAGTAGAGTGAAGTGTCATAGAGTGAGTCACTGTCTCTCAGAGAGAGTACTATGATAGGACTTTGGGCTCTCCCTCCTTAATTAACACAGCAGTAAAGTTCTTGTCAATTTTCCTAAAGTTCTTATCAGTATCTAAAATGCCTTTAAGTTGTTAGATTGTTAGGGTTTGTTTGGATGAGCTTCTCCATAAGCTCTTTTAGAGAAGAAAAATATGAAGAAAAAGATAAATTTAACTCTTTCGTAAACTAAAATTAGCTTATGCACTAGTTAAAAATATAGAAAAAAAATAGAAAAACTATACTAGAAAACTACAGATTAAGCTCAGGAAGAGATTTATTTCAAATTTTCTTCCTATTTTTCTCTCCTAGAAGGAGCTTATGGAAATGAATATCAATGAACTCCAATTCTCTTCTCTGATTCTCTATTGAGCAATAAATTTTCTCTATTTGTTATTAAGATAATTTACGGATGCTCAATAGGGTTTCAAACAGTGCGCAATAGATGCGGAGCAGAGTGGCCAAGTGCCACAACAAGGGCTTCTATAGCGGAGCAAATTTCTGTAGCTCTTATAACTAATGAAATAGCGGGCTGAACAACAATGGTAGCAGCCACAATGGCAGTGCTATGCGTTGGTTCCAAAAAAAGGACTTTTAGACTTTGGTTGGCATCTATATGTTCTGTTCAAGACACCTAAATGGCTTTTTACTGTTAATTATGAATATCATAGTTTTTGAGAATTTATATGTAAATAGCTATAATTATAAAGAAGTTTAGAATAGTAACATTCCACTATGCACTATCCCTGTATAGTGTCAGCACCACTGGATGGCTTTAAAAATGTAACCAATTACTCAGGAGATCCACCTCACAGTTTACTGTATGCTTTTAGGAGTATAATTCAGTGACAGACAGAAGAAAAAAACAAAATGTTGTGAGGACATGTGTCAATGCAGACTTTCAGGCAGTATGAAGCCATTTTGCGACAGGTATTGCACACAACCCAGTTCAATATCATAAAAATGTTCCTTTAGTGTTTCAAACCAAAGGATTTCCTAAAGAACAGTTTTGACATAATTTTGGCATTCACCGACCTAAGAGAGGGTAGATTTAACTCAAAATTTGTCCCCATTGTTTCCTTTTATCTCCCTAATCTATGTACAGATTTGTTTCCCTGTAAAAGACTGTTAATCAGCCCAGCCGATATATATATTGCAATGTCCAATTGTATCATCATACCAAAAAAGTCATGCCCTAACAATTCATTCAGTTACACCTATGGGCTTGAGTAGTGATCAAACTCAGCATTATTTAATCCTCCTGTTAGTCATTTACCCTCAATTCTTTTACAAAATAATGGAGTTTGTTCTTTTATTATTTTTTTTAATGTAAAAATGCAGCACTGAAATGATATATAACTTACGAAACAAATAATATATTCCCAACATAAACCCAAAGCATAAAAAATGTTACATCATTGTTTCTTGAACTTATGATTAGGAAAATTGTGATACAGGACTAACCACCTTTCACAAATAAAATCTTAGCTAGTACATCTGATTATTAGGACAAGTCACTGAAATAATCTAACTTATAGTACTTAGTTATAATTAAAGTGTCATGGAGATTAGAGAGAGAAGCATAAATAGAATGGCTACTTTTTCACGAGAAGATGAAGCCACCTGGTATGTAACTAATTTTAATGCAGCATCTGAAGACATTTTAGGCTTGGTAGGTCGGACACCCAATTTGCGCCTACACGAAGCAGCACCACAGTGGCAATCTTGATCTGCACCAAATTGAACAAACCTGCAAAGTAGTTAGAAACTACCAGCCAGCCAGAGTCATGCTAGCATAACTCAGGAGAAACCAACAACACCAAAACTTAAAGGGTGTGTAAAGCAAAGAAACGGGAAAGTGCTCATACTGGTAATCGTAAGTCAGATGTTCGCCCTTTTGTATGTCCCGAGTAGCAAATATGCCAATTCTTGTTTCACCATCAATTATCCTTAAAAAATGGGGAAAAATGCACGTATTACAGGAAATGTCTAAATCCTGCTGCAACATCATCATACAAATAAAAAAATTAGTAATAAACCATTTCTGCATCTCAGTATTGGGGCAGCAACTATGGTTGATGTATCTTGATTTGTTTCCCTTATATGTTGCATCTATCACCATATCTCGATTAATTTCACATAAGTAGAAGTTTGTTTCCCCACGATGTTTCATGTTCCAAAGCCTTTCCTCACATGTTTTGTCATCAATAACTGTTGAGAAAGGCAACACTCATAAGTAGCTTTCAAAATAGTTAAGTAAAAACTCATTTTATAAATATCATAGGAAAACAATCACCTTCTCCAACATATTCTATAACAAACTCCCCAAGCTTGATATCTTCATCCGCCACAATTCCAGAACCACATTTCTCAGTCTACAGAACCGTTAAACCTCATCATGTTAAGTGTAGATATTAGAAGAGAAATGCAAGTGATTATACAAATTCAAATAATCTAACTAGAATAAACTCATCTATCCATGAGAACAAAAATAAAGTATTGTGTTGTGATGATAGAAAAGTGGTGGAGAAAGAGCAGGGAGAATAAGGACATTAAGAAAGGAATATAGTTATTATTTTTCAAAATTTCAAAGTTACTTTTATGACTGTAAATGTTTTATATGTTTCTTTAGCAAAACTGACTAGAATAAGTCTAAAGAACTTTCAAGACAAAAAAATGTAAAGAAACACACTGCAATATATACACAAAATAAAATGAAAAACAAGAAGAGAAGCAAAATTACATAAACATGTCAGTGCAGTACACATGCAAACATTACCTAAACAAGGTTCAACGACCTCTAAACAGAATCATGATTTTGCAATGAAAAGAAAAATACAGGAATAACTTTTGAGAACTATATTTTAACAAAAAAATCCTGAGCCAGAAATTTATACCTTAACCAATTTCATCTTTTTCGCAGGGCGATTCTGGAATGGTTTGTTAAGACAAGAGCTCCCACATTTACAGCCTGATGAACAGCTAGACAGAAGCATCCTACCGAAACAGTCAACATAATGAATGAATTATGACTTAAAATTATGCTGATATACTTGCATCTGTAATATTATATGATATAATAAACAAGTAGAGACTTTGTATTAAATAATAAAACAAAGAACTAGGTGCACCCACAAAATCTAGAAACAATAACACTTCCAGCCATTTTAAACATAACACCACTTCAGAAGGCTAAAAACTGGCCTGATTAGTCAAAGTACATGCTATTCTCTTAAACTAATGGAATCTAAAGGTACACCATCCCATTCCTTATTGGTTTTGTGGGGTTCGAGGAATGCAGCATGCTACCTTGGGAAACAACCATTATAAAGGCTCAGATCAAGCAACAATGAGAATATACAGAAATACCAATAGTGACCATATTTGATGAACTAAACTTGCTTATGCAGACTTAGTTAACTACACTATACAGCTTATTGAAACACAAGTACACAGACAGACACCAAAAAAAAAATTCTGAAAAAAAAACAACGATGATTTTGGATGGTTGACTGGACACTAAACTTTATAAATACAAATAAATAATAGAAATTAAGGTAGATTCAGGAACATTACTTAAGATGGAGTCTGAATGTACTAAAATGAGAATAAACACATAAAAATTGCCCTAAAGCACATACAAATGGAATACTTACCCACAGTGGCAATCTCTACCACATACACTAGTAGATCCAGCTGAAGGAGCACAGGAACAGAATATTCCATCGTCATCAAACCGGGATCTCTTGACCTTCTTAGTGAGATATATATCTTAAATTTGTAAAACAAACAATATAGAAGATTATCTAAAACTCCAGCTACCATCTAAACAGACAACTAAGTAAAACAGGATTACATAATTCAGAGGCAATGAGGAAATTAAAAACAACTTAGCATTCAAGCAGGGTTAACAACACATGCAAATTCACTTATAAACCATACTGCTCTACATGAAAGATATACAGTTACTGTGAACATTTCAGAACAAATACGAAGGATACTGCGTTTTATATAGGTGTACTGCATTGGCTTCGATTTATTAAACCAATCTGGAAGTTCAAAGTCAACAGGTTCTCCAAGCTCCTTCACCAACTTGTTGAATACAGATCCAAAAGGAGTCTGCTCAGAATTCTGTTAAACAGGAAAGAAAAGGAACTCAACTACAGAACAAATGCAACAATTCATTCAAAAGTCAAAATTCTTATTGACTTGACTAACACAATAGCAATGGACTACCAACAACATATTCTATAAAAAAAGTAAAATTTGATAAGAAAAACCCATCAAAATCAAAATAAATTGTTTGATTAAAAAGGTCATCTTAACTTAAAAGGACCAACTAAAGATATATAAACAGCAAGAAAGAGGCAAATAAAAGCTTTATAAAACTTCAGTTAAAACTTATTTCCACAAGAGAACAATGCTATCATTCTCAAAATAAAAAGTTTAAAGGGGATACTCATTCAAAATTGAAAGGTAAAAATTATTATCTTTGACCAATAATTGACTGAGAGAGCGAGAGAGATGACACAATTAATAGCAAATTCTTGTTACTAATTTCTATTTACATGTGCAATCCCCCAGCATCATCACATAATATTTAAAAGAACATAAGAGAAGGATTAGTCAAGTCAAAGGTATTACAACAACACCAAACAACCTTTTTCATGGCAGGCATGAAATCTGATAGAGTACTTGATATTCCTATGTGATCAACCTGTATCTCAGTTTCTCAATAGAAGCTCAAACCATAAATCAGATACTGAAAATCAATACCACAAAATCCACCAAAAAGACTTACTTGATTCCTTCAAAGGCATACTTTTTGCCTACAATGAAGAAAAAATGTATCAGCTTTAAGCAAAGTAAAACACCAAAATTTATCCCTATGTTGAAGTCTCAAAATCAATAAATCAAAATTAGCATCCTCAATCACACACACATAAAATAAATAAATCAATTTTTCACGCATATATTAGTCATGGCCATGGCAAACAGAAACTAGACAGGATAAGCAGCAGAAAGATGGTTCACTACATATTCCTTGACAAGTAAAGTTGGGAATTGAAGCACAAAAGAATACTTAATGAAAAAAATTGCAAAATGAAATTTTTAAAAAATATAAAACAAATTTATCTGCTAACACCAACTTTTTTTAATTGAGATTCATAATGAATTATTACTACCATGCCATCTTAATCTGTAAAGGGAACTCCTCCGGGTGTTGCACTAAATAATTTAAAATGAACAGAAAACCTCAAAGTCTTTATTTTTTAACCACTAATGATCTGCACTTTATCTGTTAACCAATTCCACAATTTTGAATTTTGAATGCAGAAATAAGTGCCAGTATTGGAGAACTTAAAAGAAATTTAAATTAATATTAAATTGAAAAATTAAAAGGACCTTGGCACACATACACAGGGTTTGGTTTATACACACCAGCAAGGATCAATTTAATTTCCTAATTCCCATTCAGAAGAAATCCCCTAAAGTGCAAGTATCTGCCTTTCATTAATTCCACTAAACCCATGACCCATATTTGGGGGAATACACCTATCCCCCCGCCCCCACCCTTCTTCTCCCCAACTTGCAATCTGTTGACATTTGAAATTTTTATTCCTTTCAAAATCTCCCCCATTACCTAATCTTTCAACTATTTCATTATCTTGCACTTGACAAGTACTACTCCTAATACAGCCAATTGCTCATATAAGCACATTTTTTTCCCACAAACATTAAAAAATTAACGAATATCTGTCTCCTTTTGTAGCCCTTCTTACTACTTTTCATTTGTATGGAAGGCAAAGAAAAAAGAGAGGAAACAAAGTTCTGAAAATTTAGAATGGAGTAACAACAGTGAAATCCTACGTTCACAAGTAGCAATTATCCTACCCCCGTTCCCTCTTATGCTATTCCCTTAACTCAAAGACAAGAAAATTCCTCACATAACAAAAAAATAACTTTTTTGAAAAATTCAAACTTTCCCCCCTTTTTTTTTCCTCACAAATCACTATTTTTTCTCCCCTTATTTCACAAATCACAATTGATATCCTACATTTCAAATCACGATTCTCCCCTCCCCCACCCTCTTCTACTACTTTGCCCTTCACCCAACCAAGATAAGATCCTCAAAGAAAAAAAAACTAAGCAACTGAAAAATTCAAACTTTTTCCTGCCCCAGATTTCTTTCCGCAGAATTAAACACAACAGAGTGAGGAAACCAGCGAAGGAACGGGAATTACAAACTAAACAGAGAAACAGAACAAGAAGCAAGAAATAGCAAGAAAAAACAAAATTTGGCTCAAACCCATGAAATTTTTTTTGTGGCGAATGGTAGTAAGTACAGTGTAAAAAAGTTGAGAAGTACAAAAGGGTTGGAATGGAATCAGCGAGAATGCAAAAGAGAATCGTAGAAGCAGAATAAGTACAGTGAGAAAGAGGGGCAAAATAGGAAATATATGCATAATCCAAGACAAGAAGAAGAGAGAACCTGAGATGGGGTTGGTGAAGAACAATTTGAGATTGGAAACGAAATGGAATTGACCGTGTAAACATATATTTACATATATGTGAATATATATATCTATATATATATATATGACAAACTCAAAAAACTGTCAAGGCACTCGTTGGTTGAATCTCAGTTGAAAGCTTTCAAACTTCAAAACTCTACATCTGATTCAGAACTTAGCCACCAAAATAGGGTTCTTTCATTTTTAATATTATATATATATATATATATATATACTTGTATGTATTTAATAATATTTAATTTTATGATAGTGTTTTTTATTTCATTTCAGTTTAATTCGGAAACATTTTTTTATATTTTAACTAATCAAAATGTTTTTTTAATAATACTTTAAATGAATATGTAAGTTTAGATTCAATCAACTCATTAATATATATATATATATATATTATAATTAAACTAGAATTATATTTTTTCATATTAGAAAATTAAAATAGTAAAAGAATATTTAAATCGAAGATAAAAGTTAAAAGAATATAAAAACTACAACATATTGAATTGAAAATAATGGACAAATTATATTAAAATAAAGATTATTTTGTTAAAGAGAAATAAAATATCAAGGATTTTTTTGGGGAGTTTAGTTATCATTAAATGCTGTAATGATGTGAAAGTAAATAAATTTATTATTATGTAAAACTGTAAAATTTGTTGAACTTATGAAACAGACACTTACCATGAATGATGCATGTGTATGCTTTAATTTTTCGTGTCCAAATTTCAGAAACACAAAATTACTATTTATTTTTAAAAAAAGAACTAATGTTTTTGTTTAGATTTCTTAAAATATTATATAATCTGAAATTATCATCGAGAAGTTTTCTTACATGCAAAAGTACTTTTGAGTATATTCACACACAAAAATGTCTTTTTTAGAATAACTATTTATACATTTTTTATGTGATTAGCATAAGTAAATAGCCTTATTAAATCATACAAAATTCTTAAATGGAGTAACAATAATAGACACTCCACCATTTTTATTTTGAGTTCTTTAAGACTTTTTTTAGTTATTGTTATGTTGCATTAAATTGAAAATTAAACATTGATTGGAAAAACATGACAATTAAAAATGTTTTTAAGGCTAATTCAAGGTGTCATTAAAAGAGAGGAAGAGATTATAATATTATGAAAAAAATCATACTTTGATATCTTTAAAATAATTTAATCCATGTAAGTTAGAGATTGTGGACCCTTTGAAACTTTTAAAGCATTCCCTCCTATCAATCACCATGAGAGGTACACACATGGGTCATTGTGGTTATTTCTCTCCATATATTCTACTTTGCCTTTGTCAAAAGGAATGCACTTTTATGGCTATGCTTTTACTCTCACCAAAAACATTAGACGAATAAGAAGGAACATAAGAGTATGACTTTGTGTTGTGCACTTCCCAAACTAAATAGACCTCACTCACAATAATTTATGAAAAGCAAAAATTATTACACAAATGATTAAACTATGCAATTCCTCTTCTATGCAGCATATATGTGTTTTTATTGATTGATTAGATAATTCAATTTTCTTTTTAAATTAAGGTGTTTATTTTCACATCTCAAAAATATATCTTAATTTGGTTCAAGAAGGTCTAATTTTTCTGATTATCTCTGTGATGGTCACACTGTTCTTAGTTCTCAATCTCGGACGGAGGGTTCAAATTTTCTCCTCATTCTTTCGTTCATCTTGATCATCTTGCCCTGGAGGGTCATGAGTAGCGCCACATGCCCATTTTCATTGTTTCTCAGTTGGTTAGCTCGACTTTTCGTAGTTGTCATAAAGTTCTTTGCAATCCTTTTCAATCTCACATTGGACACTAATGTTCTTGTATACCATGAATATCTTGTTCTTCTAGTTGTTTTTGTCGTGATATCAGTGTTCTTGGTTTTAAGTCTCGAGAGGTGTAAGTGTATCAAGAAGAGTGAGAGAGAAATGGTAAAGAAATATTATTCTTTATTCAGTATGTTACATAGGGTTAGAACATATATTTATTAAAAGGAAAATACCTATGTAATGAAGCTACTAAAACAGAAAATATTAACTATGTAATTGCACTAACAATATTATATCTAACAAGTGGAGAGTGGTGTACCTGTAAAGGTACTTCTATGCGTTACTATTAGAGATATAGTAATTGATGATAATAAGTACTTTTCAAAACCTATATTTATTTTGATTGTGATATTTATAGGATCATAATGAACATGTATTTATTCGACGTGAATAAATATTAACATTAGTCATTATACTAATATCAGTGTTAGGACCACAGTAGTTAGTATCTTACGATTCACGATACGTATAGTACGAAACGATACGGTTTCACCTTCCCACGATACGAATCGTTTGAAGAATCTATTTTGTCCCTGAATCTTAGCTGTATCGTGCGATTCGCACGAAGAATCGCTGAATCGTGGAACGAAAACGATTCCGTATTGTATGAATCAGTGTAGATTTTAAAAAATGAGTAAATAAAAAAAGATAGACAAAATTTGTTTAATAACATGTATGCACCACATTATTTTTTTAGAGGATTATTTTTTTAGAGGTTGTTTTAGTGAAATTGTGTGGTATATATATATGCACATATATATATAATTTATTGTATCTTGCATGTATACATATTTTATATATTTAAGTATATATTAAATTTTTAATGTTTATGAATATTATCATTCACGATACGAAACAATTAACGATTCATATGATACACTACTACTTGTATCTCAATTTTACTACCATAGGTTAACTATGGTCTATTAAGCTCTATTAAAGCATGTAATTTATATCTAGAAAGTTTATTTTGGCCCCCATCAACAGTGGGGTATCCAAACTTAGCAGTGAGGTACATAATATTTAATTTTACTTTCATCATTATAGAATCCACAGAGAACAAAACAGGTCACTGTACCATCATGCACCAGATGACAAACTTGGTTATTGTCATGTATTTTGGAAACACAGAAATTATGGCAATTCAAGACAACCAAGTTTGAAGTTGGAATTTCAATGTCACTCAAAACATTTTGGGATCCCTTTTCAGTTGAAAAATTATTGTCACAAAGGTGGCACATGAGTTACTAATAATAATTAAAATCTTAAAAAACAAAATAATATATATATATATATATATATATATATATAGAGAGAGAGAGAGAGAGAGAGAGAGTAGTTATTTTTGTAGTGTGGTCAAGGTTTTTATCGTAATTATCTTTTTATAAATTATCTTAAAAAGGTAATAAAACAAGTGATTATTTGGTTCTAAATACGTTAAATCAATAGAATGACAAATAAAGTGGTCATGCACTTTAGTTAAACCTTTGTTAATTTATTTTCATAGGATAAAAGCTTATGGCACAGATTTTATCATGAAAAACTCATTAAAATAATTTAAAAGGAGTTTATGAGAATCCTGAATCATTTATTCGAATCAAGTTTATCTTTCAAGAAGAGTTTAATGCCATTTGTGTTACAAATAATTATCATTTTGATTTATTTTCAGACTTCCTAAATTTAATTTTAAAATTAGATTAGGTCAACAAATTCTAGGTTTAATATTTAATATGCTATAAATTAAGCAATAATATTCATTTTTCCATTTGAGACTAAAAATGAAAAGGTTACATTTATATAAATCACTTATTATTTTTTATAATAAAATGATATTATATTGATTATGGAGTTATCCAATTATGATACCTTCTATAAAACTCGGATACTCCTCTTAAATGGCATATCGATGTTGGATACTCGTATCGGACACCGACACTCGTATGACACTTGTAGGACACGTATCCGTGAAGTATCTAATTCAAAAAGTATTTGTTAAATTTCTTACAATTCTAGTACGATTCTAATACAATTTTAAAAAGAAAAAGTACATTAATTTTCTAAAAACTCAAACTTATTGTATAAATTTTTATTATGATTATAAAAATAAAAAAACAAATCTTTGTAAACCAGTTATGAAAAACATCTTTCTGTTCCAAAAAAATAATTTGGAACATACTTGTGCACATAAATCTTTATTGTCAATTTATATAATTCATAATTATATAATATATAGATATGTGTCCCCGTATCCTACATTTTAGAGATTATATGTATCTCCGTGTCCGTGTCAGTGTCTGTGATACATAAGATACCTTCCATCAAACAAAAATCTACAAAGGATAGAATCATAACACTTTTATCTTATTCCATCTAAATTCATTTCATTCCACATATCATCAGATAGCTAAGCATAGCTAGAATATGTTAATGTAAGATCCAAGAAGGAGAGGAAACAAAACAGAAAAGTGGAATGGAATGAAATGTATAATTTCAAAACCTAAACAAATTTTTGTGAACCTTGGGAACCAATCGACATGTCAATGAAACTCTATTGGCTGTTCTTGATATATTCTTATACTCTTCCTTTCCTATTGTATCCAATGCATCCTCTGAGTTAAAGAAGTCTCCATCTGATTCCTTGTGTTTCAGTGCTTGAGTTTCATTTACAGCCTAAAAAGGAAAGATTTTGAAGCATGAGAAACACAGATTTACAATGAATTATTTTGAACAGAAACAGATGTAGTAATCTGTAGCCCTACCCCATTGTAGCAATGCAGCATGCAATCTTGTATACCATGTAAGTAATCTGTGATCAGGCACAAAAATGTGACTAAATTTAACCAAGAACAAGAAGAGGTTAAGGTTCATAAATTTGCTCTAAATATAGCATTACACAAGGGTTTATTATAGCAGGACCTGAGTATGCTTTGTCCTTGAATATCAGTAAACTGCGAGGCATCAATAAAACAGTGAAAGGGTGGTGATCATCAAGCCACTTATCTTTCCCAATCTCAAGATCAGAATCTTTGTCAATATCATCTTGGGAATCTTGTTTGAATCTTGCATGGGGAGTGAAGTCCATGACAACAGGAGACCCAAGTGATAGAATGGCTACCACTGGAAAATAGGCAGGTCCATCTTGATGTGGCTTTAGAAGAAAAAAAAATCATTAGGAAATAGTAAAACACACACAAATGCACTGTAGAGGTTACTTGTGTTTCAAAACATACACATAAAAATTTCAAAACAAAAAACACAAAATCTAAAAGGAAGAACGGATAAATGGCCACAAGCAGGGTTGAGGTCCAGGACAAACCATTATGCCTTGATTAGGCTGGTATTCATTGATAAGAACATGGTTCATTGGTGATGGGAATAGCGCGGATTCGTCATATATTTTTTGTGTGAGATTTGTTAACCATGGAGGCACTGTATGAGACATAGACTATTGATAAGTTAGCAGCATATTGAAAAACCAAACAAACAAAACTGAAGATCAATGATAACAATGTTTTAACAGTCTTCAATTCATATTTAAAAGTCAAAGCATTTTGCCAACAAAGGAGGGAAGTTCCAGAAACAGCCCCAAAAGTATACACAAAAAAATTCAGTCCATATGAACTAAGATGATGACAGAATCATCTAACAACTTTGAGTCCGAACAGGAAGTGAATCAACAAAATATACCCGAACCACCCTGCTATTTCTGGTGTGCAAATTTTTTTCATCTTGCAGCAGCTACATAAAGAAGGTAAAGCAAAAGAAACTAAAAGCCTGGCATAACAGTACAACTCAGTTGTCACTGTTAGAAACTATTAAAATGCAGGTTTCTCACACCTAGAGCATAGAGGTTTCTCACATCCAACAGAAAACATTGCAGGTATTTGTGCAGATGGTATATGTAGATTATAAAAGAATTGCAGATTTCATCACTTACAAACTTGAGGTAGAAGGCCCTTTTCGTGGACAACACCACCTGCAGTCAGCAATCACCAGACAAGTGGTAAGTAAAATTTAACTTCAAATTTGCTAAACCTTTGTAATTCAATTCATTGTATGAGGAGGAAAATATAAATATTTGTGACAAGTGCATGCTCAAAGTATGTAGAGTGTGTTTGGTTTGCGGTGTCCTCTTTCAGAGGCATGTTCAACACTGACATGACTCTTTCTGGTCATTGACATTCAATGTGTCTTAGGGTATATTCAAAGTTAGACAATAACTATTTAAAACCCTGATTCAACCCCAACCTTAAAGATTGCCTTGAATGAACACAGGACCAGTTCTAGTATAGGTAAGAATATGAATACCCGTACAACAAAAATTCTAAAACTAAAGTACAGAGGATATATCATACAGAAATATAAAAAGATAAACATCAAAGTATTAAAATAAAAAAAAGTTAAATACCATTTTCATAATATTCTAAGTCAGGTGAGCAAAAATATTTAAGAACTTGTTGTTATCTGTTATCAGATACATAACCATGTATGCATACCTAATAAGTACCGGCACCAAATACAAATAGATGGTACAGTACAGGTATCACAATTATTCATAATACGTGACCATAACTGAGTATATAAAAAAATGGCATAGAATTCCATCATAAATCATACCATCAACTCCCCAAATACAGCAAAAAAGAATCTGCTGGGTATTGTAATACTTATAAGGCAAGTTCAGTTCCCCAATGCACTTTTCTTTCCATGATTCACTTCTCTCTCAACTCCAACCGTCCAAAATTTGGTATATAAGCTTATTGTTCATATTCCAGATGACCATTTACCTCTATATCTGTATATTCTTCAAAAACAAGCACAAAGAAAAACTAAAAAGTGATGAATCATACCCCAATTCTGTAGCCTTCTATTCTTCAACATCTTCCACTTTGATGCAGGGGCTTCATATATCTAACAACAAGCAGAAACCCTATTAAAAAAAATGAATTTTTAAGGAACATTAAATAGAACAATGAGAAGCAGAATGAGAGTGAGTACTACGTTGTTGAGAAGAAGGCTCTGATCACTGTCTGTGATAAAGTCAGGAACGTAAAATAGAGTAGGCAAAGACCCAACTTTGTACTGACCTAAATTCTCTTTTTCCTCCATCACAGTGGCAAATCAAGGTTTTTCAATGTCTTCAAAAAGGAAATAAAAAGAGAAACTTTATCACAACAGTGTGTTAGCAATAAGCATGCTAGATATTTAATCATTTATACACATAAAGGGTTAATGGGTTTCATGATTTGAGAGAGAGGGAAAGTTAGAACCTGTTGGGGCTGCCGGAGGTGTGGTGGCAGCGGCGGAGAGGAGGTAGTCGTTCGAGTTTGGACGTGGCTGAATTGAAGAATCACAGCTTTACACAAATGCAATAAATAAATAAAAAAATAAAATTCAATTATAATTAATAAGTGAAGAAAATGGTAAACTTAAATATTGATAAATTTAAATTATTTTCACAATGTTTAACACTGTCATTTTAAATATTTAATTAAATGATGTTTTTTATTTGTATATATTTTAATGAACAAAATTATCTTTTTGTATTCTACTAGATTAATTCTATGCTTTCTTTTTCTGATTTCAATTAGAACATTCCTCGGACCAAACCATTGTTAAAGTTGCAGCCTTTGGAACCATGTCAAGAGTCTAACAATGGCACACAAAATCCTCTTCAGACCAACTTTGGTTCTCACTCTCACATTCCACAAAACGCCGTTTTCAGTTTCATACCATCCATTTCGCCGCTCACAACAACAACCCTTTTCCTTCCTCAAAACTCACCCAACTGCAAGAACAACCAGCAACACTCACACCCACTTATGGTGCTCTAATTTCAGCACCACCACCACAACTGAGGGTTCAGAAAAATGTTACCTTTACCTCACGGACGAGGATTTGATGCGGCAGTGCGAGATGGGCACCTTCAAGTCCTCAGGACCAGGTGGTCAGCACCGTAACAAGCGTGAGTCCGCAGTGCGCCTCAAACACCTCCCCACAGGAATCATTGCTCAGGTTTCTCCCCTTTCCACTCTCAAAATCTCATATTGCTTCATTTCTCGTCATGGGGTTGTTGTTGTTGCTTAATTTGTTGATTGTTCAGGCTTCAGAAGACCGCTCCCAGCACAAGAACCGCGCTTCTGCGCTGAATCGCCTTCGCTCTCTCATAGCTCTCAAAGGTACCTCTTTCACTATTTGTGTTGGTAAACAGAGGATGTGAAGGATATATAGATAATAGGAGTCAGTTAAATAAAGAGTATACGCAGAAGGTAACATGTTGAACTGGTAAAAGATTCAGAAAATGTACATGGTGCTCTGATACATGTTAAATTGTACTGTGCACTGATAAGTAACTGATCACACAATTTCACTAAAAGTAGCTTACTCTAATAGAATTTTACACTTCTACTAGTTTATTTGTTTGCTTGCTGTTCCAAGTTTGATTGTTTGATTCATTCATTGTTTCTTGTGTCACATTGCAATTTGCACACAATGAATAAGCTGATTGACAATTTTTTGCAGAAGACTGCTTTGCCCAAATTGAGTGCACTAGTTAAGTGTGAGGAAACCCTCTCTTTGGCTTGTTTGTTTTAGTTTTACCAAAGGACTAGCTTTTGGCGTTGTTGTCCCTGAGGTGAACTTTCAATTTTAATTGAAGAAAGAAAAATGTTTGGAATACGCTCTTTATTTTTTGCTAATATTGATTGGAATCCATATAATTTTGTTGGTCTCCCTTCTAATTTATTAAGATTCACTGGTGATTTTGCTGTTTCTAATAAATTTTAACCAATAATAAAGGGTTAGAAAGATTGTATTAGACATTGTATTGGATAATAGTAAAAAACATGCAAGGAATTGCAATTAAGTACTATCGTCCTTTACCAAAAGCTCACCTTTGTCTCCAACTTTGGAAATTAAAGTTCTTTCTGTGGATGCAAATTACTTGAAGTTTTAGTGTAGTTAGGGACTGAAGAGTGGAACATACAATTTTAAGGACTAGAATGAGAGTTTATGCAATAAATATGGTTTTACTGATAATTAGCTACTGAAAGAAGGGAATGGCTCTAAGATCCCCCTTGTTCATGTATTGAATTGGATACCAATAAATTGGATCAGAGAACAATCTGGCTCAGGGTCACAATTTGATTGGATCAACTAGTTAAAATTGGTGCTTTTTGAACATGAATCATTTGAACTAGGTAACTTATTTAAGTATAATCAGACTGAATATTTACTGGTTCACAGTATGACTGATTGAATTGTCCACTTTGGTCTGTGGTTCCAAACATTCACTTTCAAGTGCTATGGCAAGAGTTTTATTTCTCCCCCTTTTCATATTCAGGATATATTTTACAATGAGATAAACAATCTTTTTGCTTATAGTAAGCATCAAGCAATGCCTTTTCTGATAGATAGCATGTTATTTTCTTGAGCTAGTCAGGAAAACAGTGGATCTTGATCCTTATTCACCGCCTCGAGAACTTCTTCAGATACTTCCTCCCAAATCATCAATTAGAGGGTCAGATTGTGGTCCGCAAATTGGACCTAATAACCCAAGATTTGCATTGGTACGTTGTTAGAGGCATTTGTCTCTTTGTTTCTTGCTTTTTGTTTATTTCTTCTTTATTTACTAGTATAATCGCTCTGCTAGTTAAAATTTGAAATCTACTTGCAGCTGAACTATGTCTACTTATGGTCCTTCTAACAGGGAATGCAAGCTCTTTTGGATCTCGTTTTTGCAGTTGAGGGTTCTGTCTCGGATGCTGCAAAATATCTTGGGTATTTGATATATGCATTAAGTATGAGTTTTTGTTTTCAAGCACATGAACTTCATTGGTTAATGTGATCATGACATTCAAGATTTATAATTTATAATTTAGAGGGTTACTTTTGGGTGAACAAATTGACGTGCATGTGAATAATTGTTATTACTTGCTAATTAATGTATGTTCAAAGATTTGATTATTGCTATACAAGTTGACAAAGAAAATACACAGTAGTTTCACTCTTCTCGTTTAACTGAAATATTAGCCCCTTTATTCTAGGCTAATGTGAGATGTTTATTTTAGTTACTGGCTTACCTATTAATTTGTTTAAACTTTTCTTTAATTGTTTTGGTGTTTATTAATTCTATTGCAGGTTATCCACTGGGGCACTGTCTCGGTTAATCCTATCTGATGATTCACTTAGAAAGGAAGTAAATGATCTGCGGGCATCAAAGGTATATCTTCTGGGAGATTCTCTTGAATAATAGCAGTATTTTAACTAATCACGTAACACTTCATTAAATAAGTAGTTACATAAAATGAAATGCATTTCTGATGGGATTGTTAGCACCCGATTCCCAATTAGGAAACATAAGGAGGGGCCCGAGGAATCAAGTGGGCGAGCCCCTGTTAGCTATTAATTAGGCCTTTGTACTTGAGAGTAGACAATGTTAGTAAAAGAGTAAAAGTGTAATATAGGATTGAAAAGAGTAAAAGTGTAAAACTGTTAAAATCAGTTTATCAGTTAGATTGCAAATGCTATCAATAGAGAGACCAGGGCATGTAAAGTGAGCTAGTTAATCAATGAGTTTTTGGGTGGGAAAGACAAGACTCTTGAACTCATGGAGGCTTTTATAGCAACACATTCTTGCTCTTCTTTAATTTGGGTTCCCCTGGAGAAAGATATTCAATTATCTCTACATTTTGAAACAGTGTCTATCAAGGACCTGTTTTTATGATGTTATATGTTCAAACTAAAAATATGCACAATAAACTGTTTTTCTAATAACAAAATATATAAATATTATATGTTATAATTTTCTTTCTATTTATTAGGAAATGAGAGAGTTAGAGGGATATGATTGACATGGATAGTTACAGTCTAGACAGAAATTATGTTATAAATGATACATGTATCTCAATTTGTTATCTTAAGATTTGAAATTTAAAACCAGCTTGCAAAGGGAGAACTTTCCCTTGTTTTTATATTTTGCTGTGGTCATATCATTTGTCGATATGAGATCTCTAGTACCTCCAAGTCATACCACAGACTAGACATCTATGGATGATCCAATAATGATTGGATAGCAAGTAGCTTAGTAGGTCCAACAATAATCACTATGATAAATTTTGATATCATTTTCCAATTAAGTTTAAGTCTAACTTAATCTTACAAAACAATTGGCTTGGAAAATGAGAATTGCTCGCTCCTCACTTGTATATACTACTTTGGCCGTCATTGAACTTCGGATCTTCAACTGGTTATATAAGGTTGTCTTCGGACAATCTGTTTGGGGTTAAATGTTTTGACAAAACTAGGGGACTATGGTTTTTTCTGTGAGAAGCTGATACAGTTATGTGCTGTATAGTCCCGTGTTGTATTAAATTCATCAAAAAAGAGTTTGTATTGAAGGATATTATTGGGTGATTGATTGATTTTTACAGCTGGAGAAATTAGTTTTTATCTTGATATAGCCTGCGATTCTAATTTTTAAAATCCTTGAAAAAAATTTCACTGGCTGGGAGAGACTTGCATGAAAATAAGGTTGGTAGAAACTGTTTGAAGATGAGTATCTTTCACGCTTCAAGTTCAAGCATCAAATGTGAGTGGATGCATAACAAGTGATAACTTGTAGCAACGAATAATAATGTTTTGGTTTTTTGTTTTATTTGTATGTGCCAAATGCTGAATATTCTTATTCTTGGAAAGACTAAAATACTCTTAAGTTACATTTGCTTGGAGGCAAAGATCATTTCAGGAAATGGAACATCACAACATTGTTGTCGTTGTGTGCTCCAGCAAGAAACCTCACTCCAACTATGATTTAAATATAAAAACCTTCTGATGTTTCTCTTCCATTCATTGGCTCAAAAGGGTACCTGTCTGAATTATTATTGCTATCGATTAGTCTTTCTAATTACTATAGTGAAGGCTCAATTTTTAATGGAGATTATATCGTCATATTTTATATATTTTAGTTATTTCATTGCCTTGTACCCTTTTGAATGCTGGGAAATGTTTTGTAAATGCAAGGCATAATCTTTGGTTGGGTATCCAACAGTGACATGCTTCCTTTTTGGCTATTCTATACTGAACTACATTCAAATTAGATAATAGTTCTTCTGTTAAGTACCAAAAATAAGATACGACTCCATCTTTTCCTTTTTGTATAGTATTGTTATATTTTGTTCTCAGCTTCATAAGAAAATTCTATATTTATTTTATCTAACTACTGGGAATCTACTTTTTTGAGCGTGAACAGGGTATGAAGCCTCTCAAGTAGAAGAGGCTCTCAAGTTTTCATTCCTTATGAAGGTACAATTTATTCCATCTCCTGCTATAGTGATAGAATAAAGAATGAAAGAGAAAACCTTCAATATCCTTGGAAATTGGTCAGATAATGGAAATTATGTTTCTACTAATTTTCTATAAAATGATACTACTTAACTTAACACTTGAAATAAGGGTTTTTTAATAGGAGTTTATGATGAAATTTTACTACAGTTGCTATATCTCTTAAATTTAATGTTTTGCTTAAATTAGGAGTAGAATAGAGAAAAAAAAGGAATACGATGAAAAAGATGTGCTATTTGGACAGATAGAAAAGAAGAAAAAGTACAGAAGGAAGTTCTCTTGGCTTGTTTGAATGAGTGAAAAAAAAATTATATGAAAAATGTTTTTCACAACACAGTTATTTATTATATTTTAAAATATTGAAAGATAGATGGAAGCTCCACAAATCATCTCTATTTCATGGAAAATAGGATGACAAAGAATTTATTGGCAACTTTTCAATTCTCTTCCAATAAGACTTGTGAAGAAAATCATAGTCTTTTCCATTTGATTCCCTTCCAAATCAGCCAACCAAACATTCTGTTAGGATAGTAGTGTTTTTCCCTTAGTTAAATCATAAAAACTTGAATCCAGTTGCAGACTTTAGAGCCCTTAAACTAGTGGAAAAGAAAAGAAAGGATAGATTTTAGTCCTATATTTAGCGAATTCATTATGAAGAACATGTAATTTCCTATTTTTCTTGGAGTTATTTATGACATTATGTTGTATGGTGTATTTATCTGTTCAGACTTCTCAGATTGAGATAAGGGGTTCTTTTATTTGCAGAAGACAACTCTTTGAACCTTCACGAGGCATTTTTTCCATTAAAAAGCTGAGTTTGACAATGAAAAATACTGAAGCTGGTGAGAAGAAAGGTGTCAGGTGGTTGAATTTTCAGCTTGTAGAAACTCATTCTCCAAAACTCAATGAGCACGTTGAAAAAGCTGGTGCTTTAAGGTGTTCTTCTGAAGGGAACATTGAGATGACAACCTGTGATAGAAGATGCATTTCTCTGAAGATCAGACCTTTTGAAACAATATAAATAATTTCTTGATTTTCTCACACTGTATTTTATTTTCAGTTTAATGGCTACACTCTTTCGGTGGAAATGTGAAAACACTTTTACACTGTCAATTAGTAGAAAAATTATCATTTGGATGATTTTTATGATAATCATTGGACCCTTTAACAGAAGATGGTCAATGGAAAAAATCAATGATGATTTGTGATTAAATACAATGTGAATCTGTTTTAAATTGTTAATGTATAATATATTTTCTCTTACTTTCCTTTGTACCAATCATCAAATTAAGTTGACAAGGTGAATCACAAGATCTAGGTATTTGTACCATTATATATATATATATATATATATATATATATATATATATATATATATATATATATATATATTTTTTTTTTTTTTTT
>Ga0123342_1003725_pt1 | contig 24139 bp, 14 predicted proteins | sample Turbeawhitnodule_FD_89960 | JGI IMG/M metagenome (GOLD analysis project Ga0123342, IMG submission 89960) | Root nodule microbial communities of legume samples collected from Mexico - Turtle bean Mexico white nodule | ecosystem: Host-associated > Plants > Roots > Nodule | place: Mexico: Nepantla... | reverse complement strand
CATCAACATCTTTTAAATGTGACTCGTGCCTTACTTTTTCAAGCTCATTTACCTCACTTGTTTTGGAACTTTGTTGTACAACATGCAACTTTCTTAATTAATTGTACTCCTACTCCCCTTTTACAAAAAAATTTCTCCTTATGAAAAACTAAACGATAATCTCTGTGATCTTTCAAATTTACATGTTTTTGGGTGTTTATGCTACTCTAACACTCTCACTTCACATAGAAAGAAATTAGATGAACGTTCTGTTCATGGTGTTTTCCTTGGTTTCCAACATCACACCAAAGGTTATATTTTTCTCAATCTTAAAAATCATAAAATTGAGGTTTCAAGGCATGTTATTTTTCATGAAACTAATTTTCCATATCAATTGACTACTGATGTTCAAGAGAGTCCAAATAATTTGTCTTTACCTCTGCCTCCCAATTATGATTCAAAATGTGATCTCTCTTTTTCCACTACACCTTATACTGTTGAAACTACTACCACCACCAATGTTGAAAATGTTGTTGATTCTCCCCCTCGGCGTTCAACAAGATCAAGGAGACCTCCAGCTTATTTAGAAGATTTTCAAACTGATTTTCCAATTGTACACAATGTAAGTTCTCACTATCCCCTTATCGATTATCTTTCATACCATGCTTTATGACCTAGTTTTAAGCATATGATTCTTTCTATTTCATCGCATATGGAGCCACACAACTATAATGAAGCTTCCAAATAAACCTGCTGGCAGCAAGCAATGGAAGTTGAATTAGATGCTCTTAACACCAATCAAACATGGCAAATTACTACTCTTCCACCTGGTAAGAAGACTATTGGTTGTAGTTGGATTTATAAAATTAAATACAAATCAGATGGGATTGTAGACCGTTACAAGGCACACTTGGTTGCCAAAGGTTACACTCAGTTGGAAGGTCTTGATTTCTTAAATACTCTTGCACCAGTTGCAAAATTAACTACTCTCTGTCTCCTTCTTGCTTTTGTTGTTGCTCATAACTAGTCTCTTACACAATTGGATGTTAATAATGCATTCCTACATGGAGACTTGCATGAAGAGGTTTACATGCAGCCTCCCCTTGGGCTTCTTCTTCCTAACAACAGTGTTTGTAAACTTCAGCAGTCTCTCTATGGCCTTAAGCAAGCTGGAAGACAATGGTATGAAAAGTTGTAAACTTTCTTAATTTCACAAAACTACATTTTATCTTCAATTGATCATTATTTATTCTTAAAACGTCATGACACTAACATTACTATCATTCTTGTTTATGTGGATGATATTGTGCTTACTGGGAATGATCGTGCTAAGATTCTCAATATAGCCAACATGCTGGACCAGACCTTCAAGATCAAGAATTTGGGCGATCTCACCTACTTCTTAGGCCTCGAGGTAGCCCGCAACAGTTCTAGAATTTATCTTAGTCAACGAAAATACACTATTGATCTTCTTCATGAAATGGGTATGCAAGATTGTGCACCTATGCCTACACATATGACACATTTTTCCCGCCTCTCGTCAACTAAAGGTATTCCTCTCAATGAAGACGAAACCTCAGCATACCACAAACTTATTGGGCGATAAATCTACCTTACAAACACTAGACCTGACATTGCCTTGAGCGTTAACAATCTCTGCACCCACCAAGTTTCATCAACAAGTTGCTTTCAGAATATTAAGGTATCTCAAAAGCAACCCTGGTTCTGGTATTTTTCTTTCTAGCAGTAGTCCTATTCATTTAAAAGCTTATAGTGACTCAGATTGGACCACTTGTTCTGACTCTTGAAAATCTATAACTGGTTTCTCTATTTTTTTGGGCGAGTCTTTGATCTCCTGGAAATCTAAGAAGCAACAAACAATTTCTAAGAGCTCCTCTAAAGCATAATATAGAGTTGTAACAGCTACTACTTGTGAGCTTCAATGGTTAACTTACATTCTTCAACACCTTGATCTCGTCTTTACTTCACCAGCCACTCTCTACTGCGATAATAAGACATCCATTCAAATCGCATCCAACCAGGTTTTCCACGAGAGAACCAAACACATTGAGATCGATTGTCATATTGTAAGAGAAAAACTTAATATCGATCTCCTCAAATTGCTTCCTATTTCTTTTGCCATGCAAACTGCAGATATTCTAACTAAACCCCTGACACCTACTGTTTTCAAAAATCTTAAGTCCAAGCTGGGAATGAAGAATATATATTCCCAGCTTGAGGGAGAATGTTAATCTTATTGTTGGGCTTCTTCTTGGGCCCTAATTTTACTTTGTGTAACCCTTTTACTCTGGGCCTCATTCTTTTAGCCCATGCCTCTTTTGTTTCTTTTCATTTTCCTTTATATTACCTTTTTTGTACCTTATTCACACAACAATAATAATAATACAATATCTCTTTCTACTTTACTATTCCATTTTATCTCTCTACACTCTTTCCCCGTGTTCTTCACGTTCGTTTTTTCCTTTTTCTCTTGCTCACCACCGATTGCTTGTATACTTTTGGTGCTGCTGTATTTTTCCTCATCGCGTTTTGGAAATCATAATCGTAATATACCTATCTTGCCTTTGCCTGCTCCATTATCCTAAGAATTTTCCAACACATATTGCTCCTAATTCTAATTTATTTTCTCTCATTTCTAGTACCAAGGACACCATAAGTACACTATATAGAAAGTCAACTCAGCCCCCACAAACCTAGGTTGGTTGTTATATGTTGTCATTTAAATTTTTTGTTTTGCATAATACAATAATTTTTGTTGTCAGTCATTAGCTAGTTTCAGCCTATCACCACGATTATCCAGTTTCGGTGACCACAACCACTATGTCAACAAACAACCTTAACATCGATCACCACAATTGTAACACGAATAAGAACTCTTTCAATTGTTACACTGTTGAAGATGTGGTTACCCAAGTTGATATATATGGTTATTTTTTGTTTGTTTTAAACAATACCAATTTTTGTTGTTAGTCACCAACTAGTTTCATCCTATAATCATGGTTACCTAATTTTGTTTACTACAATCACCAACTACAACCCGAATTGACTACCACAAGCTATCACTACTTTTATCAAAATGTGGTTGTAAATGAGAAGTTACAATTATTCTATGTCAATAAAAAAGAGAGCAAGAGGATACAATGTTAGATAAAGCAATGTGGTGGACAAAGAGGTGAGTTAAAATCTATTCCAACATCAAAATTAACTAGAGGTTATGTTTATAGGATAAAGAAAATTTTGAAGGGATAACTTTTTCATGGGAGAATGTTACAATGGACTATAAGGTGAAGGGAAGGAAAATGAAAGAAACATAGTCATAGTCAACATACACTCATCTTGTGAGATGGGAAAAAGGGAAAAGTAGTGGGGGGAAATCACGAGGAATAAACAAAAGAGTAATACAAGGTTGTGATGTCTCATGTGGGATTTCATCATTGTTAGGAGTACTAATGAAAGAAAGGGACAAATCACAAGAGCCTGTGGTGGGAGGGAGGGAAATAAGGAAGTTCAATAATTAGTGACAAGCATTTGGAGGATATACTAGTGATGGGAAAAAAGTTCATTTGGTGTAGACCAAATGCAAAAGCAAAAAGTAGACTTGATATAGTAGTGGCAAGGGAAGAATGGTTGGATTTGGAATGGTAGCATGTAAAATTTCATATTATTATCCTATTATTAGGAAAAATGAGCTTCGTGATTTGGGTCCAAAATCATTTAGAGTGCTAGATTGTTGGTTTAAGGAAATAATTTTAAACTCTTTATACAATAGATATGGGATAACATAAAAGTGGAAGAGTTAGGAGGATATGTATTAAAATAAACATTGATAAAAATTAAAGATTGCACTAAAAGAGGAGGGTAAAAATCAATTGTAAAACATTTTGCAATAAGGTAATGGAGGAAATGAACAATTTGGATAAAAAATAAGGATGAGATGAGTGTGAGGGAGGAGGAGGTACTGAAAAAGGAGAGACATGTAGCAACAATTCTAACTGTTAACTAAAATTGTTTTAGCCAAAAGTTCCTTGATATGATTTTTAGGTTTTCTTACTAAAGCATTCAAAGTTAAATTTCCATTGCATAGGGCTAAAGGTGTATTTTATAAGTCAAAAATTGTTAATTTTGTTGCCTTTAAATCTTACATGAATATCAAATAGACATAATAGTTTGTTTCCTAGTACCTCAAACAAATATTTTCTTGATTCACACCAAGGACTTTGGGTGGTTTTTCTAGATTGTTATATCATTCTTTAATCAACACTCTAAATGATCCATGAGATCGGTAACACCCTCATATTACCAATATACAATCCCCCAATCTCAAGTCTAAAAGGCATATAGACTTATATAATTTGTAGAGAGAGAAGTTGTCCAACTAAAAATAAGTTGAAGATTTGAATAATAAGACAAACATTATGACCAAACTAGAATATAATCTTCAAAAAGAGTTGAAAGAAAAAAAAGAAGAAAAGCATTTATAGGATAACTTTATTTGGCTGGAAAAAAACTTCATTCCAAGAAGTTGAAGAAAATGTAACAAACAAAATTGTCAAAACATTTGAAGTTGATTTTGCAAGAGCAATAGAATAATTGAAAGTTCTTATGCCTACTATTTTTACAGGACCTTAGAAACAGTTAACCTTCTTCTCTTCTCAGTCTTTTGGGCTATCTCTCTCTGTTGTTTTGGGCTTTTGGTTACTAGATTCACTGATTTGGGTTTGGACTAATTCAACTCTCGACTTCTAGGCTCAAGATTGCTCTCGGGTGGGTGTGTGTATCTGCAAGGGGCTCCGATGATAAAGTCAGAATTATCTTGTTAAATTATCAAATAAAATCACTCTACTTAACTCTTAAGAAGATCACTTATTTATAAAACTCACTTGTTGGGCTTTTGACTTAATTGGATTTTTACTCTTTGCACCTTGCAATATAAATGTTTTGGGCCTATTTATTGGGCTTTGATACAGTGTTTTCTTATTTTATTACTTATTTATTTTAGTTTAGTTTTTCATCATGCTGACGACCTCTCGACCTTTCAGCCTAGCTAGTACACTAGCCCCCCTAGGTATAAAGAATTTGGAAAAGACAAATGTCGATAAGAACAATGAGCTTTTTTTAATTTAACTTGACATTTAATATTCTTATCTTTAAGAGATTCGGTGTATTAAATGCACTTTGTACGAAAAGATTGTATCGTTTTGCGTGAATGATGATTACCGTGTCGTTGACGTGAAGGGTTTTTAATCCTTGACCATTGTATGCATTAAAATTCAACAATTCAGATTTTGTGTCGTTTCGTTTGAAGGGGTTTTGTACCATTATAAATATCTGTTTCTTAATCACTTTACCCTACTTGTATTTTTGTATCCGAGAAATATTAGTAACCATTCTTAAAGGGCATTATGTCTTCCTCATGCTCGGTTTCCGGTTCTGATTAGATTTTGGGGTTTTCGAGCACGAGCAATGGAGCTGTCGGGAGAATTGAAGACATAGCTAGGAATATTTCGGTCGCTTCAGCTACCAATGTATCACTTGTAAATAATAAGGCTTGTGGTGGTGTAAGTTCAAGCGATGAAGCTCAGGATCTTAAGGCTGAAGAAGGAGCCAAAAGGGCAGAAGAAAACTAGAGTCTCTGACATGGCTATGAATGGGTTGATTATAGAGTTCGTGAGTATTTCTCTCGGTATCGTAGCCCTTCGTAGTTTTTGTATCGAATATCTTAATTTATTCTCCCGAAGCCACTGAGGAAATTATTTCTTTTCGGCGTTATCGAGCTATTGACAATGTTTGTCATGCCCGTGAAGGTGAAACTTGAGATTTTTTATTTATTTATATGAATGTCTTTTTACAGAAATTCACATTTGATTTCCACTTGATGAATTTCAAATGGGTGTTCTTTGTATTCTTAATGTCGCCCCTACTCAATTACATCCTAATAGTTGGGCTTCTATGCAAGCCTTTCATGTTGTATGTAAATTTCTTTCGTTATCTCCTAACCCTAAAGTCTTTCTTTATTTCTATAGTTCTCGGCCTAGTAAATATTCTGGTTGGATATCTTTGATTAGCCGGTCGAAGGCATGTTTGCTTTCTCTTTTTACTTTTTTGTACAAAAATTTTAAAGGGGTTTTTTTTCAAAATTCTTATTGGAAAAATCGGGAATAAATATTTTTATGACAAAAATGTCCCAAAATGTCATTTCTACTGGACTAGTAGTCCTTTAATGTTTAACTCCTAGTCACAGCATTCAATGAAGCCGGAAGACCTTCAAGTCCTTTTGGTTCTCGATCACTTGTCCCAAAAGCTTCCCACTCATGCTCTGTTGTGAATCTATCTTTCCCTTAAACTAGAAGGGGATTTTATCGGTGCTTTATTCAAGTTTTTCTTCCTTAATAAGAGAGTTTTAACTTTGCTAAGTTTTCTCTCGGATTTCAGGTTTAATGGCTGCCACAAATCCTAAAGGTCAAGCTTATTTTCAAAGACTTCTCAATAAACCTGGTAGCTCCGCTCCTCAACCAAGAAAGGAAGCTAAGGTTGTAGAGTCAATCTCTCGGGTTGAAGCCATTCTTGATAATACTAATGTTGTTGTTGTAGAACCTCCAAAGAAGAGTAGAAAAAGAGACAAGGGTAGTAGGCGATCTCATTTTTCGTTAAGACGTCATCGTCATGGTGTAGGCAATTCTTCTCAACCACTTATAGAAAGTTTATTCGGTGCTTCTACACGCTTTTCCAATTTTGTTCACACTAATTTGGATGGACTATTAAGGCATATGTTTCTATAAGAAAATGTGTCTTCTTTGGCGGATGCAGCTATTGAACTTTTAACTTAATGTTTGCTGGTTTGAAAAAGACTCATAGAAGAGGATGTTAACGATGTTTCTACCATCGAACATGAAAATATAAAGAAGGAGCTTGTTGAGTCCGGCAAAAGTCTTGAGTCTGCACTTGAAGCTAACGTTTTTTGACCAATCAAATCGAAGAGATTTCAGATGTTCATTCACATTGCAATGTCGAGAAGGAATCTCTGAAGGATGAAATTGATGCTTTGACTGCCGAAAGATTATCTTTGCAAGTTGAAATTCAAAAGTTGAAAGGAGGTTGGGCTGATTTATCTACTTATAAACAAGTTGATTTCAAGAAGATAAATCAGATAGAGAAGGACTTAGATGAAGCTCAAAATTTTGTAGTGGAAAAACATAAACTGGGTTTTTCTAAGGCTCACTAACAAGCTAAATATTTTTATAAGATTCCTTTGAATGAAGGGAACTTTGATGTCCGCAAAGATTTTCATAATGACAAACTCATTCTGATTGATGGCATTCCGTATGATGAAGGTCAGGAAGAAGAAACTATGAATGCTTATGACAATGTAGATGTTTGAATGATTAAAGTTAGTTTCTTCTTTCTTTTTGAAGTATCTCTCGGTTTTTAATTACTAGTTTTTTTTTTATCTTGCTCAATCTTTATCAACTGTTTTAGCCTTGTTAGTTTTAATATGAATGTTTTAATCTCTTCGTCATTCATCCTCGGATCCAAATCCACCATTGCAACGATATTTCTTTCCTCCACCCTTCTTCTCGACATCCTTGGTTCTTGGACCATCCTAAGGCTCGCCATGTAACATTCTCGTGCAACCCTTTGATCAACATAAATAGTTGCGATTTCCTTGGAAATTTCATTGCCTAGTGTGTTGTTGACACTATGGCTCCTAGCTTGTTTAATGAAGACCTTCCCAAAAGAGCATTGTATGAAGTGCACACATCAACCACCAAATATCTAACTTTGATTGTTTTTGTTACATTTCCCATCCCAAACGTTGTTTTCAAATCTATGTACCCCTCTGTATCAACTCTTTCACTCGAGAATCCGATGATTTGTTCTCGGTATGGTGTCATACCTTCTTCCCTTAAATTCAACTTCTGAAAAGTTTCCCAAAATCAAATATCAACTGAACTTCCTTGATCTACCAAAGTCTTCATAACTGCATACTTTGTTATCTCCACTATAATCACCATTCGATCATCTTGTTTAGGGTAAATGTCTTGAAAATCTTCATCAGTAAATACTATCGATGGCATACTTCTTTTCTTGAAAACAAAATTCACCATTCGAGCATTCCTCAAATGCTTCTTTCTTGTGGATGATGACACTCTTCCTCCAGCAAACCCTCCAGAAATGGTATTAATAAAACCCCTAATAGGTCTACCTAGACTTCTTTCACAACTTCTTCTTCTTTGAGGACTATGATGGCTCCTCTAATCTTGTCTTTCCATCCTTCCTTCCCTTCTTTCATCTCTCATTTCAAACCGCTCCTCCTTTCTACTAGTGTACACCCTTCCTCTCAGTTATGGACTTCTTCTATTTCTTATAGCTTCATCTCTCACAAAGCGTCTCAATTGTCCAGCTTAAATCAACTATTATATTCAATCCTTCAAGGCTACACATTCTTCTGTGTGATGTTCGTGATTTTTGTGATATTGACAATGCTTGCTTAGATCAACTCTCTCTGGTGTTCTTTCCTTCCTAGGTGCTAGTATTATCTATGTAGTCATTTCTTTTTGTAATATTCTTGCTTTGTTGGTACTTAATGGAATATAATGTGGAAACTTCTGTCCACAAGGTCCTTCTGTAATCCTTCTATACAACTGACCTCATTCCCTCTCATTATGTTTCTTTTCAACTCCACCATCTACTCTCACATGATTTTGAAAATCCCTCAACTCTTCCATTTGCACAAACTTCGCTACACCTTGCCTTAACTCATCGAGATTAGTCGTTGGTTTTTTGCAAAGGCTATCAGCAAAAGGCCCCAGTCTTAAAGTCGTGATCATATGATGCATCATAACTTTTGGGATTAGATTGTGAATACTCAATGCCACCTCCCCAAAACGCTCCATAAACATTGAGCGATTCTCCCTTTTCATGCCTTATATTCACCAGTGCTATTGAAGTTAGGTGATGTGGTCGAGTTGTAACAAATTGGACTCCAAACTTCTCAACAAGTGTATCGAAACAATCAATGGATAGCAGCGATAAACAAGTAAACCAAGTTAAAGTTGCTCATTTTAAAGTTGTTGGAAATACTCGACATAAAATGGAATCATTCCAGGTGTATAAGCTTATTTGTGTTGTATAGACTGCTATATGCTCATCAGGGTCTATGCTTCCATCATACTTGTCCATAGTCGGATTCTTCCAATTATCTGGTAGTGGAGTTTCTATGATTGCCTCAGAGAAGGGATGTCTTCTCACAGATATTCCAAAAGAGTGCCTGATGTCTTAGGTTGCTTCCTCCTTGTCGCTTCAAAACTTGCTTCATTATATGTTCTCTGAAGGATACGTGCTCTCGGCTGAATAGTTTCAAACAATGTTGTACTTAAAACTATTTCTTCATTCAACTTTCGCTTTATGTACGCATTCTCTGCTATCAACATACTCAATTCTTCTTCATTATTTTTCTTCAAAATTTCAAATTCTTGTTGCAGTCTCATCATTATAGCAACTAATAATGTATTTTGGTTCTCTTCTTGTCCTCCCATATGATCTTCTCCTCGAATTTCCATTCTCTAATTAACTCGTTTCTCGGCCCCACTGTGGGCGCTAAAATGTTCTTACAGGACCTTAGAAGCAGTTAACATTCTTCTTCTCTTCTCAGTCTTTCGGGCGATCTCTCTTTGTTGTTTTGGGCTTTCAGTTACTGAATTCACTGATTTGGGCCTGGACTAATTCAACTCTCAGCTTCTGGGCTCATGATTGCTCTCGGGTAGGTGGGGGTGTGTACCTGCAAGAGGCTTCGATGATAAAATCAGAATCAACTTGTTAAATTATCAAATAAAATCACTCTACTTACCTCTTAAGAAGATCACCTATTTATAACACTCACTTGTTGGGCTTTTGACTTAATTGGGCTTTTACTCTTTGCACCTTACAATTATTAAATATACTGTAAATGTTTTGGGCCTATTTATTAGGTTGTGGTACGATGTTTCCTTATTTAATTATTTATTTATTTTAGTTTAGTTTTTCATCATGTTGACGTCCTCTCGACCTTTCGGCCTAGCCAATACGCCTACCTTTGACACATCAAGTCTTTGATCCTTTCAAAGTAGTCATCGGTAGTCAAAATGTTGATGAAAAAGACTAAACAAAAAACATTCACATCGTCATTTGTATTTTTTTTATTTGTTGTGTGGAGTTCCAACTATTAAGACTTTGCATTGTAAAAGTTATATTTATATTTAAGGAGATAAATGTATCAAGTTTTAACATAAGTACATTGAACATTTACCAATTATTTCAATTATAATGCTTTCATGTGTACCAACTAAAAATGTTATACAACATTCACATGGATAATTCATGCTTCAAAATATACTAATTTAGTGATGACAACTTCTACATGTGAATAATGAGGTCTTATGGTTGATGACCTTTATTGTATGATCGTTGAGGCGATCATGAGGTCTTACAGTTGATGATCTTTTGAGTAAGATCATTAAGATGATTATGAGTTATTATGGTTGATGACCTTTTTTGTAGGATCGACGATCATGAGGTCTTACGATTGATGGCCTAGGTTGTATGGTTGATGATCTATGTCTTATGATGAATCTTTTTTACGACAAGTGTACTGAGTCAAAAGTAATAATTTATCCCTAAGGACAAATATTGAACCCACACGGAACAATTATTTAAAATCCTAATAGTAACATTCACTAAGTATAAGAATATGTACAATAATTTGATTTAATTTGATATTGACAATAGTTTGCATGAAAATCAAATAAAAGCAAAGTAAATGAGTAAAAGATATCAATTAAGAAAATTGGGGATGGGTTAATCTTTCTTACTCGTCTGCAGTTTTAAACATATAACATTCCATATTGATTGACATTATGCACATATAAAAATCATTCATATCGATTCCTCACATACAAAATTATTAATAGAGTCTCCTATATATCAATTCCTCGCATATTTATAAAAACTCTCTATCATTACGAACAAATGTTATAAAACTCTCTATCTAGTCACTCGCCCTGGGAGCGTATCTGCCTTCCTCTCGTACCACGCACATAGTTCACCCCTGTTCGTGGCCCTCTCCTGGGTCGTATCTATCCCAGGGATTCTCTAGAGGTGGCGTGGGTACTTCACGAGTCAGGTTACCCCCTACTGGTACTGGGACTATGGCCTTGAAGCCACCTCTCTCTTCTCTTTATTACTATTATGAGATACTGGGGCCCGAGGCCTCCTCACCCGTGGCCTCTTACTGTGCCGCCCCCTCCACGGTCTTCCCTACCCGTGGGTATCGGGGGGTGACATTATCGACGCCTCAACCTAGCGACGCCCACACTTGGTGACGCCCAAAGTGGTCAATCTATTGCCTTTCTTCCTTGGGGCCCCTTGGTGGGTCCCACCATATGTTTGACTTTGACTTTGGTCAACGCCCGGGGACGGGTCGGTACAATATCAATCATCAATCAAGAACGAAATATTATAGATAAACATCCACTTCAATACATAAGAGTTTGAACATATTACTCTCAATTCTTTCATTATAAAATGAATTAGAAAATAAGAAAAAAATGTTTAGAGGGAATAGACACTTTCATTAGACAATAAATTAGAAAATAAAGAAAAAATATGTTTAGAGGGAATAGACACTTTCATTAGACAATAAATTAGAAAATAAGAAAAAATATGTTTAGAGGGGTTAGACAATAAATTAGAAAATAAGGAAAAAAAATATGTTTAGAGGGATGCACATTGGAATTAGAAGGGTGGGTGAACCAAATTAGCTAAAGGAGCACGGCAAGAAAAACATTAAACAACAACTACATTTAGAGATAGAAAATAATGAATCACTATATTAACTAAATTATATATTATCTCAGAGACTAAAAAATTATTGGTATATAAAGTGGTTTCTATTATTAATAAAAAATTATAAAATAGTTTTTAAATTAGCTACCAAGATTTTAAGTACTAATATTTTTATTTTGAATTAGTTTTTAAAAGACTAATAAAGACTAATTTAAGAGCTAAAATTTATTTAAATGTAAAATATGTTAGTGAGTAAAAGTTGCAATGAATTTTAGGTTTTTTAATAACCTTTCTGATAGATACAATTTAGCTTTATATAAAAATGACAAATGATTATATAATTATATTTTTTCAGTATTAAGAATTGAACCCATGTCATAAAATTTATATAGCCAACTATTGAGGTATACTTTCTTGTTCTCCATAATATTATCTGAGTTTGGAATGCATTTTGTTAATTGTTTGAATTATTTATACATTTCATGTACTTACATTCACATGTTGTTGACATTACCTGTGAATGTGAAAGATATATTGGAACACAATATATCTTTATTTGTTCAAATGTTCTGTTTGAATTAATGCAAATTTGTTTGAATGAAATAACCAAAAATGGATTGTCCTTCCAACACTGTGATGATATATAGTCTTAGTACATATGTTCTTCATAACACCTTTTTACAAATTGAAACCACTAAGGGATAAAGTGCAAATTTATGTTAATAGTTGATATCGAATAATTTTTTTATTAATATCATTGAGAGTTTTTTTCAACTAACATCGATCAAAACGTAAGTAAGATATTTCTTAAGAGTTTTTATTGACATCAATAACATTATGTTTTGGATGATATTGGCTAGAGTTGTTTAGCCGTTGAAATAATTATTCTCTTTTTGATATTGTTTGGATTAGTCATCATTCAATATGCAAGCTAAATTTATTTTTTGATTTTTATTTGTCTGAGTTTTCACAAATATGATGGAGCTATTTTTCAATAGATATCAATTATATTTTTTTTCAAGTTAAGTATATATAGTGTTTTTTTTCAATGTTTACAAAATTGAAACAATAATGTTTGTATTTGATATTTTATATTTAATAGTAGTTGAAATATTTTATCCAAATAAATAAAATTAAAAATCAATAAACTTAAACTCTCTTCATATATAAAAAAATATTTAAAAAATTAAAGACATTTAAATTTAATTTATTTAAATTTTCTAGAAATGGTAAAATTTTCTCTTCAAATACATATAAAGATAAGGTTTCCATTAATTTAGAAGAGTAAGGTGAAATATGGTCAATTTATAGATGCTTTTCTACATGCTCTGTTTGCTAGAAATGAACAAAATAAGTTGATATAAATAAATGAATACAGTGAAGATAAGGGAAAAATAAAGTAAGAATTTTACACTCCCAGTAACTTAGTTACTTCAACCTTAGTCATATGATTAAGTAGACATATTAAGATTCATACCCAAATAATCTTCATCAAAATCCGGTTTTAAATATTATTAGATTATAATATTTATTTTGATATGTTTAATAAAATAATTTCAGATCACTCAGAATCGAGGTTAAAGATAGTAACTAAAAACAAAATTATAACAGAGAATTTAAGCTCTAAAATAATTAACATTTTAAATATATAATTAACCTTAATAATATAATTTTAACGAACTTAAATATTTATGAAATTAGAACATAATTCATATGAAAAAAAAGACATTAATTCTCTGGACATTACTTCTATTTTTGTCATAAATCTAATGATTGCAGCACTTATCACTCAACTGTTGTTTATGTGAATTTTACTACCTTACTGATTGTTAAACTTTTAACAGGATGATGATGTATCATGAAAAAAAATAAAAATAAAAATAAAAATAAAAATAAAAATAAAATATAAAATATATATATATATATATATATATATATATATATAAAGTAAAACAATGTAAACTTTAAAGAAATTTAAAATGGATTTTTTTAAAAAAATGGTGACGTTATTAATTTGCCCGACATTTTACAAATTGGTAAAATATGGCAAAATATTTTTTTCAATAGTAAACTGTGTGAAAAAAATTAGAAAAGTTCAGCAAATTATGTGGTTAAATGTGTAAATAAGCCTAATTTTTAAAATTGTCAGTTCTAAAAGAATAGGGAAATTTATAATATTTATTATTTATGAAATAATATTATTTAATAATATTTTGATAAATGTAATAATACAATTTAATACAAAACATTCAATTTTGAAAATAATAGCTCATGATAGAAAAGAGTATATTTTTAGGCATAACATTCACAAGAATAATCTTAGGAGGAGTAATGTAGGACATGTGTCTGGATGTAAGTTACATGTCCAAATTTATTGGGGTCATTACTTCCTCAATCTCCATATATTTTGTCCTTCATTATAATTATGAAAGTTTTCATTTTATAATAGATTATACAATTTAAAAGTTATTTTTAATTTTTTGAATGGTAAAATTTGATGTTTTTTTTAATTATACAATTTATAAACTTTTTTTAAGAAAAAAATATTTTTATTATATAATTTAAAAATAAAAAATAATTTTAAGATTATATAATTTTGACTTTTTTTTAGATTTAACAATCTGAAAGACAATTTTTAACTTTCAAATTATACAATTTAAAAAAAAAAATAGAAATCTGCATACTTATGGAATGAAGGACAAAAATATGGGAGGTAGAGGAAGAAACATCTTTATTGTGAGATAATGAATTTAGACTTGGTGAAAAGTGTGACCCAACTTTTATATTGGGCTAAGGTTTTAGACGAATCTGAAATAGTTTCTCTATAACATATTTCTTTTACCACCTCCATACCTTATTTTTACACTTTCATAAGTGTAGAAAAAGTCTAAATTATCCACAGATTAAAATATTTTGGATTGGATATTTCACAAATCTGATACAATAAATTCAAAATTATATTTTAGATTGAATTGCATAATTCAAAATATATTTCTAACTCTAAAAGTACATTTCAAATTATATAATTCAAAATATATATATTTTATATGATATGTTTTTAGATTATATAATTAAAAAATCATGTTAAATTATTTGAACTGAGATATATTTTCAGATTACAAAATCTATAAATACAATCTAAATTAATGAATCTATAAAGATTATGTAATCAAAAAATATATTCTGAATTATCTAATGAGATAATATATATTTCTAAATTATAGAATTTATAAATTCATTAATGTATTCTAAAATATATTTTTAGATTACGGGAATCTAAAACAAATGCAGAACATGTTCCACTATTCTACAATCTACAAATATAAAATAAAATATTTATATTTTAGACTCTTCCAATACATCATGAGAGTGCACGATGAGGATGAAAAAGTAATTGTCTTACCCTAATTTGAGTTTTTTTAATGAGGGTCGTGGCGGTAACTAACACATACAATTGTTACATATATTCTAATAAGTATAAGTGTGGACAATTTTTTAGTAAATATTTTTAGAAGAGAAAAATAAAATAAAAAATAATATTCTTTTGCATGTTAAAATTAGTTTATGTATTGATTTATATAATACTCTCATATAATTTTTAAAAATTTTATTTTTAATTTGTATATAAATTCCTTCTAGTTTATAAAAAAATATTATTTTATTATATTTCCCTCCTCTAAAAGACCTAATATTCGTTCAGCTATATAGTGCCAGATGTCATGATGTGGCATAGTATCTTCATAACGTGCAAAAGTGTATATTCAAGACATGCAAGTATGGAGATCTTTGAATCATGGCAAAGTGGATATTCATAAAACTTTAGCATTACTTTTACAAATACTATATAATTTCAAATAAAATATCCTATTTTTTTTTAAGAAATAAAAATGAGTTTAATTTTTTTAAAAGATGAGACGATTTGAAGAATTGGATTGAGCTAAAAACAAGATTAGTGTTCATACTTAAACTAATCTAATATATAACCCAAAAATGAATGTGGTATTTGGTTATGAGCTGCTTGCAGCATTTGACCATTTGAATAAAAGAATCATTTGGACAATTATTGATATTGAAATATAATAAAAAGAAAAGTTGAATTTGAAATGCATGTCTTTACATGATTTGGTGTTGGTAGGTGTTGTTGAAGGAATATTACATTTTAGCAATAAAGCCCAACAGGTGAAGACAGTAAAGATAATTCTCAACCTAACCAAATTGATCTTATGGTGTTTTATTTGTTATGAATGTGAGGATGAACATAGTAATAAATTGGTTAGGTTTGTCTTAAAGTTGTTTAATTGATTTAGTTGGTACAAGGCAAGAGATCCAATGAAACCCAACTACTTTGCAATTAGGTTAAAAAACCATTCTCTTACATTTTTCTTTTATATATATATATATATATATATGGTTATTGGAAAAATACAACACTAGTTGTTAAACTTCAACCCTAAATGTTTATTTAATGAGTTTTTTTTTACCATAGCTGGTTATGCCATAAGTACAAGAATAAATAATTCGTGAAAGTGTATGTTGTTGTTATAATAGTTTCTAAAATAAAATTAAAAAAAAACATAAATCTACTAAAAAAACATTAAATAGAATCTAATTTTAAAAAAAAAACAATTAGTTCTATATTAATAAATTAGAAACTATTTTAAAAATTATATTTTTTAATTTTTAAATTAATTTTTATTATTGATAAATAGTTTGTAAATTGGTATATAATATTAGCTACTAAGTTTTTTTCATTTTTTCTACCAAATTTATAATCTAAATAATTGGTAGTTAAGACCTTGATATTTAATTAGATATCAATTTATAAACTATTTATTAATAATAAAAACTAATTTAGAAACCTATAGTTTTTTAGTCTCTAAAATGATTTCTAATTTAGTCAATATAACTAATCAATTTTGGTTTCTAAAACTGATTTTTATTTAATGATTTTCTTGTAGTGATGTTTGGAAATTTTAGATTTTGTTTACTTTAATTTTTTTATTTTAAAACCATATTTATTATTACAAATTAAGTGTCTGAACTAGGAACGAAGCTGAAAAAGATATTTATTTTATGACTTAAATGGAAATTTATTTTATTAATCTATTTTCATTTTTCTTAATTTTAAGACTCATATAACATTGAGTTACAATTTCAGGAAATAAATTGATTATTTGTTCTAATTAATATAACTATGAAATTTGTTAAAGCAAGAGAAAGAAGAGTTTGTATTAATAAATTCTATTGACAAACTTATCAAAATATATAATAAATTAAAGAAAATTATAAAAGCCACGAGATATATTATATGAGTATAACTTCTCCATAAAGTGTTTGATAGAAGAAGAGATATTTTGGTTAAATAATTATTAGAACACGAGAATTTATTTTGATTTATATGTCACATATATATCACTTTTAGAATTTAATTAATTAAATGTGTATATTATGAAGTGTATGTCGGACTTCACATTATAATTTTGTTTAAACGAACTCAAACTATACACATTTTTAATGCAATATTTTGTTAAGAATCCTTTGTACGACTTACACAAAGGCATGATCAATACTTGGGTAGGGATTGGGTATACAATCACTAAAAGGTTAAGATATCACACTTTCATATTTAACTATTTTCATGTGATTAAGTCATGTTTATATATAAAAACATTTATGTCTAAAGGGAGAAAAAAGAAATTGAGGCTTCATTACTAAAGGAAAGAAAAAACCCTTTAATTGACCAATTGTTAATAATTGTATAAGTAGGTTTATTATTTGTTTAAATTTTCATTATTGCAACATGGAAATTTTATACAAATAAATATAGAGAGGACATTATAATTTGATTGGCTAAGATGGTTTACTTCATGTAGTTTAATTAGTTGAAAAGATGATTTGCTAAGAAGCTTCGTTTTAATTAATCCAAAGTCTTCGCTACTAAACTCATCTATAAAATGAAAATAGTATTGCTAGTTTAATTGCGTATAGTTAAGCTAAATTAGGAGGAAAGTTAACAAGATACTCTTTAAAAGTGTTTTGTTATCGATTAAAATTTATTAAAAACATTAAAAGTGATTAAATAATATTTATATCTCAGCATATAAATTCATTTTTCAAACCAAATCATGCACATAGAAATACATACATATGAAACAAAAAATAAAGCAAAAGAGATTGTGTTATATTCATTTATGTAGAATCAAATTCACTGCATGACAGTGCAAGAACATAATTATTCATGTTCCCAGCAATAATAACAACTGTTTCTGCTCCCTTCTTTTTGGAATTCGAAGATATCTTCTCCAAGTGTAATCAAGAAGGAAGAATATCAGAAAGAAAACGATAACCAAACTCAATACTTTAACTAATTAAGATGAATCTTGACTTTGTTTTTTGTGTTCAAAATAATATCAGAATCAATTCTCTTCCTTTAGAACATGGCTGATGGATAAACATGCAGCACCAACATCTTAACTGGAACAAAAGTAAACTGGTCGGAACAGTAGTAAAGTTAGAAATTCTACAACTGCCACTCACACAAACTTCACATTAATCTTTTCAAATCCCTTTATCTTTTCGGCTTACACCTTAACAAATAGCTCTTAGAATATATGTGTATACTAATTATTAGATCTCAACAGAAACAGACAAAAGGTCAAAGACAAATCAATTAACCATACCAAAATGAAAATTGATGATGCTGACCAAAATTTTGCACCTGCTATGACTTATGCACATGGAAACTGCATTCCATTTTCTTGGTTGTATCCAGGTATCCTTCACTTCGAGTTAGAAACTAATCTTTGAGACACATAAATAAATTCAAGAAAAACTGTATGGTGCATGTGGGTTTTGCACCAAAATTATTGCATCATTTCTGATCATGTCTTCGAACTTTCTTGGTGCTTTGTTGCGATCCAGAAAGTGGACTAATATGTTGGGTTGGGAACACTAATTCGAACACCTCTTTTGACAGATCAAGTGGGTGTCTGCAGTTGCAGTGATTGAAACAAGATCCTTTTCTTTTCAGAGATGGTTTAGTTTTTCTTGGTGCAGGTGGGCACTGAGAGGGCACCAGAATCTTGTGGTCCAAAGAAGTTGGAGTTTTGAAACCATCATCTTCTTCGTCTTCCTCCTCTTTGAGTTTTTCTTCTGATGATGGAGTAGTACTTGATGCTGAATCATCTTGTTTGGGAACTGTTACTCTACAGATCTGTTGATTTTCTTCTTTATCTTGATTGCTATCTTTTGTGGTTTGTGAATACCTAGAGTTGGAACTGCTTGAAAGGTTTTCAATGTTCTTCTCACTTTGGAACTCCAACATGGATCTCTTCAGAATCTCGAAATCGCTCTCTTTGTGATCTTTGGTGAGGAACTCTGGATTTGACATTTTCAAGAGTGTGTGATGCTCCCTTTTGAAGTGCATGAAGTGAAGCTAACACTGATTCTGCTGCGGCTGAAGAACAAAAGAATGAAGAAGAGCAGAAGAAAGAACAGATAAGAAAGAAGGGGTTAGGGAGGTGTTTATAGAGAAATCCAACGGTGGGAATATAACCATGAAATCACAATCTCTTCCTTTTCATTTAATGATTTCTCTTTAGCTTCTTTGATGCACTTTTGGGGATGTGTTTCTCTTACCATCTGGGTTTGTGTCCCACAAAGAGTGAACCTTGTGAGTTTTATAATATATGCCTTGGATCTTATACCAATTCTTCAAGGATAAAGATACTTGTACAAACTTATGACTCTTCTTAAACTCATACCATGTCACTCTCTCACTACTTAAATAAATGATTTATGTAACCATCTTTTTCTCTCACTATACCAGCTCCTTCTTTCTCACCAAATTATTCTGCAATTTTTCAATGGATATTTTCTCTTGATTATGCAGTATATAACAAGGGTTGACTACCAAAAACAAATAATAGTATATATATAGTTAAATTTGTCTTTCAATTTACTTGTATAACCTTAATCTAATACAAAATTATTTTGTTAGTAATTATAGATTATCTAGTAATCATATTGTAGTAAAATTTGATGTAAATGTAGTGTAGTATATAGACTAATTTAATTTTAGTCACATAAAAGCTTTACCAGCAGAACTATAATCTAATGATAAATTATCGATAAATGACATTTTATTCTAAAATAGTGTATCTATTTGTTTTTTTTTTTTGGTAACATAAACTTATGATTTGAGAATTTGCTTAAAAAATTAACTGTTAAATAACTGGCGCAAAAAGATTACAATATTTCATATATATTTGAGTTTGGTCCATAGCTCTTTTGAGTCAAACAAATTGATTTTGCTAATTGAGGGTGTATTTGACAAAAGTAGGGAATAAGTTAGTTAAAAATTAAAAAGTTAGTTGGGTCAAAGTTGAAAGCTTAAAACTGATGAACTAAATTAAAAACATTTGGCAAAAGCTAATTGTTAAACAATGGGATAAAATTGTATAAAAGAAGGGTCACAAAACAACAATTTTTAAATGCAATATTGATGTGGTATTTCAACAACCGTCACTATAATAAAATGACGATACAAGTAGCTAAAATTAACTACTTCAGTAAGTTTAGTTAAATAAACTTTTATTACTTATTAAATAAATGAAAAGAATTTAATAATAATCTCCTGAAACATATTCCAAAATAAAAAAGTTTTAACATACATATAAAAATTTTATTTATTAATTAGATAACTTTTTCAGTGACCATGATCATTATTCTTTATTATTTTAGTGATTAATTTTTTTTATTAACCTTTTATCATCTTGAATTTTAGTAACTAATTTTTTTACAATTTTCGATCACAAATTTGTAATTAATTAAGAAAATGGTTGTTAAGTGATTTGTGACTAAAGTTTTTAGTGATAATTTTGATGATATGGTTAAATTTTATTTTTTTTAATATATGTTTACACATAACTAGTTTGAATTAGTAACATTTTTTTTCTATGTGATTTCTAAATTAAGACTTAGAAAAGTAGTGACAGTTAAGGTTTATGGAGTTCTCATGGGTTTGAATTAGATATAACAGTTGTAATGTGAAACTTTGGTTTGCTTTTCTGATATATAGTAACTTTAATGCATCTATGCACGTGATTCTCTTTTTTTGGGACCATTTAGTCACAACTCTGCAACTGTTACGGAATGCCCTTTAGATCCATTGCTATATTTGATACATATATCATCACCACTCCGATATACTTTGTTTCACTTGCAAGCAATATAGTTGAAGAGCTAAAGGTGCCCAAAATTTGACTTTAATAGAAGGTCTACATCATTATATTCATTTATAGGCTTTTTCAAAGTGTTGTATTTTATGGCAAAAACATAAAAGCAAAACTACAACCATTCCAGAAACCCCAGCTCAATTTCCAAGGATACTTAGATTCGATCACATTACTTTTTCATCAGCTTATGTTTTTTAATCAGTTTTAAATTTGTTTTTCATCATTTTTCTGCCATCTTCTTTAGTTAGATGAATAAAGAAAATGAAAACAAACACAAAAACTGACAAAAGCCATGGAAGAGGTTGTTCATTATTTATTATTTAACAATCATTAAAGTATCCAAGGTTGGATCACATCATGTGACTACAAATTCAACATCTCTCTGTGACATCACCTAACCAAATTAATGGATTTTTTTTAAGTCAATGACCTCTCCTATCCCTAATGAACATATTCCATTTTTTTTTCCTTTTCTGGGGCCAAAGAACTACACCCTCATAGGTTGGTGTGTTCTAGATTAAATAAATACCTTGATTAAAGTCTAATGAGGAACCCTAATTAGAAATTTTACTGATACCCAGATGAAGAATTTGGCTCACGTATGATTTTTCACCTGAAAGATTTTTCATTTTGTATGGTTTTACTTGGAAGGTAGTTCTCAATGTAGTTTTGTTGTGTGTGTTTGTGTATTGGATTCTTTCCATCATTGTAGTCGTCGTTTTCTACTTTGCCTTGGAGTAACAGGCAAAGAAACAAAAGTCATGGTGCCCCATTCTTCCTCTTAATTCATGGATTGGTGACTTTGGATTCCTTCACTGAAAATAGAAGCAATTTCAGATTTGGTGAACTTCCAAAGCTAGCATAGCTGTCCCCTAACATACTATATAACTACCATCATATCTATAGTAGCTACCTTGGCAACCTCGTAAATTTCAAATACTCAGTTTTTATTTCTTTTAATCTCTCAAAAACCAACATTGTAATAAAGTGCATGGTTTTCATCATAAACAACTTAATTACCTCTTCCTGCTTCTTTTTCATTCTTTATGATTCAAACAGTTGGCTTCACATCAATAACACTTACAAATCACTGTAAAAAAATCATTAAAAAAACTAATTTTAAAAACTAAAATAATTAATTATTATTTAATTAAATTAAAAACAATTTTATAAACTAAAATAATTATTAATATTTAAAATAGTTTTTATTAGTATTTAAATTTATGTTTAATTAACTACCAAAATTTTAGATACAAGTTTTAAAATATAAAATAATTAGTAGTTAAAATATTTATAACTAATTAGATACCAATTTAAAAATTATTTACTAATAATAGAAATTATTTCAGATAATTAATTATTTATTACACTACAAGGAAATCATTAAATAGAAACTAATTTTAGAGATAAAAAATAATTAGTTACCAGATTGACTAAATTAGAGACCATTTTAGAGACTAAAACAATTTTTGGTTTCTAAATTAGTTTTTATTATTATTAAATAGTTTCTAAATTGGTATCTAATTAGCTACCAAGATCTTTGCTACCAAATATATAATCTAAATGATTGGTAGTTAAAACTTTTGTAGCTATACCTATTTAGAAACTATTTAATAATAATAGAAACTAATTTAGAAAAAAAAAAATTATTTTAGTATCTAAGATGATCTCTAATTTAATGAGCAACTAATTAATTAGTTTTTGTCTCTAAAATTGATTTCTGTTCAATGATTTTCATGTAGTTTTGTCGGTCAAAATAAATTTTATTTAATAATTTTTTTTAATAATTTATTTAGTTTAATTTTTCAACAATTATATAATCTTACTGTTCCAGACTAATTAACTATTTCAACCTAGAAAACATAATTAATCTAATAAACCAAAGAAGGAGAATCATTGAAATGATGATTTTGTTTTTTTGAAGTTTTCAGATTTGGTGGCTAATTAATCGTGGTAGAGTGATTAGTTGTTGGTAACGGTAGAAACTTGCATTAATTAAAAGGAGAGCACCGCTGCATGGTTTTAAGCACAGTTACAAATCATGTTATGGCTAATGATTTTGCCTATATGTAGCTTCATTTTTTTTTTCACCAACCCTCCCTCCACTTTGACTCAACCATATCTGTTGCAAATTTGTAGAAAGTTTGGCCAACGTTTAACACACGTTATCACATTTTTTACTGTTTCCAAGTTTTTGAGAAAAAGTTACAATTCTAGAAACTTAGTTTCTCTACGCATCTAGAAAAACAAATAGTGATAACTAGAATGAATTCCATTTCATGCAATTTAGGCATGCTAGCATCATGCTATTTTTATACGTGACATGTTCGATTTGACAAAAATTGTTAGAACATTTTTTGAAGATAAATTATTGTAAATAATTCATAGGGGTTAAAGTTTTCCATAAGTGGCCAAATGAGTCTTATTCTGTATATTTTAAAGCATACAAAAACAAAAAGAGAACTATTATCACTAACATTCGATAACGTGCATTTATTTAATTCTTTACTATAATCTAGTATAAGGATGAAAGGAAGCTTGGTTACACGAACTAATTCAGCTTGATTTGTTTAATTTCATATTTTAGACTGGTTACAGATATAAACATTTAAATATACTTGCAATTTGCAGATTCGTGTTTAAACTATAGGCTTGCAATTTGCAGATTCATATTAAGATGTATTTTTGTTTTTTTTTTTAATGTGATGATATTAATATATGATAGTGATTTGTTTTTATCTTTACAATTCTTTTTGAGATTTTATTTTTTTAGTTTAGTTTCCGTAACAAGTTCTACCTTAAAACACTTTTCAAAGGCCTAATTTAAAATGAAAGTTTATTGTAATGGCCAATAATGAAATATTTTACAGAAACTAGAATACAATAATCTCTATATTACAAACGATGTTAGAAAGTGGACTTTAAGCCTAACTCAACCCCATAAAACCGGTTCATAGGGTTGAGGTTTGCACCCACTTATATACTATGAAAGGCTCTCATCTCTAGTCGATGTGGGATCTCCAACACACCCCCCTCACGCCGAGAGTGATAGATAGAAGCTCGTGCGTGAGACTATATATTAT